>OHVL01000228.1_pt1 | contig 13619 bp, 6 predicted proteins | sample 1579511 | NCBI WGS metagenome assembly OHVL01 (sample SAMEA3882545, study PRJEB24775) | human gut metagenome | biome: human-associated habitat; feature: intestine environment; material: feces | place: Netherlands | collected 2009/2010
ATGTTTTATAACCATTGATTTCTGCTACGTTTTCTTTTCCTTCTGAATTCTCATCTAGTATTATTTTTCCATTGTCTTTGTTTACTCTGAATGTTATGAATACATATATTTCATTGTTCATATCTGAATCTGATAATATGTTTTCCATTCCTGTTATATAAACTTTTTTGAATCCTTCTGGAACGTCTTTTCCGTTTTCAGAATCTGGATATATACTTGTATCACTTAGTCTTGCATCTTGTATTTTTGTTGAGTCATATTCTCCAATATATGCTCCTGTTACTGTGTAGTCTTGATCATAGTAATCAACTACCTCTGTTACTCTTGTTGCAATTTGTGATGATAGATTTGCAATCGCTAATCTATATGTTACATATACTTGTAATGTTTGGTCCTCTGAACCTGTATATTCGTAGTCTTCTTTGTATAGCTCTCTTGTATAGTTTACTCCATAATATGCATCTTCAAGTCTTGTTTCTATTGTCCAACATCTTCCATTGTTTTGTAGCTCTTGTCTCTTATTGTATTTGTATGTTTCTGTTTTTCCGTTTATTGTTTGTGTTACATTATATATGTCTTTAGCTATTGCTAAGTCTACTGTTTGTCTTAATGTGTAGCCTTGATTTATTTTTAATACATTGTATTCTCCTGAATATACTGATGTATATTCTACAATTAGTTTACCTGAGCTATCTTTTGCAAGATTTCCTCTGTTTGCATGGTTTATTTCGTTTGCTAATACAAATTTGCTATTTACTGGATAGTATTGAATATTTCTATTTTCTACTGTGTCCATTGTGTAAGAAGATATCATACAGTCTTGTACGAATTTGTTATTTTTTCCTTTTTCTGTTGGATTTCCGAATTCATCTATTAATCCTTCATCTTCTAATTCTTTTCTTGTATATACTTCTTGATAACTTCCGTCACTAGATTTGTAGTTGTTTGGTGTTGAACGTATTTCTGTGAATTTAGCATTAAATGCTTTTCTTTCTGATACGTTATCTAATCCCTTTGAGTCATCAGATGTATGTGTTGCTTTATGAACTGTTGGTTCATAATATTGTCCATTATATACAAATTCCACAAAATATTTATTAAATGGATTTAAGTCTGTAAATAGGTATTCTCCTTTTTCGTCAGTATATTTTTCTCCGTATACTGTTTCTTTTCCATTAGGATCTTTTTGATGTAATATTACTTTTATTCCAGACATTAGTTTCTCGCCATCGCTATATTTACCATCTAGCTTTGTCTCTTTACCAACTCTTTCGTCACACCAAACTTTTCCGCCTAATTTCATTGTAATGTCTATTTCTTGTTCTTTTGTTGTTTTTACTGTTGCTGTTCCTCTTTCTACTCTTACGCTTATCAATTCTGTTAATGGCTGTCCATCTCCAAGAACTTTTCTTGTTGATTTTCCGTCAGCTGAAAGCATGTCTACGTATGGTTGAGAAAGGAATGCTTTTACAGTCATCGTCTTTACTTCCGAAGTACTACTTATTTCAGCAGGTGTACTTGTTGATATTATTCTATCATTATGTGCATTTTTCTTTACCTCATATGTACTAACTTTTCTATAATATGTTCCTTCTACTTTTATTTCTCTTTCTATTGGTTCTCCATGTCCTATGTATGCATATGTTACACCTTTTGCTCTTAACTCATAGAAGTCTGCTTGACAGTTTTTGATATATTCAAAGTTTGCTCCCACTCCTAGTTTTGTAGGATATTCTGCTTTTTTAGCATTTACTACAATATAAAAGTTTTGACTTCTGCCTGGGAATTTTTCTCCATTTGAATATGTTTTTCCATCTACTACTATGCTAAAGTCGTTGTTTTTGTAGTGTAATTCTTTACCTGTATTTGTTGTTACTATTAAATCAGTCATGTTTGAGAAACTTGCAGATGATTTTACAGGATAGTTCTTATTTTCATATGCTTTTGCAGACATATAATTGATATCTATTGGTCCTACTATAAATTCATCTTTATTTCTATCACTATCATTTCTGTTTACAAATACTTGTGCATTTGCTGTATCTATACTTGCTTGGTATCCGTTTTTCTCAACATCTTTTATGAATTTAGTATAAGCTAAAGCTTCTCCATAAAGATATTTTCCATTAACTGATACGTTGCTTCCTAGATTGTCTGGGCCTTGTATTGTACCTCTTCTATCATTTTGCATCCAATATGCTGTTTGAATATCTTCTGGTGTGTAACCAAACTCAGCTCCGCAAAGTATGTATGCATTTTCATCATTTTTGGCTGTTTTCTTTGCGCTTCTCGAATATCCTGGATTACCATTTTCGTCTTCCATAACTCCGACTCTTGCTTGGTCATCGTTAAATACTATGTTTTCTGGGTCAACTTCTCCATTGCTGAACTTGGTATTACTTATTTTATTATCACCTTTTAATTTCGCTACTATGTTTGCACAAACTTGTTTTATTGTTGCATTTGTAGCCTCACTAACATATTTTTTTGCAAGTCCTGCATATGTACTACTAGCATTATATGTTGCACATAATACATATTCATCTTCATTTAATCCTGTTGTATCAAATTCTGTAGGATGTGGCCCGTTTGATATTCCGGTAGTTATTCTTTCATATGTTTCATATTTGAACATTCCTTCTACTCTTGTTGACACCAATCTATCTGTACTTTGTGATGGATATGCAGCATTAAATTGGTAATTTATGTCTTGTAACATATTTGATTTAAGTTCATATACTTTTAGTAGTTTTACTGCTCCGGTTGTTCCTTTAAAATCACTTGCTTGAAGATAATGTTTAGAACTATCATATTGACCTGTTCTTAACATTGTTCCTCTATCAGCACAGAATATCCAATGTCCTTCACTATAAATTGGAACTATACCAGTTACCATGCTATGTCCTAGTTTTCCGCTTGCTGCTGATATATTGCTTGATGTTGGAATCCAGTTTGCTGCTTTTGAAACTGTTATTGAAGCCATTAATAAAATAGTTAGTATTGTTAGTGTTTTTGTAATTCTAGTTATTTTGCTTTTTAGTTTCTTCATTTTTTACCTCCCCTCCTATTTTATAACTCTTTTTTTGATTATATATGTTCCAACTCCTATAATAGCAATTATTGTTATTATTAGAGTAGTATAAATAACTGCTTCACCTGTTTTTACTCCAGTTAATACATTTGCTATTGAGTAATCATCTTCATTTGTTGATTGATTTCCTGGTGTTGAGTCCATGTCGTTTATACCATAATCATTTGATGCTTCATATATTTCTGCTTTGTTTGTTATTAGTCCAAAGCTTTCTTTTGTCATATTTTTTGTTAATACTAATTTAACTTCTTTGCTTTCTCCCGGATTGATTATTGTGTTTGCTAATGCTATGTTGTATATTGTTCCGTCTTTTCCTTCATACCAGTCTTGGTTTAGCTCAGTGCTAAATTTCATTTCGTTTGGTAAGTAGTCTGCAATCTTTTTAACATAACCAGGGATTGCTCCTTCATTTGTAACTATAATTTTGTATTCTACTACCATTGTCGATGAGTCTGCATATTTTGATTCAAAGTCTATTTTTGCAAAGTTCTTATTGTATTCATGCTCTGTTGTTGCTTTGCTTGTGTTTACTGTTATGCTTCCTACTATTTTGTCTAGTTTTAAATCAAATTTTGGATCTTCTACTATTCCTAGGTCTATGTCAAATTTGTTTTCATCTTGTACTGTTATTTCTTCTGTAACAGCAGCTGTTATTTGTTTTCCTTCATATACTATAAGTTTGTCTATTGCATCTGAATTTAATGTTTCATCAGCACCTTCAACTTGGTATTTTGTAGCACTATAATTTGCTGAGTCATATAAGAATATTACTGTGTATTTTCCTGGTGCAACATTATCAAATGCATAAGTTCCATTTGCGTCTGTTACCACTTGAGTGTTCATTTCTCCTGTTGCGTTGTTTAATAGTCCAACTGTAACTCCTGCAACTTTAGTTTCTTCTACTTCTCTAATACCATTTTTGTTTGCGTCTATCCAAACAGTTCCTACTATTTTTTGTGTTTTTACTACTGGTTCGTCTTCTTTTCCTGGAACATATTTCTTTATTGTGTTTTTCATTTCATTTACTTGTATTGTTCCGATTTCGTCTTGACTAACACTTGCTTTGTTTATTATTTCTGTATCTTCTTCTACCATGTTAGCTAAAACATTTACTTCTACTATAACTGTTTTTTCTGGTTCTATTGTAAGGATTCTCACATATGGATTACCATTTTCGTCTGTTCCATTTATTGTTTCTGTTGTTCCATCTGGATATGTTACCTTTATTCCAGTATAAACTAGTTGCTCTGGTAGGTAGTCTGTTAGCTCTACTCCTGTTACATCTATATTTGATGTGTTTTTAATTTCAAATTTGTATGCAAATTCTTCTGTTGTTTGTATTGCTATACTACTTGGTATATTTGCAGTTTGAACAACTTTTAGTGCTGGTTTTCCTATTTTAATGTTAAGAGTATTTGAATCTTCTTGAATTCCATCTGCTTTCACTGTTGCTGTTAAAGATATTTCTTTGGTTGTAACATCTTTGTCTTTTATTTCTGTTGTGAATGTTAATATAAATCCTCTAACTTCTGTGTCTGCAATGTTGCCTAAGTCAATAGTTAATTTATTGTTTTTGTTTGTTATTTGACTTGTAATATCTTCATCTTGGTCGTTTGTTATTTGTTGTAATGTTAATTCTTTTGGAAGATTAATTTCTATTTTTGTATTTTTTCTTTCTGCATCATCTGTTGCATTTACATATAATCCTACAAAATATTGTTGTTTTTCTCTTACATCTGTTTTGTTTGCTATTATTCTAGCTTCAAAATATTTTGCTGTAAGTTTTACATTTAATGTATTTGTTGTTGCAGTTTGATCTCCTTTATATGTAATTATTCCTGTAACAGCAATGTCTTCCTCTTGTGATGTTGCTTTGCTTAATAACCAAACTTCTTTTTCAATCTTTGATTTTGCTTTTATTTCTTCTAGATTAATTGTTATAAATCTTTCTATTGAGTCTTCTTTTTCTACTATTTCTGTTGCGAATACTTCTCTGTATCCTCTTGAAGATTCCGCATCTGGTTCTACATATGAAATATTATCTGATGTAACAGGTATTCTTAATACTGCATCTGTTGCGTCTTCTGTTCCACTATTTGAAATTGTAAATTTGTATTTTAACAATGAACCACTTGGAAGTGTTGTTCCATTTGCATTTTCTGAGCTTACACTTGCGTCTAGTTTTGGTGCTGTGCCTGTTGTAAGTCCAATTTTGCTTGCAAATGCTTTGTCTTCTATTGTTCCATCTGGTTTATTATTTTTAAAGAACATTGTGTATGTTTCATATGCTGATTTGTTATGTTCTAAATTTGCTGGAATGTTTGCTTTGTATGAGAACGCGAATGTATCTCCTACATTCATCGTTCCATTTATTATCATATATGATTTTACCTTTGCATAGTTTGCTATGCTTGTTGTCCATCCATTTGATGTATTATTTAAGTCTTTTGTTGCTTCTCCATTTTCTGAATAATATACTGTAACTCTTGAAGAGTCTATGTTTGAAACTGTAATTGCTGATGTTAAGTTAAGATCCATATTTGATCCTAAATCTTGCATTGTTGTAACATCTTTATTTCCTGCAAAAGGTGTTCTTCCTAATACAACAACTTCGTCCAATGTGTTTTGGTAGTTGTTTATTATATTCATTGAATATGTTACTTCTTTTGCATCTGCATTTGTTGGAATTAATGCTTCTTTTCCTTCTCCCGAAATTGCTATTAATTCGTTTTCGTTATCATATCCTTTTACTGAATTTGTAGTTACAATTCCTGTTGGAGCAACATATTGTAATTCTGTACTTGCTTGTGTTGTTGTGTCATTGTTTTCTACTGTAAGATTTACTTGTGTATTTGTTGTTGGTGTCATTCTATTTAGTGTTATATCTGTGTTTATTTTGATTGTTGCGCCTTGGGCTGCAACGTTGTTATATTTTGTTTGTTGTCCATCAACAATAACTACTATTGTTTTTGTACCGTTTTCATTGTTTTGTACATATTTGTTGTTTATTGAAAGTTCTTCATCAAAATACATATCACAAGATTTTATATCTATTGCTTCGATGTTTGTTGGTAAATCTATTTTTATAACTGGATTGTTAAACATTACATCATCTATTGTATCATTTTCTAATGTTACACTGAATTCTACATTTTCATTTTTTAGTATTGTTGATAATGAATTTTTATTTAATGCAATATTAGCTTTTTGTGTAGGTTCTTCTAGTTGCCATTCTGCTGTTTGGCTAGCATCTCCTATTCCGTTAATTGTCTCTGTAATGCTTGTGCTTAATTTCTTAAATGCTTTTATTTGACTTGATGTAAAGCTTGCATTTTTCTTTATTGCTTTTTTTGCAATTATTGATATATTTCCCTCTGTTACTGGTTTGCTTGTTCTTATAGTTACTTGGCTTACTGCTTGATTTGATATATCAACTCCATAATAAGATCCTTCATTTTCTAGTGTTGATTCTTTGTTTATTGTTGCTATTTCTGTGTCTCCATTTAATATTGCTATTGTTCCATCTTCTCCAAGTATTTTTAAGAACTCGTCTTTTAATACTTTTATTGATACGTTATATGCATTATCTGATATAGCAACTTCATTGTTATCTGTTAGGAATTTGTCTTGTCCTTGTTTTATTTCTATTGAATCTGCTATTCCTGCATATGGTATGCTTGTTGTATATTTTGCAAAATATGATGTTTCTCTCTTGTTTTCTTCTGCTGTTGTTAAGTTGTTGTACATATATCCTTTATTAAGTGAAGCGCCTATTACGTTGTTTTCTATTTTTACAAGACTTCCTTCTGTTCCTATGTATTCTCTTGATCCATTGTATCTTGCTGTAAGTCCTGTTATTCCTTCTTTACCATGATATAAACTTATGCTTGAGTTTGCTGAGTATGTCACTTCTGTTTTTGTATTTTCAACTGCATTTAGAACTTCCTCTGAATAAATGTATGTTACATAGTATTCATCTAATGTTCCAATTTTGAAACTTATAAGTTCGTTTTCATCTGGCAAATTTTCAACTTTTACTGTTACTTTTTCTGTTGCTTTGTCATAGTTGTAATTTGCTGATGTGAATTTTAATCCATTTACATCTCCATTTGTACAAGCTGTTCCCTTTGCCATTACTATTACTTCTTCTGGAAGTTCATTGTTAATTTTCTTAGCATCGATTTCTATGATTGTTTCTTTTATTGGTAATTTTCCATTTTCTACACCTGATGTTATTTTACCTTGTACGATTAATTTATTTGTGCCATTTACTCTGTATGGAACAAATGCCATTGGTTGATATCTTAATACTGCTTTTGCCTCTTCGTACATATTCCAGTTTGCATGTAATGTAATTTCCTTAGAAATTGCTTCTTCGTTTCCTTTTGCGTTTACATATGTAGCTGTTAATTTTATTTGATTGTCTTTCATAAACTCGTTTTGTTTAACTTTTTCGCTTTGTACCGCTTTAATGTTTAACGATTTTACAACTTCCTCACCATTGTTTATTTGATTAAATTTTATTGTTTTTTCTTCTGCATTGAATTCTTGTACCACTTCTTGGTTTGTTCCGTCATCAGAAATTGCAAAGTTTGCAGAACTAAAATCTACAACTGCATCTTTCAGATATCCTGAATTTTTAACTTTTAAACTTACGTTTAATTTAGTTTCTTCTGACGCAATATCCAAATTACCGGTATGTTTTCCGCCATCATAATAAACATCAAACTCTACATTTGCGTTGTTAGTTGATGTTTTTTGGCTTTCAATTTCCTGGTCTGTTAAAAAATTATCTGCTGCGTAACTTATCACTGCTGCTGAATTTGCATATAGTAGCGTGATTGCTAATAATGCGGCAATTATTTTGGTTATTTTTTGTTGCATAGTGTGCTCCTCCTTTAATTTTTCACTCATACCTCTATTATACGCTATTTTCGGGTATTTTTCAATGCTTTTTTACAATTACGTTCACTATTTTTAGTTATTTCATTATTGCATTTTTTATTATCTTTTTCAATAGATGTTTTTTTGCTTTTTTAAAATCGTCGTAACCACTCCTGCGGAAGGCGTTTCTTGGCCTTTTATTAAGTTTTTATTACATTTTTTATTCTAATATATTTATATAGTTTATACTTTTATTTTTTCCATTTTTTGTTTATATTTGTTTTTTCCCTGTTTTATGCATATTTCAGGTTTTGCTCTTTATTTTATGTCATCTCATTTTTTATTTATCATATTTACAAATTTTGCTAAAAGCACTATTTCCCTAAGTTTTTCTGTTTTTGGAATATTTTTTCTTTTTTTGAGTATACTTATAATAAATTTGCAGTTATGTATTGACATTATATATTTTATGCTGTATACTAGTATAAGTTATTACATATCGCGGGGTGGAGCAGTTGGCAGCTCGTTGGGCTCATAACCCAAAGGTCGCAAGTTCGAGTCTTGCCCCCGCAACCAAGACGAACATAAAAGAACTATTACCTATTTTCAAGGTGGTTTCATTTTATGTACAACAAGAAAGCAAGGTTGAAATATACCTTGCTTTTTTTGCATATAAATAACACACAGCCCCATAAAGGAGCTGTGTGTTGTGTCGACTTATTCGTCGAAGTACTAAACACACCTGATTGTCAATCTTTTAAGCATTTGTTATACTCTTATCATCGTTTTTATATTTTCATATTTGCTATCGCCTATTTCAATATGACTATTTGTCTTTTTTACTATCTTTCAGTGGTACTACTTTCAAAGTATACCCCATTGAATACAATAGTTTCATAAGTGTTGATACCCTTGGCGAATTTACGTTTTTTTCTATTCTAGCTATTATTGGCTGTTTTATTCCACTCTTAGCACTCAATTCTCTTTGAGTTAGCATACTTTTTTTCCTTGCCTCTATTGTAGCTTTTATTATGTCCATTTCCAATTGAATTTCTGCTTCCTGTTCTTGCGTAATTTTTAGTTCTTTTTCCACTTCATCCCAGGTTTTAAATCCTTTATTCATAACAGTTTCCTCTCTTTAAAAAATCTTTTAACAGTTTTTTAGCTTTAATAATTTCATTTCGGGGAGTTTTGATCTTGATATATTTTTATTTCATACATAAAAGTTCTCCTTATATCATATTTTATGATAACATATTAGTTATCATAAGTCAATTATTTTTTACACTTTTATTAACATTTTTATATTTTCATATTTGCTATCGCCTATTCCTGGTACATTTTTTAAGTCTTCGATTTTTTGAAATTTTCCATTTTCTTTTCTGTATTCTATTATTTTATTGGCTGTTGCTTCTCCTACTCCTGGCAGAGTTATAAGTTCTTCAATTTGTGCTGAGTTTATATTTATTTTGCTTTGCCCTTCTGACATATTGTCTTTTCCTTGTGTTATATATTCTTGTTCTTCTTCATTCTTACTTGGTATATATAGTTTTTCTCCATCTTCTAACACATACGCTAAATTAAGTCTATTTACATCTGCTTCCTCTGTCTCTCCACCAGCAGCTTCTAATGCATCTACTATTCTAGCTCCTTCTTCTAATATTATAACTCCCGGATTATTAATTGCTCCAGTTATATGCACCGTAATCTGACTTATATGTGTTTCTTCAGATTGTTCTTCATTGCCATAGTAGCTAACAGTATTTTCCTGTGTTTGTTTGTACATGTATATTCCCACAGTTGTTGCTATTATTACAACTACAACAGCTATTACTATTTTCATTTTTGTACTTATATTTTGCAAAATATTGCCTCCTTTCATTTTTGTATTGAATTTTTATACTTTTTAAGATATGATATACATACATTTTATAGAGGAGCTTTATATGAATTGTTTAAAAAAGATATGTATAACATTGTTTTTATTTTTGATTATTTTTGTAAGTGGCTGCACATCAACTTATGCATCCACCATACCAGACACCTATTCTTCAGCATGTTTACTAATGGAAGAAAGTACTGGAAAAATTTTATATAGCAAGAACGCTAACAGTATAATGTATCCTGCAAGCACTACTAAAATTATGACTGCAATTCTTACTTTGGAAAATTGCAAGCTTTCTGACACGGCTGTTGTAAGCCATAACGCTGTTTTTTCTATTCCTAGCGGATACTCTACCGCAAGCCTTGTAGAGGGAGAAGTTTTAACTATTGAACAGTTATTAAATGTTTTACTAATTCCTTCTGCAAATGATGCAGCCGTCGTTTTGGCCGAACATATTGCAGGATCTGTTGAAGCATTTAGCGATATGATGAATTCTAAAGCTGTTGAGTTAGGCTGTTTAAACACTCATTTTGTTAATCCTAACGGGATTCACAACGAAAACCATTATTCAACAGCATACGATTTAGCTTTAATAGGAAAGTATGCTATGCAATTTCCTACTTTTAAGGAAATTTCTTCTAAGACACGCTATACTTTGCCAATCACAAATGCTTATAGCAAGGAAGATCGTATTTTTAATACAACAAATGATCTTATTAAACCTAATTATAGTTCTTCGCCTACCAACTATTATTACAAATATGCAACTGGCGGAAAGACAGGATATACCGATCCAGCAGGTCAATGCATTGTTGCAACTGCCACAAAGGATAACATTTCTTTGATTGCAGTCACTCTTCATGGCGATTTTACAGAAGACAATCTTAGTCAAAGAGCTCTTGATTGCAAAGCTTTATTTGAATACGGATTTAATAATTTTTCTATGGTTTCTATTGCCCAAAAAGGCGATGTTGCCTCTAATATGAAGGTGCCTAATGCAACCAAAGATTCTTCGTCTTTGGATTTGCTATATTCGGATGATATTTATGCTTTTGTTCCTAACGGGTTTGATACATCTTCAGTTACTCCTAACATAAAGCTTTCGAGTACTTTTGCACCTATAGCTCAAGACACCGTTCTTGGCACAATTTCTTATGATATTGATGGTTCAAATTATTCTTGTAATTTGTTAGCTTCACACGAAGTTTATAAAAATCAATTTGCAAAAACTGCTATGGAACTTTCTCTTTTACTTATTTTTTTAATATTATTATCTAAGGTTTTGAAACGCAAAAAGCGTAGAAAGAATTATAGAAAAAAGCCAAAAAAATAGGGTGAATTTTATTCCCCCTATTTTAATTATTTGTTTCTGTTTCTACTTTTGGAAATAACTCTTTTACTAGTTCTGCAGTCTTCTTTTTGTTTGCCACATAGATTGATACTCCGTTACACATTTCTGTGGTTCCTGGAACCATTCCTGTTTTTATGTTGTCCGCATCAAACTCTACTGCTGATGGCACATATGCCTTTAGTTTTGTTAAATCCATATTTGTGTTTACGTTTTCGTTCATAATGTCTATTATTTGTTTTAACTTAAATATGTTTTGTATTTTTAAAGTTTGTTTAAGCGTTGCTATGATAAATTCCCTTTGAGTTCTCATTCTTCCCAAATCCTGTTGTCCATAACTTGAAGGATATGTTGAACCATCATTGTTATGTCTGAATCTTAATAGCTGTTCTGCTTTTGCTCCATCTATTAATTGCTCTCCTGCTTTTAAATCAATGTATAGGTTTTGGTCTGTATCTTCTGTGTAATACATATCTATTGGAACATTAAATGTTACTCCACCTATTGCATCAACTAATTTTATAAGAGCCTTAGTATCTATTATCACATAGTTTTCTAACTCTAAACCTGTTAAATCATTTATTCTATCTATTGCATCTGGTATTTTTGTACCGCTTCTAAATACTGTGTTTATTTTGTAACTTGCTATGTAGTTTGATGTAGCTGTTGTTCTGTCCTTTTTTCCTACATATGTATCTCTTGGTATTGACATTATAGATGCCTCTTGCGTTTTTGGATTATATGAAGCTACCATGATTGTATCTGCTAATTTATAATCGTCAACTCCACTTATTCCCATGATTAACACTTGTATTGGTTGTAAGTTTTCTATTGTTTCTGAGCTTTCTCCAAGCAATGTTGCAAGTAATGCTGACAAGGTGCCTATTCCGCTTTGCTTTTTATTATAAAATCCATATCCTAGGTATGAGGTTCCTGCTATTAGCATTAAGCACAATATTGTTACAACTATTCTTTTTGCTATTCTAGTTGCCGTTACTTTCTTTTTTGGTTTCTCAGTTTTGTTTTTTGCTTTTGGCTTTTTTACTTTTTCTTCTTCTCTTGAATGTTTGCCTTGATTTTTTTCTTTTGCCCTTTTTTCGTTTTTCAATTAAATTACCCCCATAATTTTTTACGTTACCTAGTATATCAAATATATCTTAATTTTTCAACATTATTTGAAGATTAATTTTAATATTATGTTATTGTTATATATTGTTGCTCCAAAGTATGATTGGCTTACAGCATTTACTATTGGATTACTTCCCCAAATTACGCTCATTAGTGATACTATTCCTAGTAAGATATAGATCACAAGTGCTCCTTGCAATATTCCATATATTACTCCTCCTGTTTTATCAATTTGCTTAAGTATTGGTAATTTTGTAATTCCTTTTGCAAATATGCTAATGATGAATAGCAATAATCTTGCAACTATGTATATTGCAATAGCTGTACCTGCTCTCATTATAGTTAGCGTTGTGCTTTTTGCTGTTTGTTCTACTATGTTGTTTCTAGCTTCTGTTGTAGCCTTATCTATTTGGTTATTTATACTATCTGCTAGAGTTGTTGGCATTTGGTCTTCGTTTGTGTTTTCCTCTTTGCTAAAATTCTTTATTAATGTTGTTTCTATTTTTTCGTCTATTTGAGTTTTTTCCATTATTACATTTGATATTGGTTTATACAACATCACTGCTAATACAACTGCTATTGCAAAAGATGCTAACTTTATTAAGCTTCCTGCTAGTCCTCTTGCATAACCTATTATCATAAAAGCTAATAATATAGCTATTAATATTAAGTCTACTATAACTCCCATGTTTTCTCTCCTTTAAAATTTTACTATTTCTATTTTATTTCTATATATAATTCCTGCAATTTCGTTTGATATTACTATTTCTCTTACTTCTTGCTTTGAAGTGTATTTTTTTATCAACCATCCATTTGTATCGACAAAATGAATTTCTGATCCTAAGTTTAATGCTATTTTATCGCCACAACTATAAAGTTCTTTTGTAACTCCTGTAAAGTTATATACACTTTCTTTTAGTGAATTTGTATTTATTATTCTTAATGATGTGTTTGTGTTTAGTAATCCTTTGTTTTCTTCTGTTGTTTTTGTAACATAATTATCTAATTGAATACTCGCAAATGTTACCTTTTCTGTTTTTGTATCAATTTTTGCTATTTCTTTATCTTGATTATCTTTGATAACATGTATTGAATTGTCGTACATGCAAACAAGTCTGGTTTTATTTTGGTATTTTATATTTAGTATTAAACTGTCTGCCGGAGCTTTATATGTATATATAATTGCGTCTTGATTTTCTTGTTGATCTCCTGAATTCTTTTGCTTTGCTTTATCTATTGATATAATTTTTATGTTTGATTGTATTAGTGTTCCGCTTGTGTTT
>OHVL01000232.1_pt1 | contig 13566 bp, 8 predicted proteins | sample 1579511 | NCBI WGS metagenome assembly OHVL01 (sample SAMEA3882545, study PRJEB24775) | human gut metagenome | biome: human-associated habitat; feature: intestine environment; material: feces | place: Netherlands | collected 2009/2010
ATATAGACCCTTTCAATCATGTAAAAAGAGTCTATTAAGACTCTTTTATATTCTAGTGTTTAAAATGACGAACCCCAGTGAATACCATTGCAATTCCATGCTCATTACATTCATCAATAGAAAGTTGATCTTTAATCGATCCTCCAGGTTGGATAATTGCTGTTACACCAGCTTTAATAGCTTCTTGAACCGTATCTGGCATAGGGAAGAAAGCATCACTAGCTAAAACAGATCCTTTTGCCTTTTCACCAGCTTGTTCAATCGCAATTTTTGCAGCACCAACACGGTTCATTTGGCCAGCACCTACACCAATTGTCATATTATCCTTTGCTAAGACAATCGCATTTGATTTTACATGCTTAACCACTTTCCATCCAAACAATAATTGTTCGATTTCTTCTTCCGTTGGTTTACGGTTTGTCACACACTTTAAATCTTCCTTGTTAATTTTATGCTGGTCCATCTCTTGAACCAATAGACCATCATTAACATTTGTATATTTTAACGCACTTGAAACAGATAAGCTAGTATCTAATTTCATTAATCGAATATTTTTCTTACGAGTTAAGATTTCCAACGCTTCGTCAGAGAAGTCTGGCGCAATAATGATTTCCAAGAAAATCTTAGATAATTTTTCTGCCAATCCCTTTTCAACCTTTGCGTTCAACGCTACAATACCACCAAAAATCGAAATTGAGTCAGCCTCATAAGCTTTATCCCAAGCCGCTTCAATATTTTCACCAATACCAACTCCACATGGATTCATGTGTTTAACACCTACAGCTGCATATTGACCTTCAAAATCTTTTAAGATTTCAATAGCCGCATTTCCATCCTGAATATTGTTGTAAGACAATTCTTTACCATGAAGCTGAGTCGCATTTGCCAAAGAATATTGAGGATTCATTCCTTTATAGAAAGCAGCCTTTTGATGAGGATTTTCACCATAACGCAAGTCTTGAACCTTATCAAAAGTAATTGTCATACTTTCTGGGAATTCTTCATGTGTTTTCTTCGTTAAATAATCTGCGATCATCGCATCATAGCGAGCTGTATGACGGAATACTTTTGCAGCTAAACGCTCACGCGTTTCCAATGTTGTTTCTTGGTTTTCTCTAATTTCTTCAAGAACTTTATCATAATCTTTTGGATCACAAAGAACTGGAATACTTTGATAGTTTTTAGAAGCACTACGAAGCATACTAGGACCACCAATATCAATATTTTCAATAATTTCTTCGTGTGTTACACCTGGTTTTAATACAGTTTCTTTAAAAGGATATAGATTCACACAAACCAAATCAATATACTCAATTCCTAATTCTTGTAATTGACGTACATGATCTGGGTTTGAACGAACACAAAGTAATGCACCATGAACTTTTGGATGTAAAGTTTTCACACGACCATCCATAATTTCTGGAAAACCAGTCACATCACTAATTCCAATTGGATGGATTCCTGCTGCTTCTAAAGCTTTTTTTGTTCCTCCAGTAGAAATGATTTCATATCCACAATCTACTAATCCTTGTACAAATTCAACTAAACCAGTTTTATCGGATACACTTACTAATGCTCGCTTCATTATTTTTCCTCCTCTATACTTTTTGCGACTTGTTCAATGACTTGCCAGAACAAATCATATTCCATCGCATGTACATGCGATTCTAATGTTTCAAGATCCCAAGATGGGTCGATTGCTACTCTTTCTTGACGAATAATAGGACCTGTATCTACACCTTCGTCTACGAAATGAACTGTAACTCCAGTTTGTGCTACTTTTGCCTCATACGCATCTGCAATACTATGAGCTCCTGGAAATTCAGGTAAATAAGCCGGATGTAAATTGATGATACGATTTGGATAAGCACTTAATAAAGTGTGTCCAATAAAACGCATATATCCACTTAACACAATCAAATCAACCTTTTTTTCTTTTAATACCTCTAAGATTGCCGCTTCATAACCCGCTTTACCATCATATCCCTTTGGATTAAAATAAAACTCTTCTACTCCATGATTATGCGCACGAACTCTAGCATACGCATTTTCTTTATCCGCAATCAAGCATGCACAATTCACATGCAAAGAACCATCTTCAATATGTGACAAGATTGTTTCAAAGTTAGTACCTGAACCACTCACAAATACCGCAATATTTACCATTGGACATCTACCTGTCCTGTTTCAGTTACTTTACCAACCACATAGCTAGGTTCATTGATTTCATTTAAGGCAGCTTGAACTTTTTCAACATCTGATGGATCCACAGCCATCACAAAGCCAAGTCCCATATTAAATACGTTGTACATTTCTTTCGTAGAAATATCTCCATTTTTTTGAATCAAATCAAAAATTGGAGGTTTTGGGAATGCCTTTGTATCAATTTCAACACCCATACCCTCTTTTAACATACGAGGTACGTTTTCATAGAATCCACCACCTGTGATGTGGCTGCAAGCTTTTAATGTAATACCCGATGCTTTAATATGCTTTAATGCTTTTACATAAATTTTTGTAGGAGCCAATAATGCCTCTCCTAAAGTTTTACCTAATTCATCATAATATGTATTTAATGATTCTTCTGTAATATCAAATACATTACGAACCAATGAGAAACCATTACTGTGAACACCTGTTGAAGGAAGCCCAATTAACACATCTCCTACATTTAGATCCTTACCAGTAATCATATCTTTTTTATCGCATACGCCAACGGCAAAACCTGCTAAATCATAATCTTCTTCTGGCATTAAACCTGGATGTTCTGCCGTTTCTCCACCAATCAAAGCAGCTTCAGATTGTAAACAACCCTCAGACACACCCTTCACAATGTCCGCAATTTTTTCCGGAACATTCTTTCCACATGCGATGTAATCTAAAAAGAATAGTGGTTCTCCACCTGCACATGCGATATCATTCACACACATCGCAACGGCATCAATTCCAATTGTGTCATGCTTATTCATAACCATCGCAAGTTTAACTTTTGTACCACAACCATCTGTACCAGAAAGTAGTACAGGCTCTTCCATATCTTTAATTTTAGATAATGAGAAAGCACCAGAGAAACCGCCAAGTCCTCCTAACACTTCTGGGCGCATTGTTTTCTTAACATGCTCCTTAATCAATTCAACAGATTTATATCCTGCCTCTAAACTAACGCCTGCTGCTGCATAATGTTCTGCCATACTCTACTCCTTTACCTCATCTTTATAATCTTGTAAATCTTCTGGATATTCACCTGTACAACAAGCTAAACAGCTTGTTTCAGGCACACACTTTTTAAAGTCTTCAACACTTAAGAAACGCAATGAATCCACCTGGAACAATTGTTCCATTTCATCTACTGTATAGTTAAATGCCGCCAAATCTTTTTGTGCCGTTGAATCAGCCCCATATAAACAAGGATATTTCAACATTGGCGAAGCTATACGTAAGTGCACTTCTTTTGCGCCTGCCTCTTTTAATAATTGACAAATTCGACGTGATGTAAAACCTTTCACAACACTATCATCTACTAAATAAACTCTTTTATCTTTAACAACCGAACTGATCGCATTTAAACGAACACGCATACCTTGCATTCTTTGTTGTTCTGTCGGACGAATAAATGTAGAACCAATATAACGGTTTTTAATCAATCCTGTTTCATATGGTACATTCAATGTTCTGGCAAAACTTGCCGCTGCACTTAAAGCTGAATCAGGAACACCAACAACGATATCCGCTTCAATATTCTCTTCTTTAGCTAAATAATAACCACATTGTTTTCTTACTTCATGAACCGTTAAACCATTATGAACACTGTCCGGTCTAGAATAATATACATACTCTAAAGCACAAGCCTTCGTTTCTGTTTCTTCAATAATCTGACTAGACTTCATACCTTCGCAATTGAAACAAATCAATTCACCTGGATTTACTTCACGAATAAATTCTCCACCAAGAATTGGGAACGAACAAGTTTCGCTACTGATACAATATCCTTCATCTACCTTGGCAATATATAAAGAGCGAATACCATGAGGATCTCTTACTACGTACAAACTGTCTTTTGTGATGACCATAAATGTATAGGCCCCACTCATCATACGACAAGCTTTCGCAATTTTTTCTTCAAAAGAACCTGGATTCAACTGAATCAAATGTGCTAATAATTCTGAATCACTTGTTCCTTGAAAGATCAATCCTTCATTTTCTAATTTCGTTCTTAAAGAAATCGCATTCGTGATCATCCCACTTGATACAACCGCAAAATATCTTTGGTGACTACGCACCATAATCGGCTGAACATTTTCTAATTGAGAATCATTTTTTGTTGCCATTCGAAGCTGACCAATCGCAATATTCCCCTCTAAAGAATTTAACGTATCTTGTTTTAAATTCTCCGACAATAAGCCTAATCCCTTTTTACAAACAACATTTTCTCCATCACTAATTGCTAATCCAACACCATCTTGTCCTCGATGCTGAATGGCATGCATTGCTAAATAGATATTCTGGGCGGCTTGTTCGACATTGAACAAGCCTACGATCCCAGAAGAATCTTGAACTACTTTTTTCAACGTCATTCTACTTCACCTGCTTGTGTGTAAAATAACGAACACCATTTGCGAAAATATCTTGGTCTTTATTTCCAGCAATATTCTGGAACAAGCCTTTTTCATAACGCTCACTGTGACCCATCTTACCAAAGATCTTACCATCTTCAGAGAAGATACCTTCGATAGCCATGCTTGAACCATTTAAGTTGTCTTTTCCATCCATTGTTGGAACACCCTTTTCATTTACATACTGTGTTGCAACCTGACCATTTTCAATCAACTTATTCAATACTTCTTCACTCGCAACAAATTTACCTTCACCATGACTAACAGCAACTGAATATACACTTCCAGCTTTCATACCTGCAAGCCAAGGAGAAGCATTACTTGTAATACGAGTACGTGCAATATGAGAAACGTGACGATTGATATTATTTCTAAATAATGTTGGATTTTCCGCATCCAATTTTTCAATATCACCATAAGGCAATAATCCAGATTTGATCAATGCCTGGAATCCATTACAGATACCTAAGATCAAACCATCATTTGCACGCATTGTATCAATTGCTTGTGCAATCTTTGGATTTCTTAATACGTTCGCAATAAATTTACCTGAACCATCTGGTTCATCACCACTACTAAATCCACCAACAATCATTAAGATTTGTGCTGTACTAATTTCTTTGGCTAAAGTTTCGATACTCTTTTGAATGTTTTCTACAGTTAAGTTATTAAATACAACTTGTTTAACTTCAGCACCAGCACGTTCAAACTTAGCTGTTGTATCAAATTCACAGTTTTGTCCAGGGAAAATAGGAATAATTACTTTTGGCTTTTCCACAACTTCCTTAGACATTGGTACTTCTGCATCATTTAATGGAGTTTCTAAAGTATCTTTTCCTTCATCCACGATCATTGGATAAATTTCACTATAACGCTTTGTCCAAGCCTTTAATGCATCTTCAATTTCAACGGTTTCATCATTTAATACAATCTTAGAATCATCATTTAAAATACCAATCAATTCTAAATGTTCATCTTGAATGCTTTCTGTAGCTTCCACGATCATTGAACCCAAATTGAATCCATATACATCTTCTTCTGTGCTGATCGCAACACCAACTTTAGATCCAAATGCCATTTTCGCAATAGTTGCACCTAGACCACCAAATTTAATTGTGCTTGCCGCAACAATTTTCTTTTCTTGCATTAATTTATGAACCGTTTCAAAATTTTCTTTTAATTGTTCATAGTTTGGAACATTATTTTTAACTGGCGTATGCTTTACTAAATATACATAGTCCCCAGGATTTTTAAATGAAGCCGAAACAATATCATCTGTTTTAGCTGTTGTTACCGCAAATGTAATCACTGTTGGTGGTACATGAATATCTTTATATGTTCCACTCATAGAGTCTTTTCCACCAATACTTGGTGTTTCAAATGCCAATTGAGCATCAATCAAACCTAATAAAGCTTCAAATGGTTGTCCCCATTTTTGTGCATCGGCACCTAAATGTTCAAAATATTCCTGATTTGATAAACGACACTTCTTATAGTCAGCACCCAATGCTGTAATACGAGCTAATGCTTCAACAACTGAATAGCTAGCACCTAAATATGGAGAATATTTAGATACTTTTGGATCATATCCATATGTCATAACAGAACATGTGTTTGTCATTCCATGAACTGGTAATTTTTGTACAGAACCTTCTTCCGGAGTTAATTGATATTTACCTCCAAAAGGCATCAACACTGTACTCTTACCGATAGAAGCATCAAACATTTCTGCCAAACCAATTTGACTTGCGACATTCGCATCTTGTAATACTGTATTTAAATCTGAGTTTACTGCATCAAATGGATGTTCATCATATTCATTTTCGCAAACATCAACAATCTGGTGCTGGCGAACACCGTTCGTATCCAAGAATGCACGAGACATATCAACAATTGTTTCCCCACGCCATTTCATGACTAAACGATTTGTATCTGTTACATCTGCAACTTTGATAGCCTCTAAGTTTTCTTTATATGCTTCTTCTTTGAATTTTTCAAAATCCTTAGCCTCGATACATACAGCCATACGCTCTTGTGATTCACTAATAGCTAATTCTGTACCATCTAAACCTTGATATTTAACTGGAACTGCATCTAAGTTGATATTCAAGCCATCTGCAAGTTCACCTACGGCAACACTAACTCCACCTGCTCCAAAGTCATTCGCCTTTTTAATTAATTTTGTACAAGTAGGATTTCTAAATAAACGCTGTAATTTACGTTCAATCAAGGCATTTCCCTTTTGAACTTCACTTGAACATTTTTCCAAACTTGTTTCATTATGTTCTTTACTAGAACCTGTAGCTCCACCGATTCCATCACGACCAGTAGCTCCACCAATCATAACGATAATATCGCCAGCTTCTGGTTTTTCACGTTTAACATGTGATTTAGGAGCCGCACCTACAACAGCACCAACTTCCATACGTTTCGCAACATAGCCATCATCATAAATTTCATCTACGAATGTAGTTGCCAAACCAATTTGGTTACCATAACTTGAATAACCTTGAGCAGCGGTTTTTGAAATCTTTGATTGAGGTAATTTGTGTTCTAATGTTTCACTAATTGGTTTTGTGATGTCTCCAGCACCTGTAATACGCATAGCTTGATATACATAGCTACGTCCTGATAATGGATCACGAATGGCTCCACCAATACAAGTACTAGCTCCACCAAACGGTTCAATTTCTGTAGGGTGGTTATGTGTTTCATTTTTAAACATCAACAACCATTGTTCATCTTTTCCATCTACATCCACTGTAATTTCTACACTGCACGCATTGATTTCATCGGTAATCTCCATATCATCAAGCTTACCTTGTTTACGAAGATATTTACCGGCGATAGTAGCCATGTCCATCAATGTTTTTTCTTTACGATTTCCATGAACTTCCTGACGTAATTTTAAATATTTATCATAAGAAGCCTGTAACTCATCTGATAACGTATCCAAATGGAAACATACATCATCTAATACAGTTTCAAAAGTAGTATGACGACAGTGATCTGACCAATATGTATCTAACACACGTAGTTCAGTCATTGTGCAATCTCTTTTTTCTTCTTTTTCGAAGTAACGTTGAACATGCTCAATGTCCGCTTGAGACATGGCCAACCCTAAAGTCTGACGTAAAGAATCTAATTCTTCTTTCGTCTTTGTTGTAAATCCTTCTAATACAGGAACATCTTTTACTTCAACGTCCTGATCATCCACTAATACAGAAAGGTCTTTAACACGTGCTTCAACAGGGTTAACAATATAATGTGTGATTTTATTAAGTGTTTCTTCATCTACTGGGTTTGCGAACACTAATAAAGTACCTGAATGAATACGTACTGTTTGTTTGTTGTTCAAAAGCATCAAACATTGCATTGCACTGTCTGCTCTTTGATCATATTGACCAGGCAAAAATTCATATGCCAAATATGATTTACCTGTTAAATCTACAGAATCATATACATCATCTGTAACAACTTCGCTACAAACATTTTTCTTTAATAATTCAATATCATTTTCGTCGGCATCAAAAATATCATATAAATTGTATTTTGTAAGACCAAAATCTTCTTTTAAAGATAAAGATTGTCTTAATTCAGCCGCTAATGATTCACTTTCAACCTGAAACTGTTCTTTTTTATGAACAAAAATACGAGTATCCATTTCCTTCTCCTTATTCAACAATTGACTGTTCTAATACTTTTTGTGCTTGTTCTTTTTTAAACTCAACAATCTTATCCTGTAATGACTTATCATTAAGTCCAATCATCTGACAAGCTAAGATAGCTGCATTTCTTGCCCCTGATTTTCCAATTGCGACAGTCGCAACAGGAACTCCTTGAGGCATTTGTACTGTTGATAATAATGAATCCAATCCACCTAAAGCAGATGTCTGAATAGGGATTCCAATAACTGGCAACGGTGTAGAGCTAGCTAAAACTCCAGCTAAATGTGCTGCTCCTCCAGCTGCCGCAATAATAACCTGAATTCCACGTTCGCACGCTGTCTTTGACAATTCCAAAACCGCTTCTGGAGTACGGTGAGCACTTAATACACGAACTTCATATCCGACTTGAAAATCGTCTAATTGTTTCATGCAGCCTTCCATACTAGGTAAGTCTGAACGAGAACCCATCACAATTAAAACACGCTTTGTTTCCATAAATGACCTTCCTTTCAAAACAAAAAAAGCGCACCTATAGTAGGCACGCTTAAAAAAGCAATTCTTCTCTATCAATTGTGGTAAATCTTCTTAAGACCATAAGTAAGACCTCCAAAATCAGAAAAACACTTCTGCGACATTATAATACCTAAAATCAACTCAAATGACAACCTATATTTCATGAAAGTTGTACTCTAGGTGTTAACAATTTATATTTTCTTAAATCAAATACATAAACAATTGAACTCAATCCCCAAGTAATCGGATACAACCAATGTGTTAAATACAAACTGTGTATACTCTGTCCTATCGTCATTAAAACCACCACACGAACAGCACACCAACATACTAGCATGACCACCATTGGCATTACAGGACGTCCTAGGCCTCTTAAAATGCTAGAAACCACATGTGAAAAGCCTAAAAGAACATAGAAGAAGGCACAAATTTTAGCACGATCTACTCCAATCGCAATCACTTCTGAATTTTGGTTAAAGAAAGAAATAAAGGTTGGCGCAAACAAATAGATCAAAACACCCATACACTCAATCATAAGTAGTGATGCTGCAAGTCCAAATAGGATTCCTTTTCGCGAACGTTCCTTTTGTCCGGCCCCTTCATTTTGTGAGACAAACGTCGTAAGTGCCATCGAAAAAGAAATCTCAGGAAGGAAAATAAATCCCTCCACCTTTGAATAAGCACCAATACCTGCAATAGCTGCTGCATCAAATGAATTGATATATGATTGAATCATGACATTCGCAAAATCTATCACACAACCTTGTAATCCTGTAGGCAAGCCATAGATACAGATTTGTTTCAGGTTTTCAAAATCTAAAGATAAATGTAGCCATGAAACATGTAAAATACTCTCTTCTCTTGCCAATTGCACAGCACATAAAAACATACTCGCAAACTCTGAAATAATTGTAGCCCAAGCTGCTCCTGCAACTCCCATCTTAAATACCGTAATAAATACAACATCTAAAATCACATTCAAAACCGAACTTACAATCAAATAATAAAGTGGATGTTTGGCATCACCTCCAGCACGAATGATACCCACAAGCATGTTATATAAGACTAAAGAAAAACCGCCTAAAAAATAAATCTTTAGATAAATAGAAGATAAGCCAAACACTTCTTTGGGCAAGCCCATCCACATCAACATTTGATCCGTTAATGCATAGCCGCTAACTGTCATAATAAGCCCCAGGATAATCCCGAATGTAGCTGTTGTATATACCGCTTTTTTTGTTCTTTCCTCATCTTGGGCTCCTATCGCATTGGCAACAATGACACTTGCACCTGTCGCAAAACCGTTAAAGAAACCAACAAACAAGAAAATTAATGAGCCAACACTCGTAACGGCAGCCAACGCATTCTGCCCTAAAAAATTCCCTACAATCAATGCATCCACCGTATTGTAGAGTTGCTGAAAAAGATACCCAATAAATATAGGCACTGCATAGCCAATGATTTGTTTGGCAACACTTCCTTTTGTCATTAACTGAATTGAATCTTGTTTTGCCATAAAACCCTGGTATACAAGAAAAGCCTGCACCAACATAAGTTGATACAGGACTTTACGGGAAGAGTCAGAACGCTCGTGACTTTAGTCATGAGATGAATGACGTATGTAACAGTTTTTCAACAGTTTCTATACGTGGACCATGTTATAATATATATGTAGAATGCATCGTAAAAAAGGAGATTTCGATATGTATACAGTACGCTTTCAATTGGAACTAAGTGGATCTGAAAAACGTTTTTTGTCGAAATCTTTTTTCTATGCGAATCAGATGCATAATCAGTTGGTTCGATATGCTACAAATCGATTGAATGCTTTATTTCATGATAAAGAATATGTGGGTGCACGCAAAGCTTATGGAGAAGCTGAATTTTCTAAAAAGAAAGGTTCTGAACTGTCAGCTTCTGAAAAAAAGAAGAAAAAAGAGTTATCAAACATCATGCGTTTTAAACAAAAAGAGTATGATCTTACAAAGACTTCTTTGTGTAAGTTCGTATCCAAAGAACAGAAGAAATACAAGAACTACATCAACTCTCATCAGGCACAGGCAGAAGCTGAAGCTGTATATAAGGGAGTAGAAAAGGTTCTTTTTGAGGATGGACATCATCTCCATTATCGAAGATACAATAGTTTTGACTGTATCAAACAAAAATGTGCTGCAACAGGAGTGCGTCTTTTAAGATGGGATACCATATGTTTCATGAAACATTACTACAAAGTTCGTGTCCCAAAGAATGAATATATCCAGAACATCATCTCATCTGTTGATTTAAAAGAAGATGTTGTTTATTCATTTTTAAAAAGGATAGAATTCAACAGTGGATTCAAATATTATGTAGTGATCACACTTCGAGGTGATGCACCAAAACGAATTAAACTGTCAGAAGATGGCGGACATCGTACAGGTGTTGACTTTGGAACCTCTACGATTGCGACAGTCTCAAACAACGAGGTCCATCTGGAAGAACTTGCTCCAGAATCAGCCGAATATGAAAAAGAGATCCGTCACAAGCAAAATCTTGTGGATGCCTCCATGCGAAAACATAATCCAGAAAACTATAATAAGAATGGTACAGTCAAAAAGGGCAAGCACAAGTGGAAAACAACAAGAAGGTGCAGACGTCTAAAACGGCAGATACGCGTTCTATATCGAAAACAATCTGCCTATATCAAGACTTCACATCATACCTTTATAAATAGAGTCGTTCAAAATACAAGCGAATTCATCCTTGAGCCAATGAACTTCAAAGCTCTGCAAAAGAAATCAAAGAAGACAGAGCGTAAAGATGAGGCAACGACAATTAAACAAAAAGACGGTTCTTTGAAAATGGTGCACAAATACAAACGTAAGAAACGTTATGGACACTCCATCAAGAACCGTTCTCCAGGTCTTATGCAGGCAGACCTGAAATCAAAAGCTACGCAGTATGGAATTCCATACTACGAAATAGATATTCATCAATACCGTGCTTCACAACTTCACCATGATACAGGTGAATACATCAAACCTACTTTAAGCGAAAGATTTAAAACGATTGAAGGATGTAAAGTACAAAGAGATTTATATTCTGCCTTTCTAATATGTCATACTGACGATACATTGACTGCACCAGATTTTATAGCCTGTCATCTTGACTTTCCACACTTTGTCAAGATGCAGGATACATTGATTCTAAATCTAAAAAAATGTGGACGCACAATGAAATCATGCTTTGGATTCTAGCATAAAGAATCTCTCATCCAGTTAGGTCTCAGGCGTAAGCCCTGCTGGATGCAGTATGAGTATACAAAGTACAGTCCACCAGGATTGGAAATGCTCAAAAAACAAGAGTTATGCAAAGACTATATGCAAGGTCTAGAACTATGCTGAAAGCTTTGCGATGCTCCATTTCTCGCATTGTGAGAAAGAGAATCTCGTCATTTTAATGATGAGAGTACGTCAAAGGATGGACCTGCAAGCATCGTTGTGCCCATTGATAAATTGAGTATATTAGTGACGATTATTTTTTCTCGTGTTGTATTTCATGAAAAGCTATCTAAGAAGGCATTGTTAGGTTTAATTTTGATTACAGTGGGTACTGTAACTATGACGATGATATAGGAGATTTTATGTGTAGATATAAGAAGATTGATTTAGAAAATTGGTGTCGTAAAGAGCATTATTTGTATTATACAAACAGTTTAAATGTTGAAGTGAATATGACGGCCAATATTGATGTGAGTGAGTTATTAACTTTTTGTCATACAAATGGATATAAATTTTATCCAACGTTGATTTATTGTGTGACTAAAGTGTTAAATCGAATTGAGAACTTTAAAATGTTTAAAGATAAAAATGGAGATTTATGTGTGTGGGATTCATTGGTTCCAAACTATACAATCTTCCACGAAGAAGATCATACGTTTTCGGATTGTTGGACGGATTTTACAGACGATTTTGGTTCTTTCTACAAGAATATTACTTCTGATATGGAATTAGGTAAAACCAAAAGAGGCATTAAGGTAAAATCGGGCCAACCAGCTAACTTTTATTGTGTATCATGTACACCATGGACTGCATTTACTGCGGTTTCAAGTCGTATGGTCAATGGTGGTGCTGCCTTCTTTCCAATCATCACTGCTGGAAAATATGATGATAATTATCAAATGCCTGTAAATATCACAATTGCGCATGCCGTAGCGGATGGGTATCATATTGGATTGTTTTTTGAGTATCTACAAAAAGAAATTAGTAAGGAATATTTAAATTCAAACCTTGAATAAAGGCCTTGGATGGGGTGCTCTATTTACTTTTTGGGCAAAGTGTTATAAAATTTTTAATGTAGGTATAAATTGAAAAGGAGATATAAAAATGAATCAATCACCACTTCAAAAAGCTAGATACCAATACAGTCCAAAATTGCCTGGAATGTTAAGAAATGGTATTTCAGAAATCTGTGTTAAGGAAGGAAACGCAACTCAAAGTGTTGCAGACCAAGAAAAAATCGCGGCTTTATTCCCTAACACTTACGGAGAAAAAGAAATCACATTCGAAAAAGGAGAAAATACTTCTGCAGCTAAAAAACAAGTTGTAGGTGTAATCTTATCTGGTGGACAAGCACCTGGTGGACACAATGTTATTTGTGGTCTATACGATGCATTAAAAGCTACTAGTAAAGAAAACGTTCTTTACGGATTTAAAAATGGTCCTATTGGATTATTAGAAGACAACTATGTAGAATTCGATGATGCATATATCGATGCATACAGAAATACGGGT
>OHVL01000243.1_pt1 | contig 13027 bp, 16 predicted proteins | sample 1579511 | NCBI WGS metagenome assembly OHVL01 (sample SAMEA3882545, study PRJEB24775) | human gut metagenome | biome: human-associated habitat; feature: intestine environment; material: feces | place: Netherlands | collected 2009/2010
AAAAGGAGGAAAGCACAGTGAAAGCAAGCGTGATTATCCCCAATCTGAATGGTGCTGGCTGGCTGCGGGATTCCATCGAGTCCGTCTGGGCGCAGACCGAGCAGGATTTTGAGCTGATCGTCATTGACAACGGCTCCACCGACGAGAGCCTGGACATCGCCCGCAGCTACTGCGGGCGGGACCGCTACACTTTAATTGAGAACGCCGGGAACACCGGCTTTTCCCATGCGGTGAACCAGGGCATTGCGATTGCCAAAGGCGAGTACATGGCGTTGTTCAACAACGACGCCTTTGCGGAGCCGGATTGGCTGGCGGAGCTGATCAAAACCGCCGACGCCGACCCGAAAATTTTTGCGGTCAGCAGCCTGATGCTGCGCTACTATGAGCCGGAGCTGGCCGACGACGCGGGCGACTACGTGACGATCCTGGGCTTTGCCTGCAAGCGCGGCGACGGCTTAAAGGCCAGCCGCTATACAAAGCCCTGCCGTGTGTTCAGCGCGTGCGGCGGCGCGGCGCTCTACCGCAAGAGCATTCTGGAGGAGATCGGCACCTTTGACGAGAACTTCTTCGCCTACTTTGAGGATGTGGACCTGAGCTGGCGCGCCAACAACGCAGGCTACAAGTGTGTCCTCTGCCCCACCGCAAAATGCTACCACATCTGCGGTGCCAGCACCGGCGCGGTGAAGTACAACGCCTTCAAGAGCCAGCAGAGCGGCCGGAACAGCATCCTGCTCCCCCTCAAGAACGAGCCGCTGCTCATGCTCATCCTGAACTTTCTCCCGCTGGCGCTGGGCTATCTGCTCAAGTGCTACAAGTTCCACAAGCAGGGCTTTGGCGAAGCCTGGGACAAGGGAATGCACGAAGCCTTCGCCCTGCTCAAAGAGGGGCGGCTCGGCAAGCGCCCCTTCCGCCTGAAGGATCTGCCCAACTATATCCTCATGGAGCTGTGGATGATCTGGAATATGGTGCCCTACCTGTGGTATCGTCTGGTCGTGGTCAGGTTCGATCTGAAGTAATCTGGAAACAAAAACACCCCTGCGTGGAATGCTTCACACATTCCGTGCAGGGGTGTTCTGTCAGATTTCGGTTTTCGGTTATGCCGCCGGGCTCTCAGAGGAAGCCTCGGTGCTCTCCGCCGGGGTGCTCTCCGCCGCCTCTTCCACCGGGGCAGCCTCGTCAGCAACGGCGCTGGCGGCCACGCTGTCGGCGGCAGAATCGCCTGCGGTTGCAAGGATGGCATCGTTGACCTCGCTCTCAGCCAGCGGGGCAGGCTCCGCGGCAGAGACTGCACTGTCGGCAGATTCGGGCTTGGTCTCGCTGTCGGTCAGGCCGGTCAGGTACCAGCTGCCGCTCTGGCGGCTGAACAGGTAATCCATATACTTGGTGGGCGTGTCGGACGAGGTGTTCAGGATGCTGTCATCACTGCTCTGGGTGGGGATATAGCCCACGGTAACGTGGAGCAGGCCGTCCTTCTTGAACAGTCTGGTGACGGTAGCGCGGAAGATGCCCACGCTGCCGGTGACGGGGATCTTATAGCACTGGGTCGTCTCATCGAACTCGACAGTCATGTCGTCCATCTCAAAGCTCTTATGGGTCAGCTTGAAGCTGGGGCCCACCAGCTTTGCCAGATAGGCATCCACATCCACCGAGGGCAGCAGCAGCTGTTCGGTGTCGGGGTCCGTGTTGTAGTTATCAAAGCTTCCCTGGGTCTCCTGGATGCTGTACACGCAGCCCCAGACGGCGGCTTCGCGCAGGGTCAGGTCATCGATGTTCTCGATGCCGTCAAAGGGCAGCGGGTCGAACAGGACCAGGCCTTCCAGCCGGTCCTCATATTCCGCTTTCTGCTGGGTGTCGTCAAACAGGGTGGCCACACCCTTCACACCGGCCCGCACGACCGTTACAATGCCAACCAGCGCCAGCACGGCGATCAGCAGGCCAAGGGTCTGCCGGGCGCGGCGGCGGTGGAGCCGGGCGTGTTCTTCCGGGGTCATATAGGTCTTCATATCGTTATCGTCTCCTAAATCAGGTCATCTTTTTGGGAAATACCAGCTTTCAGTATACCACAAACTGCCCGCCGATGCAAAACCCGGGGCGTGGATTTTTTGTGAAAGCGCGATTTATTCCCACGTTTTCCAGATCTCGGGCTGGTAGCCCACGGTGGCCTTTTTGCCGTTGCGCACGATGGGCGTTTTGAAGAGCTGCTGATTCTCGAACAGCTTGTCCTCCTTCTGCCAATCCACCAGTGCATCCAGCAGGGCCAGCGTCTGCTTATCCTTTGCCGCCGGGTTCACCAGCTGCTCCCAGCCGCCCAGCGCGCGGGCCACGTTCTCAAACTCGCCCCGGCTCATCTCTTTTTCCTTCAGGTCGATCATCTGGAACCTGATGCCCCGCTCCTTGAAATAGCGCTGGGCCTTTTTGGTATCAAAGCACTTGCTGGTGCCAAAGATCTGAATGTTCATCTTTTTTCCTCCTGGATCCTGTGTGCTCTATTGTATCATATCTGCCGGAAAAAACCTAGGGATAATTCATCTTCTTTCCGTCCATACTTGCTTTATCACAAGCCGCCCCTGAGATTGAACGAAGGGCGGGCCATTTCAGAAAGAGAGGAACTTCCCATGAAAGCATTCGTTGACCCCGATCTCTGCATCGGCTGCACCCAGTGCACCGGGATCTGCCCCGAGGTGTTCCAGATGACAGGCATCCTGGCCGTCGCTTTGCCGGGCGAGCTGCCGCCCGACACCGTACCCACCGCCGTGGAAGCCGCACAGGCCTGCCCGGTGAGCGCCATCACCATCTCGGAGTAACCCCTTCACCTGCCTTCCCAACACGGGAGGGCATTTTTGTTTTTTCTGCAAAAATCCCCCGCTGGCCCCCATTTTGTGTTATACTATAAATTGAGTTATAATGCAATGGAGGAGACTGACTATGCGTTTACTGGTCATTGACGGCAACAGCATTGCCAACCGTGCCTTTTACGGCATCAAGCTGCTGACCACCAAGGACGGCCGCTATACCAATGCCATCTTCGGCTTTTTGAATATTATGAATTCCCTGCTCCGGGAGTGTGAGCCCGACGAGGTGGCCGTGGCCTTCGATCTGAAGCACCCCACCTTCCGCCACGAAATGTTTGACGGCTACAAGGGCACCCGCCACGCCATGCCGGACGAGCTGGCCCAGCAGATGCCCATCCTGAAAGAACTGCTCACCGACCTGGGCTACCGCCAGGTATCGGCAAAGGGCTGGGAGGCCGACGACATTCTGGGCACACTGGCCGCTGCCTGCGAGGCCCGCAGGGACGACTGCTTTCTGGCCACGGGAGACCGCGACAGCCTGCAGCTGGTGAGCGAGACCACCACCGTGCTGCTGGCCACCAGCGCCATGGGCCGCAGCAAAACGGAGACCATGGATCTGGATGCCATCCACGAAAAGTACGGCATTGAACCCAAGCAGCTCATCGAGGTGAAGAGCCTGATGGGCGACACCTCCGACAACATTCCGGGCGTGAAGGGCATCGGTGAAAAGACCGCCATGACCCTGGTCAAGAACTTCGGCACTCTGGATAACGTGTACGACCATCTGGACAGCCCGATCATCAAGCCCCGTCAGCGGGAAAATCTGCTGGCCTGCCGGGAGGATGCCTACCTCAGCCACACGCTGGGCACCATCCGCACCGATGCCCCCATCGACACAGCGGAAGGGGCCTACAAGGTGACCGAGGGCAACAAGCCCGCCGCTGTTCGTCTGATGCAGGAGCTGGAGATCCAGACCCTCATCACCCGGTTCGGGCTGGACGGCATCGTTCCGGAACAGGACCCCGATACCCTGCCGGAGGTGGACGCAGCCATTGCGTCCCTGCCCGCAGAACCCTCCGGTCACTATCTGGTGGCCGCGCGCCCTGCTGTTCTGGGCAAAAAGAGCGCGATCGTGCAGCCGGAGGCCTGGTACGCCGTGCAGGACACCACCGTGTATCCCCTCTCTGAGGCCGACCTGGTGCGGCTGCTGGACAATGCGGATGTGACGCTGGATGTGTTCAACGCTGCGCCCCTGTACGCCAAGGCCATGGCTGCCGGCGGCTGGGGCAGCAGCATCGTCTGGGACGGCAAGCTGGCCGCCTACCTGCTGGACGCTTCCGCTTCCCACTATCTGCTCACCACCCTTGCCACCAGCTACCATGCAAGGTCAGCGTTCTCCTGTGAGGAGTACCCCGATGCCGGTTTCCTGGCAGACCTGTTCGCCAGAATGAAGGCGGAGATCACTGAAAATGGAGAGGACGACCTCTACAACAACATTGAGTTTCCGCTGGCACAGGTGCTGGCCGATATGACCCGCACCGGCATCCTTGTAGACCGTGAGGGCATCGAAGCCTTCGGCGTGCAGCTGCGGCAGGAGCTGGATCAGGTGCTGACCCGCATCGAGATGGAGGCAGGCACCTCCGATTTCAACCCCAACAGCCCCAAACAGCTGGGCACCCTGCTCTTTGATACCATGGGTCTGCCCCACGGCAAAAAGACAAAGAACGGCTGGTCCACCGATGCCGAGACACTGGAAAAGCTGCGGGACATCCCGCTGGTGGAGGACATTCTCCAGTACCGTGCCTGCCAGAAGCTGAACTCCACCTATGTGGAGGGTCTGCTCAAGGTCATTGGCGAGGATGGCCGCATCCACACCCGTTTCAATCAGACCGAGGCCCGCACCGGGCGGCTCTCCTCTGACAATCCCAACCTGCAGAACATCCCCATCCGCACCGAGATGGGCAGCAAGCTCCGCGCCTACTTTGTGGCAAAGCCCGGCTGCGTGCTGGTGGATGCCGATTACAGCCAGATCGAACTGCGCATCCTGGCCCATGTCACCGGCGATGCGCACATGCAGGAGGCGTTCCTCTCCGGTGCCGACATCCACCGCAGCACCGCAGCCAAGATCTACAACATCCGGCCTGAGGATGTCACGCCCCGCCTGCGCTCCAGTGCCAAGGCCATCAACTTTGGCATCATGTACGGCAAGGGCGCTTACAGCCTTTCCAAGGACATCGGCGTGAGCGTCAAGGAAGCAGAGGCCTTCCTGCAGACCTATCTGGCCACCTTCCCCAATATCGACGGTTATATGGAAAAGACCATTGCGGATGCCCGCCAGTGCGGCTACGTTTCCACCCTGTTCGGCCGCCGCCGCGCCCTGCCGGAGCTGAACAGCAACAACCACAACATCCGGGCCAGCGGCGAGCGGATGGCCCGCAACACCCCTATTCAGGGCACGGCTGCTGATGTCATCAAGCTGGCCATGGTGCGTGTCTGGCGGCGGCTGCGGGACGAAAAGATGGAAAGCCGCCTGATCCTGACGGTCCACGATGAACTGATCGTGGAAGCCCCGGAGGCGGAGGCCGAAAAGGCCGCGCAGATCCTGCGGGAGGAAATGGAGGGCTGCGTGCACTACGCGGTGCCCCTGAGCACCGATGTGCATACTGGCAAAAACTGGCTGGAGGCCCACTGAATTATGATCGTTTTAGGAATCGAATCCACCTGCGACGAGACCGCCGCATCCCTTGTGGAGGATGGCCGCCGCCTGCTGAGCAACGTCATCTCCACCAGCGTCAAGGAGCAGGCTCTTTATGGCGGCGTGGTCCCTGAGATCGCCAGCCGCCGCCACTGCGAGTTCATCAGCGCCACGGTCAAAAAGGCTCTGCTGGACGCAGGCAAGACCATGGACGATGTGGACGCGGTGGCTGTCACCTTTGCGCCGGGCCTGATCGGCGCGGTGCTGGTGGGTGTGAACTTTGCCAAGGGGCTGGCCTATTCTGCCAACAAGCCGCTGGTTCCGGTGCATCACCTGCGGGGCCACATTGCAGCCCTCTATCTGACCCATCCGGAGCTCAAACCGCCCTTCCTCTGTCTGGTGGCATCCGGCGGCCACAGCCATATCGTGGAGGTGCAGGACTACACCCACTACCACATTCTGGGCCACACCGTGGACGATGCCGCCGGCGAAGCCTTTGACAAGGTAGCCCGCACCCTGGGTCTGCCCTATCCCGGCGGCCCCAGCGTGGCAAATGCCGCCAAAACAGGCGACCCCAAGGCCTATCGCCTGCCGGTGCCCCATGTGGACGGTAAGTACAACGTCAGCTTCTCCGGCCTGAAAACCGCTGTGCTGAACGAGGTGAACAAGGCCCAGATGAAGAACGAGGAGATCAACGTGCCCGATCTGGCGGCAAGCTTTCAGGAGCGCATTGCGGGCATTCTGGCCGAAAAGCTGCTGCTGGCTGCTGCCGACACCGGGGCCAAGCAGGTCTGTCTGGCGGGCGGTGTGGCCGCCAATGGCCGCCTGCGCCAGCTGGTGAACGATGGTGCCCAGAAGTTGGGGGCCAAGGTCTACCTGCCGGAACTGAAATTCTGCGGCGACAACGGCGCAATGATCGCGGCGCAGGGCTACTACCAGTACATGGCGGGTCACACGGCGGGCCTTGATCTGAACGGTCTGCCCACCCTGCCCATCGACTACGAATAAACGAAGCAAAACCAAAGCTCCCGGAGCGGTGCGGCATTCAGTGCCACCGCTCCGGGAGCTTTTTGCCCTGCTGCGGGCGCACAACCAAAAAGGCACCCTCGCCTTTCAGCGAGAGTGCCTTTTGTTTCAAGAATAAGAATTCAAGAAAGAACGTTCAGAAGGGATCAAATTACTTGATCTCGACCTTAGCGCCAGCCTCTTCCAGCTTCTTCTTGATGTCCTCAGCCTCAGCCTTGGAAGCCTTCTCCTTGACAGCCTTGGGAGCGCCGTCAACGATAGCCTTTGCTTCCTTCAGGCCCAGACCGGTGATCTCCTTGACCAGCTTGATGACCTGCATCTTGGTAGCGCCAGCCTCAGCCAGGATAACGTCGAACTCGGTCTTCTCTTCCTCAGCGGCAGCAGCAGCGCCAGCAGCAGCGGGAGCAGCAGCAGCAACAGCAGAAACGCCGAACTCCTCGCAGTAAGCGTCGATCAGCTCTTTCAGCTCCAGAACGGTCAGGCCCTTGACGGACTCGATGATGGCAGTAATCTTCTCAGAAGCCATGGTAATAACCCTCCAATATCAATGGTTTTTGTTTGTTTCAGTTTTGTGTTAAGCAGCGGTCACGCAGCCATCAGGCAGCGGGCTCCTCCTGCTTGTCGGCGTAGGCCTGCATAGCAACAGCCAGACCGGACAGAGTGCTGGTAAGAGCACCTGCGAACATGGACAGCATACCCTCGCGGTTGGGCAGCTTTGCGATGGCGTTGGTCTCGGCAGCGTCCATGACCTTGCCTTCCATGAAGCCAGCCTTCACGACGAACTTCTTGGACTTATCGCCATCCTGGTACTTGCACAGGATGCGGGCAGCGGACATGGGGTCCTCTTCGTGAGCAAAAGCGATAGCGGTATCGCCCTTGAACTGCTCAGCCAGGCCCTCCAGGGAGGTACCCTTGACAGCCAGACGCAGCATGGTGTTCTTCACGACCATGTAATCGACGCCTGCCTCACGCAGCTCCTTACGGAGCTTGGTGTCGTTCTCGACGTTAATGCCGCCGTAAGCGACGACGCAGCCGGAAACCGCACTCTCAAACTTTGCCTTCAGATCAGCGACATAAGCCTGCTTTTCAGAAAGAATCTTTGCACTGGGCATTCGGTTTCACCTCATTTCAAAAACTTGTATCGAAAGCCGGAGCAACGAAAAAAGCCTCTTTCCCGCACTGTGTCGAGAAAGAGGCATAAAACAACTTTACGCGCGTTTCTCGGCAGGCGGTTTGCACCTTACGCTGGACTCCAGCACCTGCTGTCTCAAAAACAGCATCATTATTTTACCGCAAACGCGCGGTGTTGTCAAGTGCTTTTTTGAATTTTCCGACAAAATTTTTCTGCCGCCCGCAAACAGGCAGCAGAAAAATATCAGAAATTCAAATTAGACACCGTACTTCAGGGTGTTCAGACGGATGCCAGGGCCCATGGTGGTGGCGATGGTAGCGCTCTTGAAGTAGGTACCCTTTGCAGCAGCGGGCTTTGCCTTTGCAATAGCGCTCATCACGGTATCCAGGTTGGTGTACAGCTTCTCAGCGCCAAAGGATGCCTTGCCCACGGGAACGTGGATGATGTTCTGCTTGTCCAGACGGTACTCGATCTTACCAGCCTTAGCCTCGGTAACAGCCTTGCCCAGGTCGGGAGCAACGGTGCCGGCCTTGGGGTTGGGCATCAGGCCGCGGGGGCCCAGAACCTTACCAAGACGGCCAACGCGGCCCATCATGTCGGGGGTGGTGACAACAACGTCGAAGTCCATGAAACCGCCGGCGATGCGTGCGATCAGCTCGTCATCACCGACGATATCAGCGCCAGCAGCCTCAGCAGCGGCAGCTGCGGGACCCTTGGCGATTGCGCAGACGCGGACGGTCTTGCCGGTGCCGTTGGGCAGAACAACAGCGCCGCGGACCTGCTGGTCAGCGTGGCGGCCGTCAACGCCCAGGCGGACGTGCAGCTCAACGGTCTCGTCGAACTTGGCAGAAGCGGTCTTGCAAGCCAGCTCCAGAGCCTCGTTCATATCATACAGCTTAGAAAAATCGACCTGCTTAGCAGCATCGACATAGTGCTTGCCATGTTTCATTGTATATCCTCCTATGTGGTCATGCGGGCAGTGTTATGCCCTCCCACTGTTTGTGTCTCAGCCCTCGACGGTAACGCCCATGGAGCGGCAGGTGCCACGGACCATGCTGCATGCAGCTTCCAGAGAAGCAGCGTTCAGGTCGGGCATCTTGGTCTTGGCGATCTCTTCCACCTGAGCGGCGGTCAGAGTAGCAACCTTTTCCTTGTTGGGCTTGCCGGAAGCGGTGTTGATGCCAGCAGCCTTCTTGATCAGAACGGCAGCCGGAGGAGTCTTGGTAATGAAGCTGAAGGAGCGGTCAGCGTAAACGGTGATGACGACGGGGATCACATAACCCATCTGGTTCTTGGTACGCTCGTTGAACTCCTTGGTGAAGGCCATGATGTTAACGCCCTTCTGACCCAGAGCAGGGCCAACAGGGGGAGCCGGAGTCGCCTTGCCGGCCTCGATCTGCAGCTTAATGTAGCCAGTAACTTTCTGTGCCATAGTAAATGCACCTCCAAAAATCTGTGGTGAGTTGCGGCGTGGTCTCCCCACGCCTCCCACGAGCGCGTACACGATGCACACGCTCTATAAGAACCGCACTGCGGTCTTACCTTGGTAAACGGATGCCGGTTGGTTACGGCAGCTCGACCTGACCGATCTCCACCTCTGCGGGGGTCTCGCGGCCGAACATGTTGACCTTGAGCTTCACTTTGAAGTTCTCGGTATCAATGGCCTCCACAAGGCCCATAAAGCCTTCCAGCGGGCCGGCGGTGATCTGCACGGTATCGCCGACATTGAAATCGACGGTCAGCGGAGCCGCCTTTTCAACGCCCATCTTCTCCACTTCCTCAGCAGAGAGGGGAACGGGCTTGGAGGCGGGGCCGACAAAACCGGTGCAGCCGCGCGTGTTGCGCACCACATACCAGGTATCGTCGTTCATGACCATCTTGACCAGAACGTAGCCGGGGAACAGCTTGTGCTCCACCATACGCTCCTTGCCGTCCTTGATCTCAGGCACCATCTCGGTAGGAACCTTGATGTCACAGATCAGGTCCTGCAGATGGCGGTTTTCCACCATGGTCTGTAGGTCGTTCGCAACCTTATTCTCGTAACCGGAATAGGTGTGGACTACATACCAAAGGGCCTCATTGGTCTGTTCTTCCATTTTGGTTAAGCCTCCGTTTCAAGATGAATCATGCGCCGATGATCAGGCCCAGGATGCCGCCGAAAATGGCATCCAGCGCGATCATCACAACGGCTGCGATCGCCACGGTCACGAGCACGACGATGGTGTTGGTCTTAACGTCCGCCTTAGACGGCCACACGACCTTCTTCAGTTCGCTCTTCGTGTCGCGGAAGAACTTGGCGATGTTTGCGCCAAAGCCCTTCATTCTGGCTACAAAGCCCGGCTTTTTCTCGGTTTTGTCTGCCATAGTGCGTCCGCCTTTCTCTTACTTGGTTTCGCGATGAACGGTGTGCTTCTTGCAGAAACGGCAGTACTTCTTCATCTCGAGACGATCGGGGTTGTTCTTCTTGTTCTTCGTGGTGTTGTAGTTGCGCTGCTTGCACTCGGTGCAGGCCAGAGTGATTTTAACGGTCATTTGTTGACACCTCCATTATAACGGTTGTTTTGAACCTCCCTCGGGTTGCGGGAGCACCTGTAAAACAGGCGCACTTAATAACCCCGCAAAAGAGGTGATATCATTGTATCACGCGTTTTGCCATTCGTCAAGCGGATTTTTTGCGTTTTTGAGACTTTTTTGAATTTTTTCTCTCCTGCCTGTTTTGGCCTACGCCTTGAATCCGCCGCATAGATATAGTATAATAAAGTGTCTATAACTGCTTATAGAAAATCCGGCCCCGGGCAAAGCGCCCCTTCCGGCCATAAAATCAGGAGAGATCATGATGCAATCTGAAGATAAACTCTGTGTCGTCGTGCTGTTTGGCGGCATGTCCAGCGAGCACGAGGTCAGCCGCGTGTCCGCCGGTACCTTTGTGGATAACCTGGACCGCGCCCGCTACGAGGTTCTGACCGTGGGCATCACCCGGGAGGGCCGCTGGCTGTGCACCGAGGCCACCAGCGCCCAGATGGCCGACGGCAGCTGGGAAGAGCTGCCCGGCAACATGCCCTGCGTCATCAGCCCCGACCGCGCCGACCACGGCATGATCCTGTTCACCCCGTCCGGTCAGGTGGAAAAGCTGCACGTGGATGTGGTCATCCCCGCGCTTCACGGCCTGTGGGGCGAGGACGGCACCGTGCAGGGCCTGCTGGAGCTGGCCGGCATCCCCTATGTGGGCTGCGGCGTGCTGGCAAGCGCTGTCTGCATGGACAAGGCCGTGGCCAACGCCCTGTTTGATGCAGCCGGCATCCCCCACACCAAGTGGCTGAGCGCCTGCCGCTGGGAGATCGAGAGTGACCTGGACGGCGTGTGTGACGATGTGGAAAAGAAGCTGGGCTGGCCCGTGTTCGTCAAGCCCGCCAACGCCGGTTCCAGCGTGGGCATCACCAAGGCCCACGACCGGGATGAGCTCAAGCAGGCCATTGCACTGGCCCTTGAAAACGACCACAAGGTGGTGTTCGAGGCCTTTGTGGACGGCCACGAGGTCGAGTGCGCCGTCATCGGCTCTGACCCTGCCGTGGCCACCCGCCCGGGTGAGATCCTGGCCGGTGCCGAGTTTTACACCTACGACGACAAGTACAAGAACGGCGTCAGCCAGGTGGTCATCCCGGCCAGACTCAGCGAGGAAAAGCTGGACGAGGTCAAGACCTACGCCGCCATGGCCTACACCGCACTGAACTGCGAGGGTCTGGCACGGTGCGATTTCTTTGTGGAAAAAAACACCGGCCGGGTGCTCATCAACGAGATCAACACCTTCCCCGGCTTCACCCCCATCAGCATGTACCCCAAGCTCATGGAGCACGAGGGCACTCCCGTGCCCGCCCTGATCGATCACCTGATCGAACTTGCGCTGGAAAGGACGGAAAAGCAGCATGGATAACCGCCCCATCGGCGTATTTGACAGCGGCCTGGGCGGCCTGACCGGCGTGCGGGAGCTGCGCAGGCGGCTGCCCCACGAGAACATCGTCTACTTTGGCGACACCGGCCGTGTGCCCTATGGCAGCCGCAGCCCGGAGACCATCCTGCAGTATGCACGGCAGGACATCGCTTTTTTGCTGTCCCAGAACGTAAAATGCATCATGGCGGCCTGCGGTACGGTGTCCAGCACCTACCCGGCTGCCGAGGCGGCCCGGCTGCCGGTGCCCTATCTGGGCGTGGTGGATGCCGCCGCCCGGGAGGCCGCCTTTTCCACCCGGAACCGGCGCATCGGTGTCATCGGCACTGCGGCCACCATCCGTTCCCGCAGCTATGAGGCGCTCCTGCGCAGGCTGGTGCCCGGTGTGGAGATCACCGCCCGTCCCTGCCCGCTCTTTGTGCCGCTGGTGGAAGCGGGCTATGTGGATCACAGCGCCCCGGACAAGCAGGAGATCACCAAGCTGGTCATTGCCCAGTACCTGACGGAGATCCGGGATGCCGGGGTGGACACCCTGATTCTGGGCTGCACCCACTATCCCCTGATCAAGACCATGATCGGTGAGTTCATGGGCCGGAACGTAGTGCTGGTGGACCCGGCCAAGACTGCCGCCCACCATCTGGAGCGCATCCTGAGCGAGCGGGGGCTCAAGGCCGACCACCCCGCCGGGCAGGCCCATTTCTATGTCAGTGACGCGCCGGACGGGTTCGTGCAGACAGCCGACCTGTTCTTGGGCGAGTACAAAGGCGGCGAGGTGGAGCAGATCGCCATTGACAAATATTAAAGTGAAGGAACACAAAACTGTGAGCACTGCACACAACGAAGATTACCGCATCCTGATCCGGAGCGTCTCGGAGCAGTTCGAGCACACGGAGCCCCTCCCCGCCGAGGAGACAGACAAGATCGAGCTGATGACCTACGGCAGCTTCCTGAAAAAAGCCGGTTCCTATTATATTAGCTATAAGGAGACAGAGACCATCGGCTTTGCGGGCTGCACCACCACCATCAAGATCGCCGAGGACGGCAGCCGGGTGGCCCTGCTCCGCTTTGGCAAGGTCAACACCCAGCTGGTCATCCAGCGGGATTACCGGAACATCTGCTACTACGAGACCGAGGTCGGCCCCATTACGCTGGGCGTGACCGGCGACGGCATCGCGTGCGACCTCTCGGAGCCTGCGGGCGGCACGGCAAAGTTCAGCTATCTGCTGGATGCCGATGACCCCACGGCGCTCATCAATCGGACAACGCTTGAGATCCAGGTCGAGCACATCAACTGAACATCCTCACCCTCTCCGTCATCGCTTGCGCGATGCCACCTCCCCCAAAGTGGGAGGTCTTGACAGAAATTATAGAGTTTGTGGTTTTGTCAAAAGCTCGCCCTTTGGGAGAGCTGGACGCGAAGCGGCCTGAGAGGGTGA
>OHVL01000250.1_pt1 | contig 12593 bp, 12 predicted proteins | sample 1579511 | NCBI WGS metagenome assembly OHVL01 (sample SAMEA3882545, study PRJEB24775) | human gut metagenome | biome: human-associated habitat; feature: intestine environment; material: feces | place: Netherlands | collected 2009/2010
AATTATCAGTTTCAACTAACAAACTATTTCCTGTACTACCACTAAATAAACTACAAAACTTAAACATGTATATTACCTACTCTTTTACTCTTTTGATATTAGCTCCAAGATTTCTAAATTTCTCTTCAATATTTTCATAACCTCTATCAATATGATCCAAATTAAATAATTGTGTCTCACCACTTGCAATAATACCAGCGATAATCAAAGCAGCACCAGCTCTTAAATCAGAAGCATAAACAGGAGCACCAAGAAGACAATCAACGCCTTCAAAAACAGCAGTCTTACCTTGAGCTGTAATATTAGCACCCATATTATTCAATTCAGTAGTGTATTGAAAACGAGATTCCCAAATACTTTCATTAATAATACTTGTACCATCAGCAACAGCTAAAACTACACCTGCTTGAGGTTGCAAATCCGTAGGAAAACCAGGATAAGGTGAAGTCTTAATATTTGTCTTATTAGGACGAGAATTACACCAAACATGAATAGAATCGCCAGATTCTTCAACTTCTCCGCCCATTTCCAAAATCTTAGCTGTTAAACAATCTAAATGTTCAGGAATACAATTATGAATAACAACATCACCCTTAGAAGCAACTGCTGCAAGCATAAAAGTACCAGCCTCTATTTGATCTGGAACAATAGAATAAGTAGCATTTCCATGTAACTTAGAAACACCATTAATTTTTATCATATCAGTACCAGCACCATGAATATCAGCTCCCATAGCATTTAAAAAGTTGGCAACATCAACAATATGAGGCTCTTTGGCAGCGTTATCAATCGTAGTTGTCCCGTCTGCTAATACAGAAGCAAGCATAACATTAATAGTTGCGCCAACAGAAACAGTATCCATATAAATAGAAGTTCCAAGTAAATGAGTAGCGCTTGCAACAATCTTACCTTGAGTAGTATTAACAGAAGCGCCAAGAGCTTCAAATCCTTTAATATGTTGGTCAATAGGGCGAGCACCTAATTTACAACCACCAGGAAGGCCAACCTCAGCTTTATGGCAACGACTAAGCAAAGAGCCAATCAAATAATAAGAAGCTCTAAACTTGCTTGTCATATCCAAAGGAGCAGAAGTACTTTTAATATGTCTAGAATCAATCTTAATTGAATGTTCAGAAAGCCAAGTAACTTTAGCACCCAACTTCTCCAAAATAGAGCAAGAAATCTTTACATCACTAATATTTGGAACATTTTCCAAAGTGCATACGCCATCAATTAACAAAGTAGCAGGAATAATCGCAACAGCTGCGTTTTTTGCGCCACTTATAGTAACATCTCCTTGTAGTCTAGATGGTCCATTTATAACTAATTTTTCCAAAATAAAATCCCCCTATTGATATATATAATTTTAGTCTAAATATATATATACCACAAAATAGAAGGATTTACAAGAAAAAACATTAATTACTTGCTAATTTTAATCTAAAATTTTCAAAAAACTCTACCAATTTAAATTTAAAAGTCAACTCAGAATCGCTGTCAGAGCTAGTTACCAAGTCATATTCCTCGTCAGACATGTTATCATGAAGAATCTCTTTGGAATCATCTGGAACAATACCAGAAGAAACATCAACAAAACAAAGAGGAGGGAACATTACACACCACCAATTATGACCACTAGCAGAACCGATTTTTACCCTTAGAGCATCGTAAGTTCCGGCAGGGAGAGAAACATCTCCATATTCTTTTGTTGGAAAATCGCAAGAACCAACAGAAACATCAACAGAATAATTGTATCCATTTTGATAAATTACATCCTGAGCAATCATCAATATTCTCATTTGCAATACGCATAGCCTCTTCCTTAGAAGAAGTAGAACTACACAAAGAATTCATATATTCTAATAAAGAATCTCTAACCTTTAGTTTTAATGCCTGATCTTCGTCCGAATCGCTGTTAGCAATAACATGTAATCTAAAAACACTATCGGCAATACCATTAGAAACGGCAGTCGCATAAGAATACGCAGAAAAACAAACAAAAACAATCAATAATAATATAACCAACAAAACTCTATAAAAAATTGATTTATTCATACAAAACACTCACCTCATTAAATATACTAAATTTATAATAAAAGTATTTACTAAAAAAATTAAAAATATACATAAATGGTAAAAAAAGATTAAAGACAAACGTAATAAAAATGTAATAAAATTGTAAAAATATAAAATAAAAAATAGAATAAACGCGAAAACTCTTAGAACTGTCGAAATTTGACACACGATTGTTTTGTAATAATATTGACACACAAATGTAAAGATGGTAAAATTTACCATAGAAAGAGATTGGAGGTAAACATGACACAACTTGATAAAAAAATAAAAAAAGTTTGTAGTTTCTATATTAGTGATTGGCATTTAGTAACAATGTTATTACCAAATATAGATAAAAAAATCAATAAAGGAATCACGATTACCACAATAACAGAAACAAATCTAGAAGAAAAAATTCAAACATTATTAGACAAACTAAGGATAAAGAACAAAGAAAGAATACTAAAAATAGATTGGAAAGCAAAAGAAATAAATGAAGAGATAATAAAAAATATAATAAAAAACAATGATGAAATAATAGTAAATGGCAACATTGAATATATAGAACAAATAAATCAACAAATAGAAAAAATACTAGAAAACAACAGTGAAGAATTTAAAAACAAAGAACTTTCGATAATAAACTGTTATGACATTACAAAATATGAAAGCAAAGTAAAAGAAATAATAGAAAAACACGACAAAATCTTAAACACAGCAGGAGAAAAAGACAAACAAGAATATATTAATAGCATGGTTATTGCTAATTAATATAAAACTGAACAAAAGAAAATAAAAAAACAAAAGAAAATCCGGACTCAACGCATCAGCCTTGTTGCTGATGCGTTCATATTAAATGTTGACAAAATAAATATATATATGTATAATATCATTACGAAATTGTGCGAATAAATACACATCATATCTGCACAATTTTGAAAATCTTACTCATTTTAATTAAAATGGAAGTAGAAAATTGTGACATTAGTATATACATATTAGTGTCAAAAGAAAGAATTGGTGAAAAGAAATGGAGGATTTAAGTTTACCGATTGGAAACACGCCAATGTTAGAAATCGAATATCTTTATAAAGGAAGGAGAGACAAGTTTTTTGCCAAGTTAGAATCATATAACTTAACTGGTAGCATCAAAGACAGAGCAGCATATTACATACTAAAAAAAGCAATAAACTCAGGAAAACTAAAACCAGGACAAGCTATTGCAGAAGCAAGTAGTGGAAACTTTGGATTAGGAATTGCAGCAATAGGAAAAATCTTAGGATTTGATGTACACATATTCATGCCAGGATTTGCAACAGAAGAAAGAAAACAACTATTAAAGTTATATGGGGCAACACTTCATCTAAACTACGATGAACACGATGCATTCAACATTGCATTAGCAAACTGCCACAAATTTGCACAAGAAAATGGAGCTTTTGAAACACTACAATTCGAAAACATGGACAACGTAAACTCTCATTATGAAGGAGTTGGAAAAGAAATCGAACAAGAAGTAGGAGACAAAGTGGGAGCATTTATAGCAGGAATAGGTTCAGGTGGAACATTTGCAGGAGTTGCAAAAAGAATGAAAGAACTTGATAAAAACATAAAAACATATTGTGTAGAGCCAAATAACATGCCAATATTATCTGGCGGAAAAGTATCTGGACACAGCAAAATCAGTGGAATAGCAGATGACTTCTTACCAAGTATAGTGGATCCCAAACTAATAGAAGGAGTCATTGGAGTAGAAGACGATGATGCAATAAACATGTCAAGAAAACTAAGCAAAGAGATAGGACTTGGAGTTGGAATCTCAAGTGGAGCGTATACAATTGGAGCAATTTTACTAAACGAAAAGATGGAAAAACCGGTTGTAACAATATTTGCAGACGACAACAAAAAATATCTATCAACAGAACTTGCAGACGAAAATATACAATATGATAATCCAGAATATATATCAAACCAAGTAAAATTTATAAACGTAAAGAAAATAAATTAGTAAAAGTCAGCCAAGAAAACTTGGCTGGCAATTTTTTTGCTAGAAACGTTGACTATTTTGTTCTATTGTTATATTATGATAGCATAAGTATTAATAACCAAAAAATGAAAGGAGAACAAAATGGAAGAGAAATACTTGGCTGCTGAAAAATTAGTAAAAAAGTACAACCAAGAGCAGCTACTAAGTCAATACGACAAACTAGATGAAAGCAAAAAAGCAAAATTATTAGACGAAATATTAACATTAGATTTCAACCAAGTTGAAGAATTATACAAAAGAATAGGACATACAGTAGATTTTTCTGCATCAAAAATAAAACCAATAGACTATACAGATAAAAGTGCATTGTCAGAAGAAGAACTAAAACACTATGAAGAAATAGGATTAAAAGAGATACAAGCCGGAAAACTAGCAGCAGTAACAATGGCTGGTGGACAAGGAACAAGATTAGGACATAATGGACCAAAAGGAACATTTGATATAGGATTAGACTCACATAAGCCAATATTCGAAATCTTATGTGATACACTAAAAAAAGCACAAGAAAAATACGGAGAATATTGTGTTTGGTACATAATGACAAGTAATGAAAATAATGAAGCAACAGAAAGCTTTTTTGAGAAAAATAAATTCTTTGGATATCCAAAAGATAAAGTAGTATTCTTCAAACAAGGAGAATTACCAATGATCGACACAGAAGGTAAAATCCTAATTGGAGAAGATGGACTAATAAAAATGGCTGCAGATGGTCATGGTGGAATATTCCTATCAATGAACAGAAATGGAATATTATATGATATGAAAACTAGAGGAATAGAATGGGCATTCATAGGCGGAGTAGACAATGTCTTAGTTAATATGATAGACCCGGTATTCTTAGGATTTGCAATAGAGAAAAAAGTATTAGCAGCAGGAAAGAGTGTTGTAAAAGCAGGACCACACGAAAAAGTAGGAGTATTCTGCAAGAGAGATGGAAAACCAAGTGTTGTAGAATATAGCGAAATTTCAGAAGAAATGGCAGAAGCAACAGACGAAAAAGGAAACTTAATATATGGTGAATCACATATACTTTGTAACTTATTCAATGTAAAAGCAATTGAAGAAATAAGCAAAAATACATTACCATATCATAGTGCTTTCAAAAAAGCAAAATACTTAGACAAAGATGGAAATTTAGTAACATCAGACAAACCAAATGCATATAAATTCGAATCTTTCTTATTTGACGCATTTGAATCATTAGACGATATGGCAATACTAAGGGTAAAAAGAGAAGAAGAATTTGCGCCTGTTAAAAATGCAGAGGGAGTAGATAGCCCAGAAACTGCAAGAAAATTATACAACGACTTTCATAAAAATGTATAATTAAAATATAAGAGTTTAAAGTTTGGTTATACAAATTTAAACTCTTATTTTGTAATAGAGGAGGAAAGAATGAATTATTTAGATAAATATAATAAATGGTTAAATGATCCATCAATAGATGAAGAAACCAAAGAAGAATTAAAAAGTATAGAAGGAAACAATGCAGAAATTGAAGACAGATTTTACAAAGAACTAGAATTTGGAACAGCAGGTCTAAGAGGAGTAATCGGAAATGGAAGTAACAGAATGAATAAATATACTGTTACAAAAGCAACTCAGGGATTAGCAAATTATATAAACAAAAACAATCCAGAAAACAAGGGAGTTGCAATATCATATGACTCAAGACATATGTCAAAAGAATTTAGTGAATATACTGCGTTATGCTTAAATGCAAATGGAATAAAAACATATGTATTTGAAGAACTAAGACCAGTTCCAGAATTATCATTTGCAGTAAGAGAGCTAAACTGCATTGCAGGAGTAATGATAACAGCAAGCCATAATCCACCAAAATACAACGGATATAAAGTATATTGGGAAGATGGAGCTCAAATAGTTCCACCACACGATAAAGGAATAATAACAGAAGTAAATAGAATAGAAGATTTTTCTACAATAAAGAAAATCACAAAAGAAGAGGCTATTGAAAAAGGATTATATAATGTAATCGGAAAAGAAATGGATGACAAGTATATAGAAACACTAAAAAATCTAGTATTAAATCTAGACACAATTAAAAAAGTTCAAAAAGATGTAAACATAGTATATACACCTCTACACGGAGCAGGAAATGTACCAGTTCAAAGAATATTAAAAGAAATAGGATTTGAAAATGTTTATGTAGTACCAGAGCAAGAGAAACCAGATGGAGATTTTCCAACAGTAGATTATCCAAATCCAGAAGATGAAAGAGCTTTCAAGTTAGCGTTAGAATTAGCCCAAAAAGTAAATGCAGATGTCGTTCTAGCAAATGACCCAGATGCAGATAGATTAGGAGTATATGCAAAGGACTCAAAAACAGGAGAATATCATTCATTCACAGGAAATATGTCAGGTTTGCTAATTGCAGAATATGAACTTTCGCAAAAACAAGAAAGAGGAGAGATACCAGCAAATGGAGCTCTTATAAAAACAATAGTATCATCAAACTTAGCAGATGCAATAGCAAAAGAATATAATTTAAAACTAGTTGAAGTATTAACAGGATTCAAATATATAGGAGAGCAAATGAGATTATTTGAACAAACAGGGAAAAATACATATATGTTTGGATTTGAAGAAAGCTACGGATGCTTAGTAGGAACACACGCAAGAGACAAAGACGGAATAGCAGCAGTAATGGCTCTATGTGAAGCAGCAGCATATTACAAAACAAAAGGCTATACTCTATGGGATCAAATGATGAACATATACGAAAAATATGGATATTACAAAGAACTTACTGTTTCAGTAACAAAAGAAGGAGTAAGTGGTGCTGACGAAATAAAACAAATAATGGAAAACATTAGACAAAATCCAATAACTCAATTAGGAAAATATAAAGTCTTAAAATTCAGAGATTACAAACAAGGAACAATAAAAGACCTAGAAACAGGAAGTGTAGAAAATACAAATCTACCAACATCAAACGTATTATACTTTGATCTAAACAATGATGCTTGGTGTTGCGTTAGACCATCAGGAACAGAACCAAAAATAAAATTCTATATAGGAATAAAAGAAAAAAATATGGAAGATGCAGAAAAGAGCTTAAAAGAACTTGCAGAAAAAGTAAAAACATTAGGACAATAAAAAAACAATGGCAGGAGAAATCCTAGCCATTATTTTTTTCGTGTTTTGCAACATCTTTCCAACCATTAATATTATTTCGTTTAATTGCACCAATAATACTAGCTTTAACATATGGATTTTTTACAGAAAGAGAAACAATTAAATTTTTCATATCTTCTCTTGTAGAATGTCCATCCATAGGACAAACCTTAGGCATAACAGAAATATTATTTTTTCTAACAAATCTCTTAGTCTCTTTTTCAGGAGTATAAACCAAAGGTCTAACAACAGTCATACCAGACCTGTCCATATAAGTAACAGGCGCAAAAGTAGACAAGCTACCTGCAAAAAACAAATTCATTAAAAAAGTTTCTAAAACATCATCTAAATTATGACCTAAAGCAAGTTTATTACAATGCTCACGTTTAGCAGCAGAATTAAGAATTCCTCTTCTTAAATTTGCACACAAAGAACAAGGATTTTTCTCTTTTCTATCCTCAAAAACAATAGTTTTAATATCATACTTCTCTTCAAAAAAAGGAACGCCAATATCATCACAAGTCTCTTGTAAAAAAGCAGAGTCAAAAAACTCAAAACCTGGATTTACACTAATAGCAATTAGCTCAAACTTTTTTGGATAAAAAATCTGAAGATTCTTTAAAGCTTTAAGCATAGTAATAGAATCCTTGCCACCAGACAAAGCAACTGCAATTTTATCTCCATCTTCTATCATATTATAATCTTCAATAGCCTTACGCATATAACTCAAAATATGTTTCATAATTAAATCTCCTTAATAAACAAAAACTATTATAGCACAAAAAAGCCGGAATATAAAGAGAAAACGTTAAAAAATATTGACTTATGTCAAGCAGAATGATATTATAATAAAGGAAATGTGTCAATAGCTCAGTAGGATAGAGCGCTCCCCTCCTAAGGGAGAGGTCGGGGGTTCGATTCCCTTTTGGCACACCAAAAAGTCATGGCGAAGCCATGGCTCTTTTTGTGTGCTCTTGAATCGGGGAATCGAAAAGGACGTGCCCGAAAGAAGAGAGGGCAAAAATAGTCCGGGTGGACTATTTTTAGGACGCGGCTCGACGATTCCCTTTTGGCACACCAAAAAATAGAGCCATAGCAAAGCTATGGTTATATTTTTTGCGTTGCTTTAGAAGGAGGAATCGAAAAGGAGGAATTGTAAAAATTTACATAATATGATATAATATAAATGTAAGCCCAAAAAGGCTACCGTACTTCTAAGAAGTATGCAATAAAAACAGCCACGAATTGTGGCAGAAAGAGGTAAGGCATATGTTTATGGAGCCGATTCGGCACACGAAGCTCAAGGACATGAACGATGTGGACATGTTTTCGTTCATGACGGACAACCAGACAACTCCACTTGTGACATGCCAGAACAATGGTCAAATCGCATATTCTGACGAGCATGGAACCATCTATGTAACTCCGTATAGAAGTGAGATTCCCAGCATTTTAAAAGATGCAGGGTACAAGGAGAAAGAATTCAAGGTACCGTTTAGCGGAAACGAAAAGCGCCCGGCAATCTACTTTTGGTTGCAAAAAATTGCAAACGAAGAGAACCAAAACGAAACCTACGAAATGTGCCACGAGATAGCACAACGCAAAGGCATCAAACCCGTTGAAACCACGCAAGGCCTCAGGATTACTGAGATAACAAAAACTGAATATATCGAAGAAATAAAATACACCGTATATGATATGGTACAAGTATTTGTCCCTGAGGGCGATGAAAAAAATGTGGGCACGTATATCGTGATTAACAAGAAAACGGTCATGGTATGTGATGAGTTTGGCAGAACATACTTGATCATGGTAAAAACCATCATCAACGACTTTGTGAATCTACTCATCGAAGCGGGATATACAAGAAACCCGCATCCGGAATACTTCCTCGTGTACAATCCGAATTCAAATTGGCAGGACGAACATGACGAAACCTCTGAATAAATCAATGAACTATTGATTTATTAGCAAACTCTCGTAACACTTAGTTGTTACGAGAGTTATTTTATTTATTTGAATATTTAATTAATTTAGCATGCAGAACCATCTTTTCACCATTACTATAACAAGTAGAAAGAGTAAGAATTTTATCATTTTCACCAACAGAAGTATTAAAACTATAAACGCTTCTATCTTGTAGCATTTTAGAAAAACGCAAAAACTGCTCATTGGAACTGAAATTAATCTTCAAGTAATCGCTAGTAGTAGGAATATGATAAACACTAAAAACTTGCCACAAAGTATTCTGATTTTTAGTCGACAATTTAATAATATGATTATTTTTATCATTATACCAATTACTATTTAATAATTTCTTTAAAGAACCGAACATAGTAGTATCTATTCTTGAGTGTGCGTAAATAATAGTATTTTGATGAAGTGATTGAATATTATTTCTGTAATCTAAAAACACCCAGCCAGCCTCATTAGTATCCTTATAAAAAGAATGAGTTAAATAATAATCATTATTATTCGTCTGGACAAACGGATAATTAATATTTGTTCCATTAACTTGAATCCAGCCACAAACATCACTATTAATACTGCTTAGCTCCGAAAAATCCACGTCAATCAAATTCATCTTAATATAATCCCAATAAGGATTAGCCTTATCTTCAGTAGACTCGACAATAGTTTCTTCTCCTACACTTTCTTGAACAGAAACAATATTAGAAATATCGGCAATTTCGTTGCTAATACTAGTTGAATCCTTTGACCAATTAAAAATTTTAAAGGCAGAAAAAACAAGCAATCCAATAAAAACAACAATCAAAATAAAAGTAAAAAAATTAAACTTCTTTTTACTTTTAGAAATTGATTTAGCGTGCTTTGCAACGTGTTTAGCCATAAAACAAATCCTCTCAATAAAATTTACACTTATTATACCATAAAAATAAAAATATAAAACAAAAAAATAAAAAAAAGGAGCACTAAATGCTCCCAAATTTATATTTCGGTTTAACGGAAACCTCCGCCACCGCCTCCACCACCGAAGGAGCCACCGCCTCCTCCGCCAGAAGAGAATCCTCCACCACCAGAAGAATAATTCTCAGCTCTCGATCTAGCAGCAGAAGCTTGCGAAACGCCGTTATATGAACAATTATGAATAAATATAAAAGTATCATATGAATCAAAATGCGATTCTGTAATAACATCAGGATATAAATCCTTAAATTGTTTAGCCACCTTTTTAGCAATTCCCATAATTTGAGCGAAAATTAAATAATCCTCAAACAAATGAACTTCAATAGCTTCTCTATCATGAATTAAAGTATAATCTAACAAATAATGTTTTAATCCAGCAAGATTAGATGCTTCTGAGCGAAGAGCTTCTGTAGCGTCAAAAGATTTGTAAGAAATCAAACCAAAGACTTTTTTCTTGGTAGGAATAATTAATCCCTCGTTCTGTAAAGACTTCTTTTGTTTAGTGTATACAGAATCAAACCAATCTAAAATTCTTTCGTAGTGTGCACTACACCATTTCTCTAACTCTTTACCTTCAAGAATACCATCCTTGCTAGCTTCATAAATCATATCAAACAATTCTTTTTCCTTAGGAAAAGTAATTGTACCAGGATTACCTTCATTTAAAATTATAACACTATTCTCTTTGCTGAAAATACCATTTTTTTCGCGTTTTTCAACTCTAACAAGACCTTCTTTAAGCCATTTCAAAAGAACAGCACCCAACAAATCCGTCTTTTTCTTTATAATTCCATACATAGAACCAATACAAAAAGCTCTATAAATATCTCCGTTGCAAGGAATATCTCTAAAATAAGAATCATCACGTTTAATAGCTTTCTTGCCCTCACGGTCGAATCCAGCATCAGTCTTATGATATCCTATAATAGAAGAACCAATGGCGATTATAAAAAACAACAAATAAGGCAAGAAATTCAATAAGCCAATAATAAAAGACTTGAATTCAGAAGAACTGCTACCTTTATAAGAAGTTGCACCTTCTTGAGCCATATCAAGATAATGATTAAAATCATAATCTAATTCATTAGTAGTATTAAAAGTTCCTAAAGGAAACTTTACTAAAATGGTCATATATTCGCTAGAAGCCAATCGACCATCTGATTGCATTTCAATATATCCATCATAAACATAAGCTGTTCCACCATAATTTCCATATCCCCAGACATCAATATCATCAGCGATAGGAGAATCGGTATAAATCTTAATATAAACACTTCCAATAGGATTTGAGAAATCATAAGGAATCAAAGTCCAATAAATCATTTGACTATCAGACAATTCAGCAACAAAGTTAGTAATAACATACTTTACAGTATATTTATGAGAACTATAGTCGCCAATTCCCCAACAAAGTTCAACTCCATTTGAAATTTTATTTATACCACATTTATTTGCCTTACTTGACAAAGAAGCAGAAGTGTTCCAAGAAGACAAAGTAGTATAAACTGTAGAACCTTCGCTAACAGAAAGATTCTTAATCTCAGAACGTCCTAAGTTGTAATAAGGATGATAAACCTCTGTACCCTGAGTAGGACGGCAATCCCAGACTTCAGTAACATGGGCATTACCAGAGCTATCAACATAAATGTCCATTGAAATCTTATCAATAGAACTTGCAAAAGCACATTTGCCAAGAGAAAACAAGACAAAAGCAAACAAAGTGATAAAAAAAGTTCTAAAAATCTTTTTCATCTAAAATCCCCTTTCATAAGTATAACACTTAAAATCTATAATCATTATTGCATAATGTAAAAAAATTATCAATAATAAAACTAAATTTGATAAAGAAAAAAATATATGTTAATATAAAATAGAGGAGAAGACAAATGGACGAGAAAATAAAATTTATGAAAGAAGCTCTAAAAGAGGCTCAAAAATCGTATAAAAAAGAAGAAATTCCAGTAGGAGCAATAATAGTAAAAGATGGCAAAATAATCGCAAGAGGGCATAACTTAAAAGAAACAAAAACAGACCCAACAAAACATGCAGAAATAATAGCAATACAGAAAGCGTGCAAAAAATTGCAAACATGGAGACTAACGGGATGTACTATGTATGTAACCCTAGAACCTTGTAGTATGTGTGCAGGAAGCCTAATACAATCTAGACTTGATAAAGTAGTAATAGGAACAATGGACGAAAAAACGGGAGCATGTGGCTCGGTATTAAACTTATTGGCAGATTATAAATTTAATCATACTGTGAAAATAGAAACAGGAATAATGCAAGAAGAATGTAAAACAATCTTGCAACAATTTTTTAAAGAACTAAGAGCAAAAAAATAACAGCTTATTAGTGCCAGAGTAAGAAAAAAATGCAAAAAAACATTTTAATTAAATATATTATTAAATAAAAATTAACTAAT
>OHVL01000265.1_pt1 | contig 12172 bp, 10 predicted proteins | sample 1579511 | NCBI WGS metagenome assembly OHVL01 (sample SAMEA3882545, study PRJEB24775) | human gut metagenome | biome: human-associated habitat; feature: intestine environment; material: feces | place: Netherlands | collected 2009/2010
TTTGGGGGCTCTTCGTGTATCACCTGTATAGATTACATTGAATTTGGGCTGAGCTTGGATTACCTCTACCGCTTCTTGCTTTCCTATCAAGAAACTTCTGTTGCCTATGCGAAGCACCGCTATCAATTCCGGATCAGAAAACTCCTTTTCTTGTTGTTCCGGATCTTTAAAGACATAATGCTTCTTTATCAGGTCATAATTAACCGGAGCCGTAAACTGTCTTCCATCTTTATATACAATCAAGCAATCTTGAAATTCATCAAACAGATAAGAGGAATTGTCCTTAGTATTTTGCGCAAACAGACCCACACAGAATATCCATATCCCTAACCAACATAAAATCAGTCTCATATATTTTCAGTTAATTGTTTATCTCAAGAAAGGGTGAGCCTGAAGCCCACCCTTTCATTTATTATAAAAAAGAATTCACCTGCGTTACGGAAGGAAAGTAACACGTACTTCATACATACGCTGATGTTGCTCCACTCCAGCAGGGCGATGAGCGATATTCTTCACCAGATAACGACGAGGCTTGGTAAAATCTCCCGGCATACCCAATTTAGGAGAGTCACCTACGGGTTCTACCGTACAGACAGAATAGCTTACCAGATAAAGTTCACCTATGATTTCATTCTTTCTAACAGGAAGAACTACATATTGTGAACGGTTATCAACAGGATTCACCAATTCAAAGTCACCGGAAAACTTGCTGCCATCAAACAAGAACCCCTTGTTAGCTGTCGAATATTGTACATCCGAAGCGGCATATACGTTTAATACATATACCTTGCCATCAGGCGCACTGCTATCGGATTCTATTGTTTCCGAACCTTCCACTTTTATTGATTCTCCGGCAGCCACAACTTTCCCATCCGGCATGGTATAGGGAGCCCCCGTTCTGTTAACCCACGTAAAAACGTCAGAACTTCCAATCAAACGAGTATCAATATAATTGTCCACCCATTTGTTCCAGTTAACTGCATAAATCTTGTCATTAAACAATTCCCGGGCTTTTAACTCGATTTTGCTTACCCCTACTTCTGAATAAACAGATTCCGGTGCCTCTTCATAAGTCAATCCGGCAGTACAACTAGAAATAACTGATGCACTGCACAACACAGCTGCACCTATACATATTTTATTTAGCAATTTATTCATCATAAATATCTTTTTTTAATTGTTATAGTTGAAGTTTTTCCATCCCGGATTCTGTTGCAATTGTGTATAGTCTCTCAACATGGACTGTGAAAATGGTACAAAGTAGTATCTTGCATCATCAAACTTTCTTTCATAATAAGAATACGGCATCTCAAAAGTCTGGAATTTAGGAGTAAAATATCCTTCACCACCCGGCTCTACAGGATAACCATTCTCACCAGCCTTTTCGCTTTCCATACCTTTACGGAAAATCCATAATCCTCTGGAAGGAGTATTCAACTCTTCAATAGTCGTTTTGCCTTCTGCTTCCCCCCAACGCAATAAATCGAAATAACGGAAGCCCGGACATTCAAATGCAAATTCCAAACGACGTTGCAGTTTCATTTCATTCCACAAATCATTGCCGTCATAATTAGGCAATCCGGCACGATTACGGATTTCATTGATATAGCCTGCCGCATCGGTCTTGCCTAGTTTAATACTTGCCTCGGCACAATTCAGCAACACTTCCGTACATTGAAATAGCAAGTCTGACGCTGGGTGTCAAAATCCAAAGTCCCGTCCGTATTGATTTTATTAAACTGAGAGTACTTCCTTGAATAATAACCAGTTATTGTTTGTGCGGAAGCTCTGTTGATTGGTGCGGAATTTAAATTTTCCATCACTCTATACCCAGAATGTAAAGCACTGTATTTTAAGGTCTTTTCATCTAGTGTAGTATTGTCAATCCAAGTTTGAATAATATAACGTTCTTCTTCCGGTCCCATATATGCTCCATCGTAAGTAACTGTGGAATAGAAGCGGCTATCGCGATTCTTGAACATATCGCGATAATTAGCAGATTCTCCTTCTAATTCTCCTTCTGCATTTCTATGGATTCCCATGGCTTTTGCCTGTGAAGTTTCCCACCAATTTTTCCATTTGCCATCAGCGTCATCTTTCTGTAAATAACAGTCTACCAAATCCTGTGTAGGAAATAAACCTGAACGACGCCCGTAAGAATAAGTCGCATCTTCGGTTGCTCCATAATAATTCCCGTCAGGTCCGTTCTTTGCAGTTGGATTGAAACCACTACGTTGGTTTTCTTTAAACATGACCGGCCAAATTGACTCAACGCTTGTATGTGACTCTGTTTTTGTGAACAGATCCTCATAATTCGGTTCCAAACTGTACTTGCCTATCAATCCTTTAGCTGCATTATAAGCCAATTCATAATAATGATTTGCATTCTTCTCAAACTTGAACAAGCCTTCAGCATCATCCGAATATAGACCTTTGGCTGAAGCATCGGCCGCATTGGCTGCATATAAAGCCACGCGAGAGATGTATGCGTTAGCTACATCTTCATTTACCATACCAAGCGTATGCGTTCCACCATAAGCTTTAAAATAATCTACGGATTTCTGCAAATCGTCTAGAATATTGTCGAAAATAGTTTCGCGTTTAGTACGAGGCAAATAGGTTTCATCTTCAATCGTTAACGCTTTGTCTACATAAGGAACGCTTCCCCAAAACTTTTCCATGTCAAAATAAATAAAAGCACGGAAAAAGTAACATTCACCCAAGAATTGGTTCTTCTGAGCCTCTGTCAATATGCTGCTGGAAGAAATTTTTTCAATTCCAAGATTTACAGCACGAATGTTTTTATAAGCTCCACTCCATGGGGCGCTGAAACAAGTGATACCATTATTTTCATCATAAGTACGTTTGTTAAAATTGTACTGTCGATACGTATCCCAGTCCTGTTCATAGTTTCCCTGACAGTTATCTGACCACTGTTCTGACTGGAAGGTGTCACCAGATGCCGATTGGGATATGAAATAGAAATTGTTCACATAAGAACGAGCCAATTGAGGATTTTCCCAAAAGCGTTCTTCATCCACTTTTGTTGTAGGTTCTATTCCTAACGGATCACATGCAGTTGTTACTCCCATCATCGAAGAAAGAAATAACCCGGCCAGAATATATTTAGTTGTTTTATTTTTACGTTTCATATTAACCAAGTTTTATAAAGTTACTGTTACGCCCAAAGTATAAGAACGCTGGGTAGGATAGCTTCCCAAAGTACCATTGTTATTATAGATAGAAGCACCTGTAGTAATGAATTCGGGATCCTGCAAATCTTTCAGTGGATAAGATTTTTTAGTCCAAGTAAATGCGTTAGTCACAACGAAACTTAAATCCAATCCTTGAATAACTGGTAGATTTTTCAAAACCGAACGTTTTAAGTCATAACGTAAACTGATATTTTTCAGTTTCAGGTAAGAGGCATCAAAAGACCAGATGTCAATGTAACTATATCCAAATCCATTGCCTTCAGGAACCGGAGTTGGAAGAGCGGCGTCTACATCAGGGTTGCTCGGTGTATATGCATTCTGGAACGCGTATTGTCCGTAATTCCACATATAGCTTTGTTGGCTGCGGAGCGGAGAAGGCATAGCTCCCCTTGCACCGGTTGCTCCTTGGAAGAACAGTTCCAGATCGAATCCGTTCCAGTCGGCTCCTAAAGTTACACCAAATTGAGTATGTGGAGTAGACCCTTCCGCATTGAACACATAGTAATCATTTACACGACCATCACCATTTAAGTCCACCAAAGCCGGAGTTCCCAAAGTCATATTATTGTTAGCGTGTAATAAGGAATTATACATATTTTGCCATGACCCGTGTAATCCATTGGTCTTCAACCCATAAGGATATGTTATAGATTCTCCGTTTGTTACATAAGGACGTTTGCCGATATTGTCGAATGTCGGAGTCCACCAGTCCGAATCAGAGCTGCTATGGCGAGTCACCCGTTCATCCCAATAAGAATAGTTTACCCCTACACGATAACCGACTTTGCCAATCTTGTCTTGCCAGTTCAACGAAACTTCGAAACCTCCTTTTCGTGAAGTAGTGTACGGAGCATTAATTTTCGGAGTGTTCGGCATACCTAAAATATCTACCCGAATCATATCATCAGTCATGTCCATCACATCTCCTTTGTTCAAATATAAAAACGTATCGAATGATCCTGTCAAGCGGTCTTTCAAAAAGCCGAAATCCAGACCAATACCATACTGCTTACTGCTGGACCATTGTAAATTGTTTGCTACATCAGACTCGTACCATCCTACATTAGAAGCCATATTTTCTCCAAACAATATGCGGTTTGAACTCTGCGCATATTGGGTAAGGAAAGAAAATGGACTTCCCACTTCATTACCTACCAATCCAAATCCGCCACGTAATTTTATCATATTAACAATGTTCGGATTCACCAAATTCTTGAACCAAACTTCATCGGACATCACCCAACCCAATGAGAAAGCCTGAAAATATCCCCAACGTTTATCCGGGCTATAACTCAAAGAACCATTGTAGTTAGCACTGTATTGGAACAGGTACTTATTGTCATAGTCGTAAGTAAAACGCCCGATGTAAGAAGCAGAACCCCATTCTTCAGCAGAGCCACCGGCAGAAACTAATGTACCGCCTAGATCAAGCTGCGGAGCCAAAGTGGTAGGATAGCCTTTTTTCTTTGCATCCGTCCAATTGCTCTTTCTTACCTGACTTTGATAGTTCACCATAGCAGATAGATTATGCTTTCCGAAAGAACGGGTATAATCAATCTGGAAAATGCCGGTCAACAACTTATACTTATTCCATTTTTCATATAAGTTGGCGTTTTCAGGATTATAGGAAGAAACGGCAGTAGCATACGGATTGTCATAAACGCCTTCCTGATCATGGTTAAAATGACGCTGATGATAATAAGAAGTAGTGAAGTTCAAGCTAGCCTGTGCAGACAAGCCTTCCACCCAAGGCACACTCCATTTCAAAGCTGCATTCATCTGGAAGCGATAAGATTCTGTATTGTTGAAACCGTTGTTCAACTGCGCCTCCACAGATCCCTTTCTTGGCAGTCCGGTACTCCAGGCAGCCGGCCTCTTAGGCATCCAGTCACCATACATGGCATTGTTGAACACACCTTCACCATCGGCAGGTTTATTGTTGTTAGAAGTATTACCGTTCAAGTTGAAAGTAAATTTCAAACTCTTGTCGCTCAACAACATGGCGTCTGTGTTCAAAATCATGTTCACCTGTTCGTATGAATATTTATCACTGACACCATTTTGCTTCATATATCCCAAACTTGAATAATATTTGATACGTTCGCCACCACCACGCAGGCTGACATTAGTTTGATACATTGGCTGTGTATGATCAAACATATCCCATGGGTCGTAAGAAGAATAGTAGTCCTGGATATTTTTACCTTGTGTCTTTAACGGATCGAACAAGTCGTTGATGTCTTGCAAAGAATACCCTAAATTATATCTTTCGTTCACCAGGTTACGGATTTCTTCAAATCCGTATCCTTTCTGCCACAGATCGCCCATATAATATTTAGAAAGTTCTGTATCATTAAAAGTCGGACTCTCCTGGAAACTTGCCAATTCCGCTTCATTACGTGCCAATGCATACTCGTAACTACTCAATCCTTTGGGACGATAAGCAGGAGTCATGATAGACACTTTTTGGTTTAAAGTAATGGTAGGCGCGCCTTCCTGTCCACGCTTGGTAGCAATCACTACTACACCATTAGCGGCACGCGGACCATATACGGCAGTTGCAGCAGCGTCTTTCAAGATTGACATGGAAGCGATATCATCCGGACGCAAGCGGTTGAAAAACTCATTACCTTGCCCCGAATCCATCACGACATCGTCAATGACATACAAGATATTTTCACCGCCTCGAATCCAAATTCTGGCGTTTTCACCCGGCGCACCGGAAGCCTGTTGAGTTACCACACCGGTAACACGTCCTCCCAACCCTTCGGACATAGAAGCAACCGGTAACTTTGCCAATTCGGACATCTTTACGGTAGCGGCAGATGCAGTCATTGTTTTGGCTTTCTGAACACCACCATAACCTACTACAACCACTTCCTGTGTCTTAGTTGTGATTTCTCCCTCCAAATACACTTTTAAAGATTTAATTTTTCCAATAAGTTTCTCTGTAATAGTCAATTCCTTTGTTTTCATATTTATATATGAAACACTCAAAGTAGCCCCAACAGGCATTGAAATAACAAAATTTCCATCTAAATCTGTGATCGTACCCGAAGTGGTACCTTTGATAATCACACTAGCACCTACAACCGGAGCGTTTGTACTTTTTTCTAATACCTGCCCTTGCACTTTTATTTCCTTTGCAGGATGTTTTTCGGGACTTTTAACCTCTTCGGTTTTCATAATTGCCGTTAAATCATTAACTTTGACGGCTGAAATCTCATCTAACTCACTAGAGATTTCGGGGCGGGCAAAGGCTGCCACGGCAATGGCTGCCAATGGAAGCACATACAGGTACTTGAGTCGTGCCCACGGATTGGATTTCTTTTTTAACATCATAGTAATACGTTTTTTAAGTGAACTGTGATTGAAGCTGTTGGCCATAGAGTAGAGCCTTGTGCCGACAGCTTTTTTTATTAATAACAACTGATATTTCTTTGCATCAATACCTTGTGCAATCACGCTTTCGTCCGCTTCGAACTCGTGTATGTTCTGTAGTTCCTGTTTCAATAACCAGGAGGCAGGATTGAACCATTGGAAAAAGATGCAGATATCCGCTATAAGTAAATCTATGGAATGTCTCTTCCGTATATGGGCATATTCATGCGTCAGTATTTCCTCACCGTTTTCCTTCAGGTCTTTCTCAGAGATCACTACAAACTTCATCCAACTGAAAGGTGCGATTTTTTTCTGATGGGTAATCAGCGTGATGCCATTTTCCTGACGGACAAGGGTGCTACCCTTTATCAGCCTCAGCATACGGGTCAGCGACCATACATTACGTAAAAAGAAGAATACAATACCCAACAAATAAACCATCAGCAACACTTCACGCCATGTAATGGCAGATACGGGAGCAGCTTCTATAGTAGCAGTCCGATTAAGATCAGCCATAAGCAGAAGTTCTTCCCAAGTCAGCAATTGTTGACTGACTTCCATCGGTTCTTTCATAGTCACTTCCACAAAGGGAATGGCACAGGACAATATCAGTATTCCCAACAAAGCAATACGGTTAAAACGATGGAATGTTTCACGGCTCAGCAACAGGCGGTAAAATAAATAAAATACCGCCAGACAGACTGCCGACTTTACAATATATACAAAAAATGCTCCCATAGTATGTATCTTTAATTATTCTCTTTATCCGGATTATTCATGCGCCTTTTCCACATCCCGGATAAGCTGCTTCAATTCATCCAAAGAAATCTCCTCCTCCTTCACCAGTGAAGAAACCGCTCCTAAATAAGAGTTATTGAAATATTTACTGATAACCCCTTTCAACGTCTTCTTCTTAAAATCATCACAGCTTACCACCGCATAATACTGATAGGTATTTCCAAATACCTCATGACTGAGAAACCCCTTTTCCTCCAATCCTCTCACAATGGTAGACAGAGTATTGAAATGCGGACGCGGTTCATCATAAAAATCAAGTAACTGTTTTACAAACAACGGGCCTTTTTCCCAAAAATAACCCATAATTTCTTCTTCCTTTGCTGTCAACATTTTCATAATCTTTCTTTTGATTATCACAAAGAACTAAAACTTTTAGTTATAAAACTAATTTTCATAGTTAAAGTAAACTAAAAGCTTTAGTTACCTGCTGTAAAACAGTATATCCCGTTTTCATCAGTAGGTGAAAACGGGATATACTTATCATAAATAATCCACCTATAAGGAAACTACAGATCTCTATATACTTTATACTTCCCTGAACAATCTATTATTCGTCAATGACCGGTTTATTCTCCGTCAGCCTTTTCAGGCGGAGAAGTGCCTCCATATAATAATAATCAGCATAAATGATGGATGCATCAATCTCTGATCCGGCAGGCAAGTGTCCTGTGGAATGAAGCAGGAAAGCAGGTTTACTTTTACCACACTGGTATTTGTCGGAACTCAGGCTGGTCAGCATTTTTACAGCCGCCTGTTTATATTCCAATACTTTTTCAGCAGTGACAAAGAATATAACTATTAACATTGTATTTATGCCCACTATCAGATAAGCCATAAGAGGTTATCTTAAAAAAAGAACTTGAAACAGCCTCTTATTTTTGTAAAACAAAAAAGCCTGCTACAGAAATTAATGTGTAGAAACATTCCACATCAAACCACATTATATGAGGATTTTTTCCATTTTCTATACAATTGGGGAAATACTAACCAGCTGATAATTAGAAGTAATATTCTTTTGGCATAGGAATTGTCATATCATTATCATAAAATAATTACTGTTAAAAATATAAGATTATGAAAAAATTTTTTGTTGCAGTAGCATTGGTAATGGGATTAGGAACATCAGTAGCATTCGCCGACAACTTTATGGTGGACTCTGTGACCATAACTATGATAAATGATTTTACCCCTATTGAAGTGAAAGACCTTCCGGCAGCGGTAACGGAAGCAATCGCCAAAAATTTTGCGGAATCAACCGTCAAGGAAGCGGCAGAGGATGGCAGCAAGACCTATCAGGTTGTTCTGACAGACAAGGAAGGAACTGAAAGTACGGTGTTCTTCAATGAAAAAGGTGAAATACTGAAATAATATATTTTGCGTCTCTTTGAATAAAGAATAGCCTCTACCTTTACAAGCAGAGGCTATTCTTATAACAAAAAGATACATAAAAAGACGGGATTCACCAATCCTGCCTTTTTCAATACAAACTGCTTTACTTATCAAGATGCCTTACAACATCCCAGTTTAATGAATCTAAAAATAAAAACACATTCAGTTATTTGTGATAGCAAAGTTACTACAAAAAAGTGAAATGCGGAAAGATATAGTGATAGAATTGAGTTACAAGGGTTTTGGTTGAAGTGGCGATAATCCGTGAAGCCATTACAATCCCTGCCGAAGCCAAATCCTGACGCCGCTACGTTACTTGTTCGTAACCATGCCCGAAAATGCGACAAACGGGTACGAATAGCGAAACAAGGCTCTAAGGAATAGTGAGTTATCCATAACTCATGCGAAAAATCAGGTTACGGAAAAAGATTGCGCCGTTCCTCCCCGTTTTGCGTACCAACACCGGACTCTTCACCAACTAATTTTGAAACCCAAAAATTAAGGACAATGAAGAGTACATTTTCAGTAATCTACTACCTCAAGCGTCAGGTAGTGAAAAAGGACGGGACAGTTCCCGTCATGGGACGCATCACGGTGGACGGCAGCCAGACACAGTTCAGCTGCAAACTGACTGTCGATCCGAAACTGTGGGACACCAAAGGTGGACGTGTCACGGGCAGAAGCACGGCGGCACTCGAAACGAACCGTATGCTTGACAAGATGCGGGTACGCATCAACAGGCATTATCAGGAAATCATGGAGCGTGACAACTTCGTCACGGCGGAGAAGGTGAAGAACGCCTTTCTCGGACTGGAACACCGCTACCACACGCTGATGCAGGTGTTCCGCCAGCACAACGAGGACTACGAGAAGCAGGTGGAGGCAGGCATGAAAGCCAAAGGCACGCTGCTGAAGTACCGCACCGTTTACAAGCACATGCAAGAGTTCCTCGACATCCGCTACCATGTGAAGGACATCGCCCTAAAAGAGCTTACCCCGGCTTTCATCTCCGACTTCGAGATGTTCCTGCGCACGGACAAGCACTGCTGCACCAATACCGTGTGGCTGTACGTCTGCCCGTTACGGACGATGGTATTCATCGCCATCAACAACGAGTGGCTGACGCGCGACCCGTTCCGCGAGTATGAAATCAAGAAGGAGGAAACAACACGCAGTTTCCTGACCAAAGATGAGATCCGCCTGCTGATGGAGGGGAAACTGAAAAACGCCAAACAGGAATTGTACCGCGACCTCTACCTGTTCTGCGCCTTCACGGGGCTGTCGTTCGCGGATATGCGCAACCTTACGGAAGAGAATATCCGCACCTACTTCGACGAACACGAGTGGATAAACATCAACCGCCAGAAGACGGGCGTGGTGTCTAACATCCGCCTGCTTGACATTGCGAAACAAATCATCGACAAATACCGCGGGCTGTGCGAAAACGGCAGGATTTTCCCTGTTCCCCACTACAACACGTGCCTCGCCGGGATCCGTGCCGTCGCCAAGCGTTGCGGCATCACCAAGCATATCACGTGGCATCAGAGCCGCCACACGGCAGCCACGACGATATTCCTCTCCAACGGTGTTCCCATCGAAACGGTCAGCTCCATGCTCGGACACAAGAGCATAAAGACGACGCAGATTTACGCAAAGATAACCAAAGAGAAGCTCAATCAGGACATGGAGAACCTTGCCGCAAGATTGAACGGCGTCGAGGAATTTGCAGGTTGCACCATCTAAAAAGAAAAGCCATGAAACGTGACACAATCATCATCGAGGACAAGGCAGTCAGCGTAACCGGTAACGACGTGTGGATGACCGCCACCGAAATAGCCGGATTGTTCCATACGACCGTCCCGGCAGTGAACGCCGCCATCAGAGCCGTCCGCAAGTCGGACGTGCTGAACGACTACGAGGTGTGCCGCTACATGCAGCTTGAAAACGGGCTGCACGCGGACGTGTACGCCCTTGAAATCATCATCCCGGTCGCTTTCAGGGTGAATACCTACAACACCCACCTGTTCCGCACATGGCTGGTGGGAAAGGCACTCTCACAAGAGAAACGGCAGACATACGTGATGTTCATACAGAACGGAAAAGCCGGGTATTGCTGATTGCACATACCCCATAAGACAAGTAAACGGGTAGCACCACAAAAGGTGTCACCCGTTTACTTTTTCATGAAACCGCCTCACTCCAGCGGCTTGCGGTAGTTCGCTTCCAGTACCCCGCGCAGCCCCGTTTCCGGGTAAAGCACCTTCCCTCCCAAAAGTATGAAGGGCAACACGCGGTTGTTGCGGTATTCCTGCAAGGTGCGCCGGCTCACACGGAGCAGTTCCGACACCTCGCCGTCCGTCAGGTAACGTTCCCCGTCCAGCGGAGGACGGTAGCTTTCCAGAAATGCGGACAGCCATTTCGAGCCTTTGCGCATATCCTGCACCACAGAGGCTATCGGCTCGTCTTCCATCGTAAAAACATCGTTGTTCTCGTTCATCATAACTTCGGATTCAGTGGGTGAATAAATCAAATCATCTGCCGTGCGGATAGAGCGTGCCGACAAGCGGTATCAGCCGCTTCACCTCCTCTGGCTTGTAATAGAACCTGCGGTTTATCTGCGAGTAGCCGATAAGCCGCCTGTCACGCAGCGTCTGCAACGTGCGCGGGCTTATTCTCAACTGCCCGCAGACCTCCTCGCCCGTGAGCCATCTTTCCATGCGCCCCGTGTCGCTTTTGCGCCTCAGGGCGGCGACCTTCTCCGAGAGTGCGCCGAATGCCGCCACCATCATCTCGAAAGTCTTTTTCTCGATAGATACTATTTCCATATTCATGTCATTTAGAGTTTGCCGCAAAGGTAACGAAACGGCATACAAGACGTATCGTTTTCCGCTGAAAGGCTGCCTGTTGCGCCGTTTGACCGGGTTACGGAGCCATCTTCCGCAAAAATCTTACGTGAGTCACGTAGTGAGTTGTTAAAGCCCCTTTTGTTTATTGCCGAATTTTGTCGCAGAAACAAAAAGAAAGGACTGAACATGAAAGTGATAACAATGGAAAGTTCCGCCTACAAGGAGATGATGGCGCAGATTGCGAACATCGCAGGGTACATCCGCGAGGCAAGGGACGAGAAGAAACGGAAGCGGGAAACCGAAGACAAGCTGCTTGACACGGCACAGGCGGCGAAGATGCTCAACGTGAGCAAGCGCACCATGCAGCGTATGCGCACCGACCACCGTATCGAGTATGTGGTGGTACGCGGAAGCTGCCGCTACCGCCTTTCCGAGATACTGCGGCTATTGGAGGACAACACAGTAAGGAACGAGGAAGGGACAATAGACACCCTGTTCCACAACCACACGCTGCGCACGGGCGGCAAACCAAAAGGAAGGAGG
>OHVL01000272.1_pt1 | contig 11821 bp, 16 predicted proteins | sample 1579511 | NCBI WGS metagenome assembly OHVL01 (sample SAMEA3882545, study PRJEB24775) | human gut metagenome | biome: human-associated habitat; feature: intestine environment; material: feces | place: Netherlands | collected 2009/2010
TCCGGCACACTATTCGCCTGAGCACTGCCCCAACCGCCAAATAAACCAATACCCAGTGCCAATAACATTGCAGCTAAAAATCTTTTACGCATAAAAAACACCTCCAAAGTTTTTTACATCATTTCTTAATTTAAGCCCTCTTCATGCGTTACACCTTACTCAATCTCCTGCAGATAAATACTGCCGTCCTTACCGCTTTGCAGAATCGCAAACCGGCGCTCCCTGCCTGCATCATCCTTAAAGCTGATACCGTTCTTGGGAATAGTTTCCAGGCTCTCCAGATGCAGCACCAGTTTTTCATCAGCCATCAGCAAATCCTTGCTGTAAACGCTCTTGCCGGTAGCAAGCTCCAGCACCGTCTTGGCTTTCACGACCGGTCGAATCAGCTTATACATCTCGTCATACGCCGCCCGATCCTTTCGCATAAAGCGGTCGTAACGACCGGCATTTTTGTCCCAGAAGGTCTTTCGTTCTTTCATAGCCGTTGCCCTTATCTCTTCTTTATTTTTTGCCGCATTGTGCCTCTCGGAAAGGATTCAAAGTGCCGCTAAATTTTCCCGTGCAGGCATCTGTCCCGCCGCTCTCTGGCGTATTCCAGCAGTGCATTGCACGCCGGACAAAGCGCCTCGCCCCTTGTCCCATGCACGCCACAACAATACCGGCGCACCATGAGGGTAACGGTTTCGATCTCCTTTTCCTTGTTCAAGTTCTGAAGTCTTTTCTGTTTTATACGCAGTTAGCACAATCTAACCGTCTGGTGGAAGAAAAGGCAGACCACCTGTATGCAGTCTGCCTTTTGCCTGATGCGAAAGCCCGCAGACGCGCGGGGCTTACAGCACCAGCGAGGGCGCGGTGTAGACCCGTGCCTTCAGCTCGCTGTTTAGCATATACAGCCCCTTGCTGTCACCGCCGAACAGCTCCATCTTGGTAATGAGGTCGGCGGCGTTCTTCTCCTCCTCGCCCTGTTCCTTGATGAACCAGTCCAGCATCTGCATGGCGCGGAAGTCTTTTGCCTCGTATGCGGCGGCGTAGATGGCATCGATGCTGGCGGTGACCAGCTTCTCGTGCTCCAGTGCCTTTTTCAGCGGGGTCATGTGGTCGCCTCGTTCCCACTCCGGCTTTGCGATAGCCTCAAAGGTGACGCCCTCGCCGTTATTCTGCAAATACTGATAAAACAGCATGGCGTGATCCCGTTCCTCCTGCGCCTGTACCCGGTACCAGTTCTCAAAGCCGTCCAGTCCGACGGCGGCGTAGTAGTTGGCAAAGTCCAGATACAGATAGGCGGAGTAGAACTCCTTATTGATCTGCTCGTTGAGCAGCTTAGATACGTTTGCGTTCATAATACTTCTCCTCCATAAGATTGTCTTTTTCCTGCTCCCGGCAGGGGGGCAGATATACCGTACCCAGAGCGATGCTGGGATGCTCCCTTTTCATCTCCAGGAACACCTGCTCCGCCGTGGGATGCTGCTGCAGCTCCGTTACGGCGGCCAATATCTCCTCTGCGTATTTTGGCATACCGCCAACCCTCTAAATGCAAGAATGAGTCTTATTATTTTGCTTTTATTATACCTATATTTTTTTCTCTGTCAACAACCACAAAGGGCTTGTGCGCCAAAAGCTGCCTCGAAGTACCTTAACAGTTTTAACTGTATCTGTTATATTTCAATATAAACTGTATCAGCAGTAAACACAGTTGCATTGGAGGTTGATTATGCGTCAGATATTACTTTTTGCGGCACTTGCCACCTCGCTTGCGCTGCTGAGCGGCTGCACGTTGTCCAAGACAAAAGCGGACACGGCGGAGGACATGACAGGCAAGGCGGCGTATCATAAGATCAGCGCCGAGGAAGCCTATGAGATGATGGCCTCGCAGGAGGTCGTGGTGGTGGACGTCCGCACCCGGGAGGAATACGAAAGCGGGCATATTGAAAATGCCGTCCTTGTCCCCAACGAGAGCATCGGGAGCGAAATGCCCGAGACGCTGCCCGATAAGGAGGCGACGCTGCTGATCTACTGCCGCAGCGGCCGCCGCAGCAAGGATGCTGCACAAAAGCTGCTGGCGCTGGGGTATCAGAGCGTCTACGACTTCGACACGATCCTGATTGTCCAAATTCAATTCAAGGTCATGGTCGATGATGGGCAGCTTGAACCGGACGGACTTCAGCCACTGTCCATTAGGCTGGCGTTCCGGGTAGATCTGCACCTCGTCGATCAAAATTTCCACCAGTCTGCGGCGTTCCGCCTCGGTCATGGTGGCATAAAGCTTGTCAAAGCAAATCAGGATCTTATAGATGTTGTCGCCTGTGATTTTGTCGGCTTCAATGGCCTGCTTCTTTGCCCGGGCATCCATCAGTCCATTTTCCACCTCTTCGGTTTTATCGTACATCTTATAAAGGCGGTCGTCCGGGTCAAGGCTGTCGATCTCCTCCATAAGCCGGGATTTTGTGGAGTAGTGCTGCCGTAGCTGCTTCTCATAGGCGGCGATCTCCTGCTCAATGGCAGTGGTATCTACCTTCATGTGTAGACCTTAGTCTTTTCTGCTGCCATTTCCAGCACCTCCCATTCGTACCGTCTTGTTCGGAATAGACTTTGCAAGCAAAGTCGTGTGCCAAAGGGCGCTGCTCTCGCCTGTCGGCTCGGTCAAGCGCTTCAAAATGCAACGCATTTTGAGGTCGCCACTGGCGACCCGCGCCCCTTTGGATTCTCCGTTCACATTGTCCTACGGACGATGTGATTTTATTGTTGTAGCGATTCGCTTCATCCCGGTTTCGTCCCGGTTTGTAGAATGCCCTTGCAATCCGAAAGAAGCCGTGCTATAATGCCGCTGTAATTGAATCAGAAATCTTCAGGGCAGGGTGCGATTCCCTACCGGTGGTACAGCCCACGAGCCGTAAGGCATGATTCGGTGAAACTCCGAAGCCGACAGTACAGTCTGGATGAAAGAAGATACCAAGCGCAGAGCCCGCACGGTTCTGCGCTTGTGGAGGCTGCTCTGGGATGCGTTTGCATTCTGGAGCTTTCTTTTTTGCACAAGGGTCCCTTGTGTCTTTTCGGCTTGCCCTGAACGTTTTTGTTCAGGGCTTTTTCTTTTGGAGGCAACACGATGAACGACAAAGACTATATGCGTCTGGCTTTGCAGCTTGCAAAAAAGGGCTGCGGGTGGACATCGCCCAACCCGATGGTGGGTGCCGTGGTCGTAAAAGAGGGCAGGATCATCGGACAGGGCTGGCACCAGAAATACGGTCAGGCTCATGCGGAGCGCAATGCGCTGGCATCCTGCACCGAAGATCCGCAGGGAGCGACCATGTATGTGACATTGGAGCCGTGCTGCCATTACGGAAAGCAGCCGCCCTGCGTGGATGCGATCCTGGCATCCGGCATCCACCGGGTGGTCGTGGGTTCTGCTGACCCGAATCCGCTGGTGGCTGGAAAAGGAATTGCAATCCTGCGCGCACATGGCATAGATGTGACCGAAAATGTTCTGCAAGAGGAATGCGATGCGCTGAACAAGGTGTTCTTCCACTATATCACCACAAAACGCCCCTTCGTTTCCATGAAATACGCCATGACGATGGACGGAAAAATCGCCACATACACAGGCGCTTCCAAATGGATCACCGGGGAAATTGCCCGGAATCATGTTCAACGGCAGCGACACCGATTCCGCGGCATTATGGTGGGAGTCGGAACCATCCTAGCAGATGACCCGCTGCTGACCTGCCGGATAGAGGGTGGTCGTGATCCCGTCCGGATCATCTGTGATACACATTTGCGGACACCGCTGCAATCACAGGTGGTCATGACCGCCAAACAGGTTCCGACCATTCTTGCGACCTGCTGCGGCGACCCGGAGAAGCAGGCGGCATATCAACAGGCCGGGTGCCGGGTCCTTTGTCTGGAAGCGCATTGCGGTCATGTGAATCTTCTGCAACTGATGGAACAGCTGGGGCAGGAGCAGATCGACAGCATTCTGCTGGAAGGCGGCGGAACCTTGAACTGGTCTGCACTGGAAAGCGGCATCGTGCAGCAGGTACAGGCTTACATTGCCCCGAAGCTGTTCGGAGGAAGGGATGCCAAAGCACCCATTGAGGGTGCAGGTGTCCCGCTTCCGGATGCTGCATTCCGCCTGAAGAACAGCCGATTGGAACAGCTTGGCAAAGATTTCCTGATCGAAAGTGAGGTGGAGTACCCGTGTTTACCGGAATCGTGGAAGAAGTCGGAACAATAAAATCCATCAATCGGGGACAGCATTCCGCCGTGCTGACTGTTCGTGCAAAAACGGTTCTGGAAGGAACCAGGATCGGTGACAGCATCGCCGTCAACGGCATCTGTCTGACCGTCAGGCAGCTCTTCCCGGATAGCTTTGCTGCGGATGTCATGCACGAGACCTTGAACCGCTCTGCACTTGCACAGCTCACCGTTGGAAGTGCTGTCAATCTGGAACGTGCCATGCCGGCCAACGGACGTTTTGGCGGACACATCGTAGCAGGCCATGTGGATGGCGTCGGACGCATTGCTAATATCCGAAAAGACGATACGGCTATCTGGTACACCATTCATGCAGATTCTGCGATCCTTCGCTATGTCGTTGAAAAAGGCTCTATCACAATAGACGGTATCAGCCTGACCGTGGCTGCGGTGGAACCTACGGGCTTTTCCGTGTCCACGATACCGCACACCGTCCGTCAGACGAACCTGAACCAACGGCACAAAGGGGATTTTGTCAATTTGGAAACCGATGTTGTTGGAAAATATATCGAGAGGCTGCTTCCATCAGAAACACCGAAGCAAAACACGCTCACAAAAGAAATGCTGCTGCGCTGCGGCTTTTAAGGAGAGTTTACGATGAACTTCAATACCATTCCCGAAGCTTTGCAAGACCTGAAGCAAGGAAAAATCATTCTGGTAACGGATGACCCCGACCGTGAAAACGAGGGGGACTTCATCTGTGCTGCCGAATTTGCCACCACCGAAAACATCAACTTTATGGCGACCCACGGCAAAGGTCTGATCTGTATGCCGATGTCCGAGGCTTTCGTCCAGAAGCTGCAATTTCCGCAGATGGTGCAGCATAACACCGACAACCATGAAACGGCATTTACGGTGTCCATCGACCACGTTTCTACTTCTACGGGTATTTCTGCCGCAGAGCGTTCCATTACGGCGATGGCTTGTGTGGACGATCACGCAAAAGCAGAAGATTTCCGCAGACCGGGCCATATGTTCCCCCTTCTGGCAAAAAAGAACGGTGTACTGGAGCGCAACGGTCACACGGAAGCAACCGTTGACCTGTGCCGTCTGGCAGGGCTGAAAGAATGCGGCCTGTGCTGCGAGATCATGCGGGAGGATGGCACGATGATGCGCACCGCTGAACTGGCAAAGCTGGCAGAGCGTTTCCAGATCAAATTCATCACCATCCGTGATTTACAGGAGTACCGCAAGTGTCACGATAAACTGGTCGATCAGGTGACGGCGGTGAATCTGCCCACCAAATATGGCACCTTCAGAGCTTATGGTTTTGTGAGCCGCCTGAACGGAGAGCATCACATTGCACTGGTAAAAGGTGACATTGGCGATGGAAAGGATATTCTGTGCCGCGTCCACTCGGAATGCCTGACAGGAGATACATTTGGCTCTTTGCGTTGTGACTGCGGCCAGCAGCTGGCCGCTGCCATGACGCAGATCGAAAAAGAAGACCGGGGTATCCTGCTCTATATGCGGCAGGAAGGCCGGGGCATCGGTCTGATCAACAAACTGCGTGCCTATGAACTTCAGGAGCAGGGCATGGATACGCTGGAAGCCAATCTCGCTCTGGGGTTCCATGGAGATGAACGGGAGTATTATCTCGGCGCGCAGATCCTCCGGGAACTTGGCGTAAAAAGCCTGCGCCTGCTTACCAATAACCCGGACAAAGTATATCAGCTCTCCGAGTTTGGGCTGGAGATCTCCGAGCGCGTACCCATTCAGATGACGGCGACCCCGTATGACCTGTTTTACCTGAAAACGAAGCAGGCACGGATGGGACATCTTCTGGAATATTAACAACGAAAGAGGTATTTAAAAATGAAAACATTTGAAGGCAAGCTGGTTTCTCAGAACATCAAGGTCGGTATCGTAGCTGCCCGCTTCAACGAATTTATCACGTCCAAACTTCTGAGCGGAGCAATGGATGGTCTGCTCCGGCACGATGTGCAGGAGGCTGATGTTCATGTTGCATGGGTTCCGGGTGCTTTTGAAATCCCACTGGTTGCCTCTAAAATGGCAAAAAGCGGAAAGTATGATGCTGTGATCTGCCTTGGTGCAGTGATTCGCGGTTCTACCAGCCATTACGACTATGTGTGCAATGAGGTTTCCAAAGGCATTGCCACGGTCTCGCTGGAAAGCGGGGTTCCCGTCCTCTTTGGTGTTCTGACCACCGAAAACATCGAGCAGGCCATCGAAAGGGCAGGCACCAAAGCAGGTAATAAAGGCTATGACTGCGCAGTCAGTGCCATCGAGATGGTAAACCTGCTCCGGGAAATGGATACCGCCGCAGAGTAAAATACACGCAGGAGTTTGCCATGATCGTTATAAAAACCCGACAGCCTGACCCGGAATTGGAGCAGAAGATCCGGATGCTTCTGGAACGAGAGCACATCGAGGCAGAGCAAATATCCATTGATTCATGGGAGAAGTTGGTTCTTCCGGAGCTTACACTGGATGGAACAACCCACGAAGTGTCGTGCAACGGCAGAAAAGTCTCCCTTACACGACTGGAGTTCGATTTGCTGCTGATGCTTGCCTCTCACGAAAGACAAATCTTTTCAAAAGAAGAGCTTTTCCGTGCTGTGTGGGGACAAAACTGTGATGACACCTTAAAGGTCGTGGCAAATACCGTTTCCAATCTGCGAAAGAAGCTGGCCGGCTGCGGCAGCTTTATCCGCACTACCCACGGCGGCTATACTTTTGTAAGCCAAAAGGAGAACGACCCGGTATGACCAGGATCTTATTTATTTGTCTCGGAAATATCTGCCGAAGCCCGATGGCCGAATATATCATGAAAGACCTTGTGTCCAAGGCAGGATTTTCCGAGCAATTTGAAATTGCATCAGCCGCCACCAGTGCATGGGAAATCGGAAATCCGGTCTATCCTCCTGCACGGCAGAAGCTGGAAGAACATGGCATCGACTGCAACGGCAAGACCGCCCGGCAGATGACCCGGCTGGATTATGCACGGTATGATCATCTGATTGGCATGGACGAAAGTAATCTGTGCGACATCCTACGGCTTGTCGGCGGAGACCCACAGCATAAAGTCTCGCTGCTGATGGCGCATACGGATCATCCCCGTGAAGTGGCAGACCCATGGTTCACGGGAGATTTTGAATCCACATGGCAGGATATACTGGAAGGATGCACGGCATTGCTTGAGGAACTGCGATCATAACAGATTATCATAAAAACGGACGGATGTCTGCCAGTTGACAGACATCCGTCTATTTTTCATTTCAAATCATCTTAAAATACTTCAGTGCCTCCCGGATGGCTTTTTCCTTCTCCGGCGGGCACTTGAACTGCTTGGGGTTCTCAGCCTTAGGCTTGTTGTAGTTCTGCCGCTCCTTGATGCCGCACTTGCGCTTGACCTGTGCAATATAGAGGTTGCTCACGTTCAGACCGGTGTGCTCCTTGACGTACTCCCGGATCTCTTCATAGGTAGCCTTGTTCTCCGCAGCAGTCACGTCCAACTCATCCATCTTCAGGTCTACCGTGATCTTCTGGTAGACATCTAGTTTGGACAAAGCGCATACCGTCTCGGCGGTGTCATCGACTGGCCCTACGAGCTTGTGAAGGAGGGATGATTGTGGACAGTTCTTTTAATCTGGCCGTCCATGCGCTGGTCTGCCTGAGCCACAGTGAACGCTCCCTCAGCAGCGAAGCGCTGGCGGAGAACATCTGCACCAATCCCACCCGCGTCCGCCGGGTGCAGGCGGTGCTGAAAAAGGCGGGAATAGTGGAGACCCGGGAGGGCTTGGACGGCGGCTATCCGGGAAACGCTGGCGCAGTGAGGGCGTGGCTATGGAGCAGATCTATGATACGCTTCCATGTAGCACACTTCGTGTCTCCTTAGAAATCGAGGGTAACGGTCAAAGCCATCCGTTTGCACCATGGTCAAAATGCAAAAAGCGCAACCGCAGATATTCTCTGCGGCTGCGCTTCGATCCATCTTCAAAGCTTCGGCATCACTCAACGCCATATTGTTGTCTAAATAAATCAGCGACGATGTTTTGCTTTTGAGGCATCGGGCGGCCGGACGAAGCCAGACTCGCCGCCTACTCCGCGCAGAGCTCAGCCACCAGAGCGTCCATCTGCGCTTCGCTGGTTTGGTTCAATGCACCACGCAGCGATACCTCCGTTTCACACAGTCGGAGTTCCTTCATCTTTTCCAACTCGGCGCGCATCAGCCGCGCGGCAGCAGGGGCCCATGAGCCGTTTTCCATGAGGCCGATCCGGCGGTTTCGGAATCCCTTTGTCTGTAAATGTTCCAAAAACTCCTTCATGGGCGGAAACAGTCCTCCGTCATAGGTGGAGCAGGCCAACACCAGTTTCCCACAGTAGAATGCGCTGGTCACGGCATAGGAAAGGTCTGTTGCCGTCAGATCGCACATGGTGACTTGCGCACCTTTTCCCTCCAGCTTGCTCTTGAGGGCCTCCGATGCGTATGCGGTATTTCCATGGATGGACGCGTGGACGATCAGGATGCCCTCCGGTTCTTCCGGTTTCCATTGTGACCAGAGATCATAGAGCCGCAGATACTCCCCCAAGTCTTCTGTGAGCATGGGGCCATGGAGCGGGCAGATCGTTTTGATCTCCAGCGCGGAGATTTTTTTCAGCAGCGCCTGCACCTGTGCGCCATACTTTCCGACGATGTTGTAATAATACCGCCGGGCCTGCGGCGCCCAGGGGGCACGGGCAGTCCGTTCCAGTGAACCGAAGCGGCCGAAGGCATCCGCCGAGAACAGGATCTTTTCCTCCTCTTCATACGCTGCCATCACCTCCGGCCAGTGTACCATCGGCGCCAGCAGAAAGCGCAGCCGGTGCAAGCCCAAGGAAAGCGTATCTCTTTCGCCAACCTCCAGCATACGGTCTTCCGACAATGCACCTGTGCCGAAGAACTGCTTGATTAGGGTAAATGTTTTCGCGTTTCCCACGATCTTCATCTCCGGGTACTTTTGTGCCAGCCGCATGAGGCTGCCGGAATGATCCGGCTCCATGTGTGTGACCACAAGATAGTCGGGGTTGCGCCCCTCCAACACCTGCGCTACATTGGAAAGCCATTCCTCCGCCGCCCGTGCGTCCACGCTGTCCATCACGGCGATCTTCTCATCCAGAATGACATAGGAGTTGTAGCTCACTCCCATAGGCTGGACGGGGTACTGGTTTTCAAAGAGTGCCAATGTGTTATCATCCACCCCTACATAGCGGATGGCATCTGTTACCGTTTGAATGGTCATAATACAAAACAACTCCTTATCATCTGTTCAAGACCTGCATCTCTGGGTTCTTCTCCCCGAATTTCTCGCGCAGCGCACTGCAGATATCCTCCCGGGACTTGCCCTGCTTCTCACCGTTTTTAATGAGCTTGTACGCCTGAAACAGCGCCGAGGGGCCGATCTCGCTGCTGAAAAAGCCGATGCCCTGATTCCATGCCAGCAGCTCGAACACGTCGTCCAACGCGGCACTCTCCACACCGTGGATATATGCCTTTACCAGCTCCCGCGCCGCCTGCCTCATCCGGCCCGCACCGACAGCGTTGGTCAGGGACAGCAGCAGCCGCGTTTCGTAGGGCAGTACGCGCTTCTCGCTCTGCCATGTGGTCTCCCAAAAATCCACGGCGATCTGCCCCAGCTTTTCATCGATCATGGGATAGTTCAAAAGAGCCAGCGGCTTGAAGGGAGCGGAGCTGTCGCCTTCCTTCTTCTCCACGCGGCAGAACCAGACATGGAACTCCGCCTCACTCCGCCGCTCGGTGTGGTGCTCGTAGCCCAAGCCCTCCATGACAGCGTACAGTGGATGCGGCTCAAAGATCTGGATGATGTGTAATCCTTCGCCCACCTCCAACGCCTCGGCTCTTTTCTTCAGCCCTTCAAAGAAGCTGCCCTGTATATGGCGCACATCCACGGTCTGAAACCCCTGTGCCTTATTCTTCCAGTTTTCGTAGCTCATGCGGTTATTCTCCTTTCTTCACTCGATAAAACCAGATGTGATATTCGCTGCCGCTCACCTTCTCCGTGTGATGCCCAAAGCCCATAAGGGCCAGCACCGGGTACAGGGGGACAGGCTCGAAGGTCTGGATGATATGCAGTCCTTCGCCGTTTTTCAGCGCGGCAGCCTTTGCCTTCAATGCGGGGAAGAAGTCCATCTTTTTGCCCCGCACGTCCATCACTTCAAATGTGCCGATTTTGTCCTTCCAGTTTTCATAGCTCATAGTCTTTGCCTCTCTTGCAGAAAGCTCACGCCTCTTCGAAGGAATCCTTACCCACGCCGTCCAGCTTAGGACAGCCCACCAGGGTGATGTGTCCCTTGATGAACCACTCGTGGAAAGCGGCGTAGGCGTAGGCGGTGCAGTCGGCGGCAATCAGGAGCCGTGCGCCGTCAAAATACGGGGCGTTTATCCTGATCGATTTCAATGATCCGTCGTTTCATGTTCGATCCTCCTGTTGCTTTTGTGCGTTCATTGTACTATACTAAGAGCAACAAGTCAGTTGAATTTTCAACAAAAGAGAACTTTTTATGAAAGAATTTTTTCCGGTACTTCATACGGCGGCGCTTTTCTCCGGCATTTCCGACGAGGAGCTTGCCACCATGCTCTCCTGCCTTGGGGCGAGGATCGACACCTTCCCCAAAGGCTCACGCCTGCTCCGCGCCGGGGAGCAGGTGGAGGAGGTGGGTCTCGTGCTGGCGGGCAGCACCCTCATCGTGCAGGAGGATATCTGGGGAAACCGCAACATCCTCTCCAAGACCGGGCCGGGGCAGACCTTTGCGGAGGTATTCGCCTGCGCGCCGGGAGCGGTACTGAACGTGAGCGTAGAGGCGGAGAGCGCGGTGACGGTGATGTTTCTGCATATAAGGCGCGTTTTGAGCGTGTGCCCCTCCGCCTGCTCCCACCACAGCCGGATCATCCGCAACCTGCTGGACGAACTGGCAGAGAAGAACCTGCGGCTCAACGAAAAGCTCACCCACATGGCCCAGCGCACGACGCGTGCAAAGCTGATGTCCTATTTTTCCGCCGAGGCGCAGCGCCGGGGCGGCTATGAATTCGACATTCCGTTCTCCCGCCAGCAGCTTGCGGATTATCTCGGCGTAGAGCGCAGCGGGCTGTCGCTGGAACTTGGAAAAAGCGGGATGAGGGCCTGCTCGACTTTCATAAAAGCCACTTTCTTCTCAAGGCGCCAGAGACGGATGGTCTTTCTCCTTCTGCGCGTTAAGAATCTCCCCTTCAAGCCCCCTTTGGGCGTATTGGAAAGTGCGGATTCACCGGGCAGAATGTTGGGCTTTTACAGAAGGAGAGCGCAACTACGAACCTGCAGAGATTGACAAGGTAGCGTCAGCTCGTACAATCTGATTTGATCATACCCACAGTTGCTTTGGCTGTTGGTATTTTCTGTTTGAACTCCAAAAGCTTTGCAGAGCTCAAGGATCCTAATCGTACAACCAGAGCAGCGCCGCGCCGATTTTCTCAAATTATGTGACGCCGTCACAGTAAAACCGCTTGTCACGCGGTATACTATACCCAAACAAAGGAAAGGAGCTGACAGATATGGCAGCTATGAATATGAATCAG
>OHVL01000283.1_pt1 | contig 11526 bp, 8 predicted proteins | sample 1579511 | NCBI WGS metagenome assembly OHVL01 (sample SAMEA3882545, study PRJEB24775) | human gut metagenome | biome: human-associated habitat; feature: intestine environment; material: feces | place: Netherlands | collected 2009/2010
GGCAGCGTGGGCAAGACCACCACCAAGCAGATGACCTACGCAGCCATTGCGGGCTTTGGCAGCACCATCAAGACCGAGGGCAACCAGAACAATGAGCTGGGAATGCCCCGCACCCTGATGCGGCTGGAAAGCAGCACTGAGTATGCCGTGATCGAGATGGGCATGAGCCACGCTGGTGAGATCGACCGTCTGGCCCGCGCTGCCCGCCCAGATGTGGGCATCATCACCTGCATCGGTGTGTCCCACATCGGCAACCTGGGCAGTCAGGAGAACATCTGCAAGGCAAAGCTGGAGATCTGCGCCGGTCTGCCGGAGGGTGCTCCGCTGGTGCTGAACGGGGACGACCCCTTCCTGCGCAAGGCAGTCCTGCCCGACCATGTCCGTCCGGTCTGGTTCAGCCTGGGCGATGAGAACGCTGATGTCTGTGCCCTGTCCATCCAGCAGGATGAAAAGGGCATGAGCTTTGTGCTGGAGGATCACGAGGAGGGGACTTTCCTCGTAAAGATCCCCGCCATGGGCCGGCATAATGTGGCCAACGCACTGGCTGCCTACTGCGCCGCCACCCGTCTGGGGCTGAATGCCCGCCGGGTCATTGCCGGTCTGGCGGACTTTGAGCAGACCGGAATGCGCCAGAAGGTGGTGCACGCCAGAGGCGTGGATGTCATTGAGGATTGTTACAACGCCAACCCCGACAGCATGAAGGCCGCGCTGGCCATGTTCAGGGAGTATCCCTGCAAGCGCCGCTTTGCCCTGCTGGGCGATATGCTGGAGCTGGGTGATATCAGCCGCGCCGCCCACGAGGAGGTGGGCCGTCAGGCCGTGGAGAACAAGGTGGACTACCTCGTCACCTATGGCGAGCAGGCCAAGCGCATTGCCGTGGTGGCTGCTGCCAAGGGGCTGCCCACCCTCCATGCCGACACCTACGCTCAGGCCGCCGAGGCCCTGCTGAACAAAATGCAGCCCGGCGATGCCCTGCTGGTCAAGGCCAGCCGCGGCATGGCACTGGAAAAAGTGCTGGAGATCTTTTACAAGGAGTAACATCGAGCTATGATTCGTTTCGCCTTGATCGCCGCCTCAACGCTGGGGTTCTTCCTCACGGCGGCGCTCGGGAATCTGATGGTGCCGCTGCTGCGGGCGTTCCAGGGACGCTGGGATGAGCCCAAGGCCCGGCAGGCACCATCCCCCAAGCAGGAAGCACCGGATGCCGAGTCGGAGCGCCCGCCGCAGGCCCCCACCATGGGCGGGCTCTGCCTGATGGTGGGGGTGCTGGCTGCTGTGGGCGTGGGCTGGACAGCCGCCTGTGTAGCTCAGCCTGAGCTGCTGGGGGCCGAGAGCCTGTTCTCTGTCCGGCTGCTCACAGCGCTGCTGGGAGCTTTGCTCTTTGGCGGCGTGGGCCTGCTGGAGGATCTGGCCCGCATCCGCAGCCGTTCTCTGCTGGGCCTGCGGCGGCACACCCGCCTTGGGCTGGAAGCCGCTGCCGGTGCCGTGGTGCTGGTGCTGCTGGGAGCCAAAGGCTGCCCTGCAGCCGGGATCACCCTGCCGGGTGTGGGCTATGTCGATCTGGGCATTGCCGCCCCGCTGCTGTGGGAAGGGCTGCTGGTCGCACTGGCCGAGTGCGTCCGCATTGCCGATGGCATGGACGGCATTGTCTGCGGCACGTCCTTTGCGGCCATGCTGGGCCTGATGGGGGTGATGACCCTGCTGGGCTGGTTCCCGCTGGGCGTTCTGCCCGCCGCACTGGCCGGTTCCCTGATGGCATTCCTGCTCTGGAACTTCCCGCCCGCAAAGCTGCGGCTGGGCAGCGTGGGCAGCCTGTTTCTGGCCGGGATGCTGGGGTGCGTGCCCCTGTGCATCGGCTGGCCTGACCTCACCCTGCCGCTGGCCCTGCCCTTCTGGCTGGAGGGCGGCATGGTGGCCCTGCAGATCCTGGTCTGCAAGGCCAGCCGGGGCCGCAGGCAGCTGTTCCGCTCGGCACCGCTCCACCGCTGGCTGGAGCTGCGGGGCCAGAGCGCGGAACAGATCTTTTATACCTTTTGTGTCATTGCCATGCTGGGCGTGGCGCTGACCGTTCAGCTGGCAAAAATCAGTTAAGGAGGGGTGCAGTTTGGCAACACTCCGCAGAAAAAAAGCAGAGCCGTTTTCCGTCTTTCAGCGGGACCCCGGCCCCTGGCCGCCCATCCTGCTCAACTGGATGGCGACCCTGGCCATCATCATGGTGTTCGGGCTGGTCATGCTGTTCAGTGCAAGCTATACCACGGGCTATCTCCGCTTTGGGGACAGCTTCCATTACATCAAATCCCAGCTGCTCTGCACGGTGCTGGGCCTGGGCATGATGTTCCTGTTCTCCTATTTTGACCACCGTTTCCTGCGCAGAATGGTCAAGCTGGGCTATGTTGTCTGCCTGATCCTGCTGGTGCTGGTGCTGTTCAGCAGCCCCATCAACGGCTGCCGCCGGTGGATCAGCTTCGGCGGCCTGACCTTACAGGCCTCCGAGGTGGCAAAGTTTGAGATGATCCTGCTCACGGCAGACATCGCCGCCAGGACTCCGCAGATCAAATTCGGCGAGGTGCCCCTGCGCAAGTGGGTCCACCACAGCATCGTGGTGGAGCTCATCCGGCCCATCCTGTGGCTGGTGCCTGTCCTGATCCTGCTGGTGCTGGAGCCCCACATGTCGGGCATCCTGCTGACCACGGCCATCGTGGGCACCATCCTGCTGCTGGGCGGCAGCGGCGGCATCATTACCTGGGGCTGTGCCGGTGCCGCACTGTTCCTGCTGGAGACTTTGCTGAAGCACGTGGACTCCATCGACTACCTGCAGAGCCGACTGGATGGCTGGACGCAGGATCTTGACCGGATGACCAGCCAGACCAAGCAGAGCCTGTACGCCATCGGCTCAGGCGGTGCCACGGGGCTGGGGCTGGGCAACAGCATCGAAAAGCAGCTCTGGCTGCCGGAGAGCACCAACGACTTTATCTTCAGTGTCGTGTGCGAGGAACTGGGCTTCGTCGGTGCGGTGATCGTCATCGTGCTGTTCGTCCTCTTTCTGGTGCAGGGCTTCTGGATCGCCTTCCATGCCGAAAACCGGTTCTGCACGCTGGTGGGCATCGGCATCATGGCGCAGATCGCCTGGCAGGTGTTCTGCAACATCGCCGTTGTCACGAACACCCTGCCCAACACCGGCATTTCGCTGCCCTTCTTCTCCTCCGGCGGCACCAGTCTGATCCTGCTGCTGGCCGAGATGGGCGTTATGGTCAATATCGGACGCAACGGCGAACGGGCCCGTCTGGAGCGGGAGGAAGCCCACGCCGAGCGGGAGCGCCAGCGCAAGGCAAAGACCATTGTGCTGGATACCGCGCGCAGAGCGCAGACAGAACAGTAAGGAGGAACCAAGATGCGTGTACTCATTGCAGCCGGCGGCACTGCCGGCCATATCAACCCGGCTCTGGCCATTGCGGGAGCCATCAAAAAGGCCGACCCCACCGCCGAGATCCATTTTGCGGGCCGGAAAGAGGGCATGGAGTACCGTCTGGTCACACAGGCGGGCTATCCCTTCCATCACATCGAGATCACCGGCTTTCAGCGGAAGCTGAGCCTGAACAATATCAAGCGGAACATCATTACCCTGTGGAATCTGGCACTCTCCGGCCCCAAGGCCAAAAAGATGATGAAGGACATCCAGCCCGACCTGGTCATTGGCTGCGGCGGCTATGTGTCCGGCCCGGTGGTGCGCTGCGCCGCCAGACAGGGCATCAAGACCGCCCTGCATGAGCAGAACGCCTTTCCCGGCGTGACCAACAAGCTGCTGGCCCCGGATGTGGACATCGTGTTCGCCGCTGTGCCCGCCGCCGTGGAAAAGCTGGGCGCACCCGAAAAGACCATCGTGGTGGGCAATCCCGTCCGGCCTGAGGTGTTCACCCAGGCGAAGAACCGGGAAGCCATCCGTGCCGAACTGGGCGCGGGCGACCGCACCGTGATCCTCTCCTTCGGCGGCAGTCTGGGTGCCCGCCGCGTGAACGAGGTGGTGGCCGACCTCTGCGCCTGGGAGCAGAAAAACCACAAGCCCGTCCTCCATCTCCATGCCACCGGCCAGTACGGCGTGCAGCTGTTTCAGGATCTGGAAAAGGAAAAGGGCTTTGCCCCCGGCGAGAGCCTTGTGGTGAAGGAATACATCAACAATATGCCCGAGCTGCTGGCCGCAGCGGACCTTGTCATCAGCCGCGCCGGTGCCCTGACACTGGCCGAGCTGGAGGCTGTGGGCCGTGCCGCTGTGCTCATCCCCAGCCCCAACGTGGCAGAGAATCACCAGTATTACAACGCCATGGAGCTGCAGAAGGCCGGCGCTGCTGTGGTCATTGAGGAAAAAGACCTGACCGGCGAAAAGCTGGTGCAGACCGTTTCCGGGATGCTGGCCCAGCCCGGCAAGCTGGCTGAGATGGGCCGCAATGCCCGGAGCCTGTCGGTGGACGACAGCCTGGACCGCATTGCGGATGCCCTGCTCAAGCTGGTCAAGACCCCGTAACGGAAGGAAAAAACAGAGGAAAGGAGGTGCAGCCGGATGCCGCAGAATGACCGGAACAGCCGGAACCGCAAGCGCCGCCGGGCCTACGATCAGACCCGGGATGACCGGCGCGGCGGGCAGAGCACCCAGCGCCGCAGCAGCGCGGGTGCAGGCAGTGACCTGGGGTACAGCGGGTACGCAGGGTATTCCTCCGGCGGCCACCCCATTACGAACCCCAATTATGACCCCGATGCGCCCCGCCCCAGCCGGTATACGGAACGCACGGTGAACTACGGCTCCTACCCGGATAACAGCATCACCTTTCCCACCGGCGGGCGGAGCAGCCAGAGCGGCGCACAGCGCCCCCGCAGCGGGCAGAACGGCTCCGGGGGCAATCAGCGGAACCGCCGCCCGTCTGGCGGCCAGAACCGGAACGCCCAGAGCCGCAGCGGCCAGCGGATGCGGCCGGTGCAGAGGCAGAACGCCCGGCGTGACCCCGTCCGGCGGGAGGGCAGGAAAAAGCGGAAGCTGACCCAGGCCGCCATCCGGCGGCGCAGGCTCATGCGGCGGCTCACGGCCCTTGTCATGCTGCTCTGCGTCATCGGCGCGGGGGTCTACCTCACCGTGACGATGCTGTTCAAGATCAGCTCCATTCAGGTGCAGACAGCGGACGGTGTGGTGCAGGAGGCCGGCGGCTATACCAGCGACCAGATCCTGCAGGCGCTGGATGTCCATCTGGAAGAGAATATCTTCAGTTTTGACCCCGGCAGCAAGGCCGCCGCGCTGGAAAAAGTGTTCCCCATGCTGGAGGATATCCGGGTGGAGCGGGATTACCCCGGCACCGTGGTGGTGCGGGTAACAGAAGCTCAGCCTGCCTGGGCCATGCAGACCTCCTCCGGCTGGCTGACCCTCTCGGGCGGCCTGAAGATCCTGGAGAAGGATTCTGCCCAGCCTGCCGGTCTGCCCACTCTGTACGGCGGCGAACCGGTCTCTGCCGAGCCCGGCGAACAGCTGACCTTTGCGGCGGAGCCCAAGGCCGACAGCACCCCGGAAAGCGCCGCCGACAGCAGCGCCTCCGGCACTGTTGAGGAGGAGGCGGACCAGCGGCTGGAAAGCCTGAACACCCTGCTGGCTGCGCTGGATGCCGCAGGCATGAGCGCCGACGTGACCCGCATCGAGTTTGCGGATGTGGACGAGATGGCCTTCCTCTATCAGGACCGCATCAGCGTCTGGCTGGGCACCCTGAATGAGCTGGAATATAAGCTCAAGCTGGCAAAGCACGTCCTGCTGAATGAGGACGGCAAGGGCTGTGCCGCGACCGACACCGGAAAGCTGGACTTCACCCATATCAGCATGTCCAGCACCCGCAAGTTCACCTTTGCACAGGGTGAGCCGGAGCTGCCCTCCGGCTACATCGTGCCTGAACCGGTGGAGGAAACACCCGCCGGAGAGGGTGTGACCGGTGAAACGGCAGAAAGCACGGCCACAGACGGCACCGCCCCGGCAGAGGGCGATGCCGCCGCAGATGCTGCTGCTGAAACACCAACGGATGCCGCCGCAGCCCCGGCAGGACCCGAAGCCGGACAGACTGTACAGCCGACCCCCGCCGAAGGAACGACCCCGGCGGCGGGCGATGCAGACCCAACCCAAACGACCCAATAAGGAGCGTGTAATGTTATGAAGCTGGAACAATTACTGGAAGGCGTGCCCTTTACGCTGGTGCAGGGCAGCCTGGATACCGAAGTGCAGGACATCATCTACGACAGCAGGAAGGCAGCCCCGGGCCTTGCCTTTGTCTGCATCGTGGGCACCCAGCGTGACAGCCACGAGTTTGCCGCGGACTGCGCTGCCAAGGGCGTGAGCGTGCTGGTCATCCAGCATGATATCGACCTTTCTGCCATGCCCGGTGTGACCGTGGTCAAGGTGGAGAGCAGCCGCTATGCCATGGCTCTGATGAGCGCCAATCTCTTCGGCAACCCTGCCCGCCAGATGACCATGATCGGCGTGACCGGTACCAAGGGCAAGACCACCACCACCCACATGATCAAGAGCGTGCTGGAAGCTGCCGGGAAAAAGGTCGGCATGATCGGCACCAACGGCATCTATTTCATGGGCCGTCATCAGGAGACCGCCAACACCACCCCTGAGAGCTACGAGCTGCAAAAGACCTTCCGCCAGTTTCTGGACGCAGGCTGCGATGTGGCCCTGATGGAGGTGTCCAGCCAGGGCCTGATGATGGACCGTGTGGCGGGGGTGCACTATGATATCGGCGTGTTCACCAACCTTTCCCCCGACCACATCGGCCCCGGTGAGCACAAGACCTTTGAGGAGTACCGCAGCTGGAAGGGGCAGCTCTTCCGGCGGTGTGATGTGGGCGTGGTGAACATCGATGATGAGAACACCGAAGCCCTGCTGGAAGGCCACACCTGCAAGCTGGTGACCTATGGCCGCAGTGAAAAGGCCGACTACCGCGCCGAGGGTTGTGAGCTGCTGCGCACCCACGATTTTCTGGGCGTGGCGTTCCACGTCTCTGGCAGAGACAATATGGATGTCAGGGTGAACATGCCCGGCGAGTTCAGCGTCTACAACGCGCTGGCCGCCCTGGCTGTGGGCAAGGTGCTTGGCCTGCCCGATACCGCCATCCATGAGGGTCTGGGCAAGTGCGTGGTCAAGGGCCGCGTGGAGCTGGTGCCCATCAGCAAAAAGTTTACCATCCTGCTGGACTACGCCCACAACGAGGTCTCCACCGAGAGCCTGCTCACCACCCTGCGGGCTTATCACCCCCACCGGCTGGTGGTGGTGTTCGGCTGCGGCGGCAACCGCTCCAAGCTGCGCCGCTACGGCATGGGCGAGACCTGTGCCAAAATGGCGGATTTCTCCATCCTGACCGAGGACAACAACCGCTTTGAGAAGATCGAGGACATCCTCGCCGATATCCGGGTGGGCATGAACAAGGGCAACCCCGATGCCAAGTTTGTGGAGATCCCCGACCGTCTGGACGCGCTCCACTACGCTGTGGATCACGCCCAGGAGGGCGACCTGATCGCCGTCATCGGCAAGGGCCACGAGACCTACCGCGACCGTGAGGGCGTGAAAACCCCCTTCCTGGAGCGGGAGCTGCTGGAAGAATACGCCCAGCAGATCGGGTTGGAATAAACAACAAAAACGCGCTGTGTCGTTGGACACGGCGCGTTTTTTGCTTCTGCTTTGGCACGCAGGCCTTCGGCTCAGCAGGATCGAATTTGCAGGCAGCCGGTACTCGCACGGCCACGGCAGCGCTTACGCGCCCCATACCAGCCAGAGATACACATAGCCCGTAAGAACAGCTGCCAGCGTGAACGGGATGCCGATGCGCAGAAAATCACGGGTGCGCACCTGCTCACCCTGTTTGCGCAGGATGCCGATGGCTGCAATGTTGGCCGAAGCGCCAATGGGGGTCAGGTTGCCGCCCAGAGTTGCACCCGTGAGCAGGCCGAAATAAAACAGCTCGGGCGGGAAGCCTGCACCGCCGTTCATCAGTCCGGCAATGCTTTGCACCACCGGCAGCATGGTGGCCACATAGGGGATGTTGTCGATGAAGGCAGAAAGGCCCACCGAGACGAATACCAGCAGGGTATAGAGCCGGAAGGGGTCATCACCGGAGAGGGTGTAGAACAGCTGGGCGGCGGCATCGATGACCCCGGCCTTGCGGATGCCCTCGATCAGGATGAACAGCCCGAACAACAGCAGCAGGGTGTCACAGTCCAGCTCCCGGGCCGCCAGCCGGAATGGCGCGAACGAGCGGCGGCGCAGGCAGGCGCGCAGGATGCCGAACAGGCAGACCCCTGCACAGATCAGACCGCTGCGCAGGCCATAGAGCGCCAGCGGCAGCCCGCCCGCAGGCTGGGGCAGGAAGGAGGCCGCGATGAGCAGGCCCACCGTCAGCAGCATCAGGGCGGAGGGAACCGTGTCAGTGACCTCGGTCTCCACCGTGGCCGAGATGGGCTGGGTCTCGTGCCGGAAGGTGAACAGCAGCACGCCCAGAGAGGCCAGCGCCCCCAGCTCCACCCCGAAGAAGATGCCGGGCCTGCCCTCCATCCAGAAGAAATGGAAGAAGTTCATCCCCGCAAAGCCGCCCAGCAGGATGCTGGTGGTGTCGCCCACAAGGGTGGCGGCTCCCTGCAGGTTGGAGGAGACCGCAATGGAAATGAGGACGGGCACGGGCGAGATCTTGAGCTTGCGGGCAATGGCAAGGCCCACCGGGGCCACCATGAGCACCGTGGCAACATTGTCCACAAAGGCGCTGATGACCCCGGCAAAGAGGGCCAGCATACACACGGCCCATTTCACATTGGGCACCCGCACGATGAGCAGCTCGGCCAGCCGGGCGGGCATCCTGCTCTCAATAAAGAGGGAGACCGTGCCCATGGTGCCCGCCATCATCAGCAGGACATTGAAGTCCACAGCCCGGGCGGCATCCATCAGGGTAAAGTCCCACAGGCCCGCCGCGCCCAGAGCCAGAAACAGAGCGGCCCCGCCCAGCGCGGCAAAAGGCCGGTACTGCGGCAGGGCCAGCATCAGAAGATAGGTCAGCAGAAAAATGATCAGTGCAGGAAGCATACGCAGTCCTCAGATTTCGGGCCTGGTATCGGTGTCCTCGTCGATCATCCGGTATCCCACGCCCAGTTCGTTCAGAATATAGGTGTTGCGGCCGGGCACGCTGCCCAGCTTTTTGCGGATGTTTGCCATGTTGACCTGCAGCTTTTTGGTGCTGCCGCAGTCGGTATCGCCCCAGATGGCCCGCACGATGGCGGCATAGGTCATCACCCGGCCTGCATGTTCCGAGAGGAAGGCCACGATGTTGTATTCGGTCTGGGTCAGCTTGATCTCGGCACCGTCCACAAAGACCTTGCGGCGCTCATAGTTGATCTCAAGCCCCTGTGCCCGGAACACGCCGCCGGGCATTCCGCCCAGCACGCCGAAGCGGTTGGTGCGCAGGGCGGCGCGCACCCGGGCCAGCAGTTCGCCGGTGCCAAAGGGTTTGGTGATGTAATCGTTGGCTCCCAGATCCAGCGCCTCGATCTTGTCCTGCTCGGTGGTGCGGGCCGAGAGCACGACGATGGGGGTCAGGAACTTCTGCCGCACAAAACGGATGAGCTCCAGTCCGTCCCGGTCAGGCAGGCCCAGATCCAGGATGATGAGATCCGGATTGTGGGAGGTGAACAGGGTCTGGCCCATGGCGCAGGTGTTGGCAACAAGGGCCTGATAGCCGTTGGTCTCCAGCAGCGTCTCAATAAAGCTGCAGATGTTGGCCTCGTCTTCCACGACCAGAACCTTGAATTTGTTATTGCTCATCTTCGTTTTCCTCCGTCTCGATCGATTCGGTCTCCAGCCAGAAGCGGATGCTGGTACCCTCGCCCACCTTGCTCTCGGCCTGGATCTCGCCGCCGTGTGCCTTGACGATGGCGGCACAGACCGAAAGGCCGATGCCCATGCCGTGCTTGCCGCTGTCGGCCGCGGCATCGGCGGGCAGCACACCGGTGAACAGGGTGCGCAGGCGCTCCTTCGGAATGCCGCAGCCGTTGTCCGATACCTCAAACACTGCCCGGCTGCCCAGCGTGAACACCCGCAGGGTCAGCTGGGTCATCCCCTCGGCGTGGACGGCGGCATTCTCCAAAAGGTTCGTCAACACCTGCGAGATCAGCATCGAGTCCATGGGGATCACGATGAAGCTGTCGGGCAGGTAGGTGGTAACGGGCACCTTGGGGTAGCGCTTCTGGAACCGTACCAGCACGGTGTCGATCAGCTCGTCCAGCACGGTGGGGGTCTTTTGCACGGCCACCTGCCCGCCGTCAAAGCGGGTGACGGACAGCAGGTTCTCCACCATCCGGTTCAGCCACTGGGCATCGGAACAGGCTTCGCCAAGAAGTTTTAATTTTTGCTCTTTTTCCAGGCTGTCATAATTTTCAATGACCGTGGAACAGGCCCCGTAAATGGAAGTAAGGGGCGTGCGCAGATCGTGGGAGACGGCCCGCAGCAGGGTGGCCCGCATCTTTTCGGTCTCGCTCTCCATCCGCAGCTGTTCCTGCTTTTTGATGCGGGTGGTCAGGGTGCTGGTCATAATGGACACCACCAGCATCGCCATGCCCGAGAACAGGTTTTCCGGCAGAGTGAAGTTGAAGGCAAAGTAAGGGGAGCGGAACGCAAAATTCACGGCCAGCACGCCGATCAGGGAAGCCACCACGCCCCACACATAACCATCCGTATAGACCGAGATCAAAAAAACTGCCAGAACAAACACCATCGATGCAACGCCATCGATCCGGCCGGTGATCTGCTGTGTGCCGGTCACAATGAGAAAGGCGGCGCACAGCACAGCGGCCAGGACCAGCGCGTCGTGCCAGCGGGTCTTCTGCTTCATGGGGATCCCTCCATATCTATTCTACTCCAGATGAAAAGTATACCATACTTTTCCTAAAGATGCAGTAAAGGCTGAAAAAAGAGCTGGTGTTCCGGGGGTGGGCTGCACAGAATGCCCAAACCCATGGATTCTTTTCCGGTTTTATGCTATTATAAAGAGTAAGAGCAAGGAGAGAGCGCTCTCAGGGATAAGAGAAAACGTAACGTTGCAATAGAAGGAGAAGAGGACTATGGGAAAATATTTTGGCACCGACGGCTTCCGTGGCGAGGCCGGTGTGAACCTGACCGCCGACCACGCCTACAAGGTGGGCCGTTTTCTGGGCTGGTATTATAATGCTCTGCGGGAGCGCAATGGCAACAACGAGCCTGCCCGCATCGTCATCGGCAAGGACACCCGCCGCAGCTCGTACATGTTCGAGTACAGCCTGGTGGCGGGCCTGACCGCTTCCGGCGCAGATGCCTACCTGCTCCACGTCACCACCACCCCCAGCGTGGCCTACATTGCCCGTGTGGATGATTTTGACTGCGGCATTATGATCTCCGCCAGTCACAATCCATACTACGACAATGGCATCAAGCTAATCGACTGCTACGGCGAGAAAATGCCCGAGGAAACGTTGCTGCTGGTA
>OHVL01000284.1_pt1 | contig 11510 bp, 7 predicted proteins | sample 1579511 | NCBI WGS metagenome assembly OHVL01 (sample SAMEA3882545, study PRJEB24775) | human gut metagenome | biome: human-associated habitat; feature: intestine environment; material: feces | place: Netherlands | collected 2009/2010
CCTTGACATCATCGTCTGCGCAGTCAGCCGCAAGAATCATTCCGCAGCTTTCAACGCCGCAGAGCTTTGCGGGCTTGAGGTTTGACACAAGGATTATATTGTGTCCGACAAGATCCTCGGGCTTGTACCACTTGGCAATTCCGGAAAGAATCTGGCGATCGCCGTCATCGCCTCCATTCCGCCGGTCCGCCGCGCCACCCGTATCGACCCCGCCATCGTTTTGAGGGAGGAATAATCATGGACAACGAACATATGCTGCTGGAACTCGACCACATTTCCAAGATTTACGGCGATCTGCACGCCGTCGACGACCTGAGTCTGACCGTTCCGCAAGGGCAATGGCTGGCGATTGTCGGCTCGTCCGGTTCCGGCAAAACCACGCTGATGAACATGATCGGCTGCATGGATACGCCGTCGAAGGGTTCCGTCATGCTCGAAGGCCGCCGGCTGGAGGATCTGAACGCCCGCCAGCTCGCCGATGTGCGCAAGAACATGATCGGACTCGTGTTCCAGAAGTTTTACCTCGTGCCGCATCTGACGGCGGTGGAGAACGTGATGGTGGCGCAATACTACCATTCTGTAGTCGATGAGAAGCAGGCGATGGAAGCGCTGGAACGAGTGGGATTGAAGGAGCGTGCGCATCACCTGCCCGGCCAGCTGTCCGGCGGTGAGCAGCAGCGCGTGTGCATCGCCCGAGCGCTCATCAACTGCCCGAAGCTGATTCTCGCCGACGAGCCGACCGGCAATCTCGATGAGAGGAATGAGAAGATCGTGCTCGACCTGTTCCGTCAGCTGCACGAGCAGGGCACTACGATCATCGTCGTGACGCATGACGCGCTCGTCGCCTCCTGCGCACAACGCGAAATCATGCTCAACCATGGTGTGCTCGTCGGTGAACAGTGGAATGACGAGGAGGCGAAACGTGCGTACGAGGCGGCCGGTGGCAAGCCTGCGCACACCGGTTCCGCCGAGGAAGGCGCACAGAACGGCGGTGTCGCGATTTTGTTCGCCGACCCTACGAAGGCCGCAAAAACCGGAGATACGGACGCGGACGCCGACGGCACGGAAGGGGAGCGCGCATGAGCGCCGCACAATCGAACGCAATCAAAGTCATCGCACTGTCCGCGGCGAGTATCGCGCTATTGTCGGCATGCGGCGAACCGAAGGCAACGCCGATGGACGACGAATACGCCGGCAATTCCGGTGAAAGCGTGCAATCGCAGGAAGAGAAGTCGAAAACTGACGGCAAGGCGTCCGGCGACACGGCAGACGACGGCGACGCCACCAAAAACCGTGCCGACGCGAATTCCGCAACATCCGACAAGCAGGACACCGGCAACTACGCGGATGGCGACTACTCGATCAACGGCCAGTACGGGCCGGTCGGCGAGGACACCATCGACGTGCATCTGACCGTTAAGGACCAGAACGTGACGGCCGTGAAGATCGTCGGCCATCCGTTCACGTCCATCTCCAAAAAGCATCAGAACGACTTCGCCAAAGCCGTGCCGGACGCGGTGGTCGGCAAGCCGTTGAAGGATCTCAAAGTCGACAAGCTCGCCGGCGCCAGCTGGACCTCCGAAGCCTTCAACAAGGCGTTGGAAGTGGCGCGTCAAGAAGCGTCAATCCAATAGCCCATTCCTTCTGAAACCGACACGGCATGCCCGTCTTGCGTCGGTGCGGACGGTTTTCCTGTGGTTACCGTGCGGATTCGGCGCATACGTTCGGCCAGAGCAACGTGGCCATGTTCTCGGCCCAGGAATCAGGCTTGCGTTCCTTGCCGGATTGCCGTTCCCCTCCGGCTTCCTGCCCCGCCAACGCTTTGCAAGCCAGCATGGAACCCAGCACCGTGCTGAACAGGAACGTGTAGTCCAAACGGTTTTGAAACACTCCGTCGGCGATGCCACGTTCCATGAACCCCACGAACCGTTCTTCGGCCGGCGCCAGCACTTGTGCTGCGATCGCCTTCAGCGTGGCGTTGTCGGAAGACAGCACCACGCCCACGGCTTTCAATCCGAGTTCGCTGTCGAAGCAGTCCTGGATGCGTCGCAGCATGGTGGCCAGTCCGCTCCGCGACGGCTTCAAATCGTTGAAATTCGGTAGTCCGGCAACTTCCGGTTGGATGCGTTGCAATAAATCGTCGGCGTTTCGGTAGCGTCGGTAGATTGTGGTCTTTGCTACCCCTGAACGTCGTGCGACCTCTTCGATGGTCACCGCTCCGATACCATCGGAAATCACTATCCCCAATGTGGCTTTCATGATTTTGCGGTCGGTTTGCTCCCGTAATCGCTCACGTCGGCCACGTACTGTGCCGACGTCTTCCTGCGTGGTTTTTTGCACCGTCTTCCGCGTGCCCTCTTGCGTGGTTCCGCCCATCATGCCGCGATCACTTTCGTGCTTTCCAGCTTGCTTACGTACCAATGGTTGAACTTGACCAGTGGAATGCGCAGTAGCAGGCCTATCAGCAGCAGCGGCGGAATGAACAGCAGTAGCGCGCCAATCGCAAACCAGTAATCGTTACTGTAGATTCCGCCGATCGCCGCGCGCATTGCTGTGATTGAATGCGTCGCAGGCAGGAACGGGCTGATGCCGCTGATGATTTTCGGCAGTACGGCCAGCGGATATGCGCCGTTCGCTCCGGAGATCTGCATGACGAGAAACAGCACGCCGATGGCTTTGCCGACGTTGCCGAAGCTGGCCACGAGCGTGTAGATGAAGAACGAGAACACTAGGCTGCTCACCCAGCCGGACAGCATGAACAGCAGCGGATGCACCGCCTGGACATGGAGGAACAGCAGACTGCCTCCCAAGGAGAACGTGCTCTGCAATAGTCCGATCACGCCGAACACACCGTAATGTCCGAGAAACAGCTGATGCGGTTTCGGGTCGCCGAGTTCCTTGCGCACCTTACGCGAGACGGTGGTCTTGAGCGTCACTGCCATGAGCAGCGAACCGACCCACAGCGGCAGGATCGTGTAGAACGGTGCCATCTGCGAACCGAAGTTCTTGACTGGGAACACCGCGTTGCGTTTCACTTTTACAGGGGCTGCAAGCGCGGCGGCCAACGAGTCGGTATTATCGCTGAGCACATCTTTGACGGCGCTCATATCGCCGCTGTTCAGCGCATCGGTCAATGTTCCTGTGAATGCGCCCAGTTTTTTGCCCGCGCCGGCCAGACTATCGGCGGTGGAATCCAACACGCTGCTGATGGCGGTCAGATTCTTATCCGCGGTCTTGGTGGTGCCGTTCAGATTGCCCAGCGCGCCTTTCAGATCGGCCGCTGTGGCATTGAGCGCGGTGGTGGTGCTGGTAATGGACGTGGCGATATCGTCAAGTTGCGGTTTCAGTTGGCTCTCATAGTCGGTTTTGATGCCACTGACGGACGTTGCCGCCTGCTGCGCCAGTTTCTTGATCTCCGCACGTTCGGCCGTGGTATCGCTTACTTTGGCGTCGATGTTGTCGGCGCTGCCATTCAGCGCCGATGCTAGGTCGTTGAGCTGTGTGATGGTGGTGCCGACGTTGGTTTTGAGATGGTCGATGGCGTTCCTCACCGCTTCCGGCAGCTTTTCGTTTGCGCTGAACGCGTCGAGCGAATCATAGATCTGCTGGTAGCTTTGCGCCTGCTTGCTGATGTTCGTGGCCTGGTTGCGTAATGCGTTGGCGGTGTTGCCGGCCTGCGTGCCCGCATTGCCGAATAGGCTGTCCACATCTGCTTCCATGGCTGTGAAGCTGTTGGCGGAATCAGTCAGAGCCGTGCCCAGCGCGGTGGTGCCGGTCTTCAACGCGCCCGTCAGATCCTCAACGCCGCTGCCGGCTTGCTTGAGTGTTGTTCCTGCGCTTTTCGCATTGCCGCTGACATTGGCGATCAGACCGTCGGAGGACTCAAGCAGATGCCGTGCGCTTTGTGTCAGCGTGCTGAACGTGCGGAGCGTTCCGGAAGCGTCGGTGAGCGTTTCCGCGAAGTCGCTGATATTGCCGTTGAACTGCGTGAGTTGTTCCTGCGCGGCTGGCTTGTCGAGTTGGTTGGCGAGTTGCGATGCCACACTCAGCGCGGTGCTGGTCAGTGTTTCGGAGAACGTCTCGTTGACCTGCGCGCTGACCGTATCGGCGCCTTGGCCTGTGATCTTCGGAGCCAAGGCGTTCTTCTTTTCATTGTTGTAGTAGGCGATTTCGGCGTGGTCGCCATCGGATGCGAAGAACGTCATCATACGGGTGCTGAAGTTCTTCGGAATCACCACAGCTGCGTAATATTCGCCGGATTTGGTGCCGTTGATGGCTTCTTTTTTGGTGGTGAAGGTCCAGTCGAGCTGATCGTTGGAACGCAGCGTGTTAACCACTTGGTCGCCGATGTTGATCTTCACTGGAATGAGGTCGGACCGGTATCCGTCGTCCTCATTGGCTACGGCGAATTTCAGATTGCCGGTATTGGCGAACGGGTCCCAGCTGGCGGCCACGTTGAACCATGTGAAGATGCCGGGGATCACAACGAGTCCGATGACGATGATGATGGAGACGACGTTGCTGGTGATTCGCCGGATGTCGCCGACGAACAGTTTCCAGATGGTTTTCATGCGTTGCTCCTTTCCTCGGTGTTTTCGGTTGTCTCGGTTGTCTCGGCGGTCTCGGTAGTCTCGGTGGTGTCCGTGGCGGCATCGTTCGCGGCGGCGCTTGGACCGGTCGTCTGCATTTTCTGCATTTTCTGCACCAGTATGGCGATTCCGTCATCTTCATTGTGGTTGACGCCCGTCACGTTTTCCGTCGTTTCTTTGATGACGCTGGTATTGCGATTATCGGATGTCGTGCGTTTGCCGCTGGTGCGTTTTCGCGTTTTGCGCAGCAGTCTGTTCCGCCGTTCCTGTTGCGCCCGCTTTTTGCGACGGATGCGTGCCGCTTGGCGCTCCACCAGCATGGATTGGATCGATTCATCGCTCAAATGGCCGAGCTCCACTTGACGGTTCAGATTATCGCGCATGTATTCGATGACCATGAGGAAGCCCATGATGAGCAGAATCCAGACGACCCACGTGGCCAGTACCACCACTTTCTCTCCGTTGGTGAACGAGAACACCGCCGCCAGAGTTACCGGAACTACGAATCCGATCACCAGAGCTCCGCGCTTGAGTTTCGGGTACAGTTCCGCGAACCGACTTGCGCGTTCCTCGATCACCTCGCGGTAGCCGCCTTTGTCGGCCAGCACCTGAATGGCTTGGGACATGTTGTATCCGCGTTCCGGAAGCTCCACTTCCTCGCCGATAATCATGTCGCTTTCCTTGATTTCGCGGGCGAACAGTCGGTTGAGGTTGACCAACAGAGGACGGACCACCAGGCCGATGACGAACGCCATGCCGGCAAACAGCAGCAGCGTGCCGATCGCCTTGGTCCAATGGCCGTCGTAGAAGCCGGCGATGGTCTCGCGGAATGCGTCTATCGAATAGCTGAATGGCACGAACGGATAGACCATGCGGAAGAATTTCGGCATCATCTCGATCGGATACAGGCCGGAAGCGCCTGGAATCTGCACGATCACCAACGCCACGCACAGGCCCTTGCCGATGTGCATGAACGTGGTGGACAGCGCGTACGTGATGCTCAGATATACCAGCGATGTGATCATGCCGGTCAGTATGAACAGTGGCGCGCAAGCCGTCTGCACGCCGAGTATCAGATCGCCAACGGTGCAGATCGCGCCTTGAATGACGCCCATCGTGCCGAGCAACAGGTATCGGGCCAGATACTTTTCGGTTGCGGTCGGATCGAGACCCTCAAGCCCCTCGTCGTCCACCTCCACTTTGTAGATCACCACAAAGGCGAACGCGCCCACCCACAGTGCCAGATTGGTCATCAGCGGAGCCATGCCGGAGCCGTAGGAGTTGACGGGATACACGTTCTTCGTGTCGATTACGGTCGGGGACTCCATGAACGAGGCGATCTTATCCGCGTCAAGCGAACCGCTGCCGGTCAACGATGCGAGCAGATCCGCAGTGCCCAGCGCCTTCAGGTCGGTGCTGACGGTGGTGAGCTTCGTCTCCATCTTCGCCAGCTGCTGGTCGGTTTGCTCAAGGCCGATGCGGGTGTCTGACGCCACTTGGTCGAGTTGGTCGAGCACGATGTTGGTTTGCCTGACCACGCTGTCCTGGCTGGTCACGGTGCCGGCAAGTGTTCCGGCCGTCCCAGCCAGCGAGCCCAGCGCGGAATTCAGTCGCGGCAGTGCGCCTGAATTGATGGCGTTGCGCGCCGTGCCTGCGCTTTTGAGCGAGTTCTGCGTGCCTATGTTGAAATCGGTGGACAGTTTGGATACGCTGCCGGCTGTGGCCTGTGTGTTCTCGCTCAGGGTTTTGAGGTCGGCGAGTGTTCCGGCTGCCGTGTTGTTGGTATTCTCCAGTTTGCTGATGATTTGCTGGTATTGCGCGTTGTCGCTGGCGGATTTGAGCTTCTCGAGCAGTTTCGCATTGCTGTCGGTGATGTTTTGCATGCCGGTCACCGCCTGCTGCGCCGATCCACTTGCCGCGGATACCGCCGACGAGATCTGGTTGATGCTGGCTGTGGATTGCGCCGTCGCTTGGGAAACAAGTCCGGATCCGGTTTCCAGCGCGCTGTTGGCGTTGGACGAAAGCGTGTTGAGCTGGGTTTGCGCTGTGCCGATGGCGGTGGATGCGCCTGCTAGTCCTCTGCCTGCGCTCGCCGCGGCCAGCTGCACGTCGTTCAGGGCATTGCGTGCTGCTTTTGTCTGCTGTGGCACATTGGCTAACTGGGTGTCGAGATCCGCGATTGCGGAGCGGATCGTGCCTACGTTCCGCTTGGTGTTGTCGAGTTCGCCGATGGTTTCGTTGGCGATGGCGTTGGTGTTGCCGCTGATGGTGCCGTTGGCCGAGTTGACGGCTTTGACGAGCACGTCGCTGACGGTGGAGACGAAGGTGTTGTTGACGGTGCGGTCGACCACGGTCGCGCCTTGGTCGGTGATTTTCGGCGAAATCGGATTCGCCTTCTCGTTCACGTAATATTCGAGCGTGGGGCGATGCTTGCTGTTGGTGACGACGTTGGCCAGATCTTCGCTGAAGTCGGAAGGGATGACGATTGCGGCGTAGCAGTCGCCCGACTCCACCGCTTCCATCGCGTTGGCTTTGCCCATGAACTCCCAGCCGAGCTGGTCGTTGCTCTTCAGCGTGCCTTCGATTTGATCGCCGAGATTGACTTTGCCAAGCAGCGCGTTGTCTGTGCCTTCGTCCATGTTGGCCACGGCCACTTTGATGCTGTCCGTGTTGCCATAGGGATTCCAGAACCCGTAGATGTTGAACCATGCGTATAGCGGGGGAATGAGAATCAGGCCGATCATAATCACCCACGCGGCGGGTACGGTGACCAATCGTTTGAAGTCACGGCGCAGGATCTGCAGTACGTTGTGCATTGTCTCTCCGGTTTGGTGAATCATTCCTCTCATAGCGATACGTATTTCGTAGCGCTACGCGGTACGTATCGTATAACGCGCTCCGGGACAATCGCCATCGCGTTTCATGGATGACGGAAATCGGGTCGAGTACTGCGGCAAAGCCTCGGCAAAACCATCGCCGGCTGACGTAGCCCCTTCCGCTCACGTCCGTGACAAATCGCCATTTCTGTATGTCCGTGAGCGAAAGGTGGTAATAAATCGCTATTTTCCGTCCGTATTTATACCCCCATTCGCTCACGATGCGCTATACATCGCCATTTCTTGCGGACGTGAGCGAAAGGTGGTGTGCGAATGGCGATTGCAGCCAGCTGACGTCCCCCTCTTTTGCTCGCGTCCGCCAATAATCGCACCTGAACCGCTTTTCTTGCGGCGGATATTGCCTACGTTTGGTAGCGTGGGCTGAAGGAAGGAGCGGCATATGAGCGAAACCGCACAATCTGAATCACGATCCGAGGATTCCGCCGCGGGCAAGACGGATGGAGAAATCAAGGCGATTGCCGCCGAAACCGAAATCGCGGCTATCGAAGAAGGCGGAAAGCAGGGCACTGGCGAAGTCGGCAATCCCGCTGACCGTCGTCTGCCGTTAATCGTTCGCATTTACGGCATCGTCATGCTTATTGAAGGCGTGGTGACGCTGCCGATCATCGTGCTGTCGTGCCTGTACGTCGTGCAGGCCGTGCTTTCCGGCGATATGACGTTCGACGCGCTGAGCCTCACCACGATTCTGTCGGCGATTCACGCGGTCGTGCTGATGGTCACCACCGCGTGCCTGACGGTGTTCGGCGTGCTGCTTTTCAGGAACAAACGCCGGCACATCGCGCAATGGACGTACCTGCTGATTCCGCTTACGCTCGCCGAAGGCCTGCTGTCGCTGGCGTTGAAGGGGCTTGGCCTGAACCTTGTCAGCCCGGCTGTCCAGCTTGTCGTGCTGATCGCCCTGCACATCACCGCCGACCCATCGCTGCGGGAGGAGCGCCGGCTGCAGTTCGCGTTGCGGCGCATGGACGCCCGCAGCGCGTATGAGAACGCCGCCTCCCAAGGCATGGCCGGCCGCGACCTGACCGGCAAAGGCTATATTTCGCTGGATTTCTTCAATCTGTTCTGGCTGTTCACCATTGGTTGTGTGTTCGGTTTGGTGATCGAAACCATCTACCATTTCATCCTGTTTGGCGAATACCAGGACCGTGCGGGCTTCCTATGGGGGCCGTTCTCGCCCATCTATGGTTTCGGCGTGGTGATCGTCACCGTGTTGCTCAACCATTTGTGGCAGTCGAATTGGTTGCTGATTTTCTGCTCAAGCGCGGTGATCGGTGGCGCGTTCGAATATTTCACCAGCTGGTTCATGCAGGCCGCGTTCGGTATTCGCGCATGGGATTACACGGGGCAATGGCTTTCGATTGACGGGCGTACATCCGGCAAATACATGTTCTTCTGGGGCATCCTCGGCTTGGTTTGGGTCAAGTTGATTCTGCCGCGATTATTGCGATTGATCCAGCGTATTCCGTGGAAGATTCGCTATTCGTTGACGCTGGTCTGTTTCATACTCATTTTCGTCGATGGCGTGATGACGCTGATGGCGCTTGACGCTTGGTATTCCCGCATGGCTGGGGTTGCGCAGAATTCGCCCGTTTCGCAGTTCTTCGCCACGTATTTCAATGACGATTTCATGGCCCACCGATTCCAGACCATGAAGATCGACCCGTCCACTGCCGGTCGTATGTAGGCTGGTTTTTGCGTTTTGCGGGTTTTGCTAAGCGGCTGGTCGGGCGATGTTCCGGCTGGCCGCTTTGCTTTGGGTGGCTGATTTTGAACGATTTCGGACGATTGCAGTGGGGTTTTGTTGCGGGTTTTGCCGCGGGGGATTTGATTCTTCCGGATTATTGCCGTTTGGGATTCGTGCCTTCCGGCTGTCTGGATGCTTGACTGCTGTTGCCGCGCCTACGCCGCGATGCTTTGCGCCAGCTGGCGGATGAGGTCGGGGCGATGTCCGCTCCATGAGGAATTCGGTGAGATGACGACCGGAATTTGCTTGAAGCCGGCGTCCTTGATCTGTTCGAATGTGGACGGATTCTGCGTCAAATCGACCGCCACGTACCGCACTCCCAGTTTGGAAAGCTCTTGTTCGGTGGCCTCGCATTGAGGATTGTTCGGATTGGTGAAGACGGTCACGGTCATTACTTTTCCTCCCTATGCAATCGGCTTCCTTTGGTGCGGAAGATCTTGTCGGCCACGTTTTTTGATTTTGCCCGGCTGAGCAGGCCGTTCATCAGTATACACTACCCGTAGTGGCGTTTCGTGCGTTCGCCCACTGTATATAGTGGGGAATTTCCCGTAATACCGAATCTATGCGAACAAATGTTCGATATATTCGAGTCTATCATTATCGTCGATTGCGCCACGCCGGTTGCATGCGTATGGTCCGTCCGCGAATCGCCCGCGGGCTGTTCGCTATTCATTTCGGAACACATATTGCGATTTCGCTCGTTTTCTTACGATTGTGAGCGAAAGGTGGTGCCGCATAGTGCGGTAGGGGGTATAAATCGCCTTATTTTCCATACTTTTCGGCGCACGTCGCGAAATAATCGACCGAAATTGCGATTCGTGAGCGAAAGAGGGTGCGCGATATGGTGCGTTCCGTATTGAAGTGCTGAGACCTCATCCCGAAACAAATGAAAAAGTCCTGAGAACCATCGGCTTCCAAGACTTCGAACCTGTGCCCCCCGTGGGATTCGAACCCACAACCCACGACTTAAAAGGACGCTGCTCTAACCGTTGAGCTAGAGGGGCAACAGCAACATAGTATACAGCATATTCGGACCAATCGCCACCACGGGCGTCGGACGGGCGTCGAAATGGCCTTCGGAGTGTTGGTGTGCCTACAATCGAAACCATGTCATGTACCACAATTCTTGTAGGCAAAAAAGCAAGTTACGACGGTTCGACCATCATCGCCCGAGATGACGACTCTGGTTCGGGACGTTACGATCCCAAGAAATTCGTAGTCGTCGCACCGCAGGAGCAGCCGCGGCACTACCGCAGTGTGCTGAGCCACGTTGAAATCGACCTTCCCGACAATCCATGCCGGTACAGCATCGTACCGAACGTGCTTCCAAATCGTGGAATCCTTGCGGAAGCTGGCGTCAACGAACGCAACGTGGCCATGAGCGCCACCGAAACCATCGCCGTCAACGAGCGCGTGCTCGCCGCCGACCCGCTGGTCGCACTGCAGTCGGCCGACGAAGCCAATGGTAAGCCGGAAACCCCAGGCGGCATCGGCGAAGAAGACATCATCACCCTCGTGCTGCCGTACGTCAACACCGCGCGCGAAGGCGTGAAACGTCTGGCCGAACTGCTCGAAACGTACGGAACGTACGAATCGAACGGCATCATCATTTCCGACGTGGACGAAATCTGGTACGTCGAAACCATCGGCGGCCACCACTGGATCGCCCGCCGCGTGCCGGACGACAAATGCGCCATCATCCCCAACCAGCTCGGCATCGACTATTTCGACTTCGACGACGCCTTCAGCGACGCGCGCGAATTCATGTGCAGCGCCGACCTGACGGAATTCATCGAAACGCACCATCTTGGGCGCGCGGCGGGTCGGCATGAACGGCGGCCACTGCAACCCGCGTATCGTATTCGGCACCGCCACCGCGAAGGACCACATCTACAACACGCCACGCGCCTGGTACATGTACCGCTATCTCGATCCGGCCGACGCGGAAAACCTTACCCCTGAATCGGACGATATTCCATGGTGTCTCGAACCGGAGAATGCCGTGACCGTCGAGGATGTCGACTTCCTGCTCGGTTCGCACTTCGAAGGCACCCCGTATGACCCGTACGGCACGCAGGGAACTGAGGAAAGCCGCCATCGCTACCGTCCGATCGGCATCAACCGTCAGAGCCAGCTGTCCGTCATGCAGATCCGCCCGTACCGCCCGCAGGTCAACCGTGCCGTGCAGTGGATCGCCTACGGCTCCAACCCGTTTAACACGCTCGTGCCGTTCTTCCCGAACGTCGACTCCACGCCGAAGTATCTTGAGGACACCACCAC
>OHVL01000287.1_pt1 | contig 11461 bp, 13 predicted proteins | sample 1579511 | NCBI WGS metagenome assembly OHVL01 (sample SAMEA3882545, study PRJEB24775) | human gut metagenome | biome: human-associated habitat; feature: intestine environment; material: feces | place: Netherlands | collected 2009/2010
AACCTCCGCCTTGGGGCAGTGGCGCTTTTCCACGGGCTTGCCTTTTTCCACCAGCAGCATCTTCTTTTTGCTGCCGTGGCGCAGCAGCTCCACAGCGGTAAAGATGCCGGCAGGGCCCGCACCCACGATGATCAGATCGTACTTTTCCATGATTTTCTTTTCCCTTTCTATTTCGACGGAATTTACTTCCGCTCTTCCTGTTCTACGGTGGCACTTTCGTCCACATGGTCCAACTCCACGGCGGTGGCCTCTGCATCGGTGCGGGTCACGTCCGGGGCGACAACGCCGTCGCCGTTCAGGTCCTCGCCGTACCGGGCCAGCTGCTCCTGCAGGGCGGTCACGGTGTCATCCGGCAGGTAGTAGGGGGCCACCACCGCCACATTATAATCGGGCTTGGTGGTAAAGAAATACTGCCCGATGAAGCTGTAAGCCACAAAGGCCGCTGCAATGCCGATCAGGAGGACCCACTTGAGGTTATAATCCCACCAGTTGGCCCAGCGCTCTTTGCGGGTATACTGTTTTTCCGCCCGCGGGGCAAGGTCTGCGGGGTCGATGTCCCGCTCGTAACGATAGCTTGCCATAGTTCTCCTTACAGTTGGGCCAGAATGGTCTGGCGCACGGCATCGGGCAGCTGCTTCTGCTCGGCCTTGCTCATGCCTGCGGTCTGGATGGCGGGCAGGATGCGCACCCGGATATCGCCGGGCGTGGCCCGCAGGCCGTGGCCCTCAAACAGGCCCCGCGCGCCGGAGATGGCCACCGGCACCACGGGCACCCCCGTCTTGATGGCAATGCGGAAGGCACCGGCCTTGAACTCGCCCGCGCCGCCCTCTTCGCCCTTGTAGCGGGTGCCCTCGGGGAAGATGACGAAGCTCCGGCCGCTCTCCACGATGGCGGTGGCATCGTTCAGGGCCTTGACGGAAGCGCGGATGTCATCCCGCTTGACGAACACACAGCCCAGCAGCTTCATCCAGCGGTTGAGCAGGGGGATCTTTTCCAGCTCCTCCTTTGCCAGAATGCCGTGGGGTGCGTCCAGCGCGGTCAGCAGGATGGGGATATCATAGTAGCTGCGGTGGTTGCCCACGAACACGCAGGGCCCCGCCGGGATATTCTTCTGCCCTTCCACCGTCATCCGGGCCCCCGTGACATGCAGGATGCCCCGGCTCCAGCGGGGGATGTTGGCCTTGACGATCCGCTCCACCGTGTCCAGATCCCCGGCAGCCAGGGCACGCTCGGCCCTGCGCAGGGTGGCATAGTGCACGATCATATAGCCAAACAGATAAACGAATAACGCAATGGTGCGTAAAATGCTCAAATTCCTTTCCTCCTTCCGGCCCAAAAGGCCAGTATCATTGTAACATACTTTGGGGCAAAATGGGAGAGAACACACTTTTTTTACAAATACGTGCTTTTTAGCTTGCAAAATCCACAAAATCCGGGTATATTTATAAGCAGAAAGGTAGCACAATGGCATTGCTGCCCATTACAAAAGAGAGGTATTCCGGAACAAATGGGTTTATTTCCTTCTTCTAAAGATTTCAAGGACGGGCCGGGCGTTGAAAAGGACACGCCCCGCAAAACGGGCGTAGGCCGCTTTTTTGAGCTGGTGGGCCGCGATATGAGCAGCATGTTCCTTGCAAACCTGCTCACCTGCATCGGCTTTCTGCCGGTGATCTGCCTGGTGTACATCGGCTTCCTGATGAACAACCTGACCGTGATGATCGTCAGCGCCATCGCGGGCGGCATCCTTGCAGGCCCCGCACTGGCCGGCATGTACGACACGGTGCTGCGCGCCCTGCGTGACGAGGCCGGTTACTGGTGGACAACCTACCGCCGGGCCTTCCGGCAGAACTTCAAGGCCAGCATCCTGCCCGGCATCCTGTACTGCGTGATCGTCACGGTGCAGATCTTCCTGGTCTATTTCTGCTTCAACATGCTGTACCACGGCACCAACGTGGGCGTTCCCATGTGGGTGGCCACGGTGCTGAACCTCGTGCTGTTCCACATGCTGTTTTCCTACATGTGGCCCCAGATCGTGCTGCTGGATCAGCCCCTGCGCCTGACGCTGAAAAACAGCCTGAACTGCATGATCGCGTTCCTGCCCCACGCGCTGGCCGCAGCGCTGGTCACCATCCTGTTCTGGGGCCTGGTGATCCTGTGCATGCCGCTGGGCCTGCTGCTGATGCTGGTGTTCGGCTTCTGGTTCCAGTGCGAGATCTGCTGCCAGATCGTCTACGGCGACCTGAACCGGGTGTTCCACATTGAGGAGAGCATCCAGAAGCTCCACGATGCCCAGCTGGAAAAGGAGCTGCGCGCCGAGCGCGGCCAGGACACCCCCGAAGAATAACACTGCGCCGTCCACAGCGCGCAAAGGAGAGAAGTGCGGATGGAACAACGGAACAATCTGGTGCTGCACGGCACCGAGACCTTCTCCCGGGGCGCACTGGACAATGTGGCGCTGGAAAGCGGCGCGGTGGTGCTGGATTCCTCCGCCGGCCGCTATCTGCCCTACGGCAGCTATACCACCCCGGAGTTCGCCATGCCGGCCTTCTGCAACCTGAATGTCAGCTGGAACGCCAGCGCTCCCCACAACACCATGGTCGAGGTGCGCTGCCGGGTCTATGCCGGGAACACCTGGACCGGCTGGCTCAGCTTTGGCAAGTGGGCACCGGATTATCCCCGCTGCAGCATCAAAGCCCAGAGCGAGGACGGGCTGGTGTTCCTGATGGGGGACACCGTCACCGTTGCCACACCGGGCGGCGGCACCGGCATCCAGCTGCAGGTGAACCTTTCCACCAACGATGACAAGGCGACCCCTGCTGTCCGGCTGCTGGCCGCTGCCGTGCGCCCCCTTGCCTGGGAGAAGCACAACGGCCACCCGCTGAACCGGCGGCTCTACCTGCCGGAATATTGTCTGAGCGCCCACGACCCCAGCTTTGGCCGGGAGATGGACCTGCCCCTTGTGATGGCGGCCCTGATGAACCGCTACGGCGAGGATATCCTGCCCGAGGAAGTTGCCTACGCCATGGAGGACAAAGCCACCAGCTCCACCGGCAATGCCGCCTTTGCGGCTGCGGCGGCGGGCTGCTGCGGCTATCCCTGCTGGCAGGCCTGGATGGATCTGGCCGACCTGCGCGCCCAGATCCACGATGACTGCTCCATCGCAGTCCGGGTGGAGCGCCGCGTCCGGGGCCAGCGGGACCCCGTGGGGGTCTGGATGGGCCTGCGGGGCTTCGGGCACGATGATGCCGTTCTGGCGGATTTCGTGCTGCTGAACGACCCCACTGCCCAACCGGGTGCGGTGCGACCTGACCCGCGCCGAGGATGGCAGCTATTTCTTTGAGCAGCGGGGCCAGCAGGACCCGCTGCCGGAGGATTTTTCCGGCTGGGCGGCTTATGCCGTCCATGATGGCGTGGCCCACGCCACCACTGCCCACCGCACCTTCCGCCGGATGGAGCGCACGCCCGAGGGCGGGCTGCTCTTCCCGCCCGAACAGCTGGCCGCAGGCGGCCGCTGCAGCGTGTACGCGGTGGACCAGACCGGGCGGATGCGGGTGGCGGAAGTCCGTCTCCCCGCGCCCCCCAAGCCCGCGGCAGAGCCTGCCGCACCCCAACAGGACCCAAGCACCGTGCAGCCCGGCCTCTGAGCCGGCAGCGCAAAGCGCTTTTCGGGATAGAAACCACAACATAGGGAGGAACACATTATGGCAAAAACGATCATCACCATTGGACGTGAGTACTGCACCGGCGGCAACTACATCGCAGAGGATGTTGCAAACGCACTGGGCATCAAGCTCTACGACAAGGAGCTGATCACCATGGCCGCAAAGCACTCCGGCCTCTCGGAGGAAGCCGTAGCCGCCAGCGAAAAACGCCGCACCCACAGCCTGCTGTACAGCCTGTATACCATGGGCAACGAGCTCCCGCTGGGTGATCAGGTGTTCATCCTGCAGAGCCGCATCATCAAGCAGCTGGCTGAGGAAGGCCCCTGCGTCATTCTGGGCCGCTGCGGTGACTATGTGCTGCGGGAGCGCAAGGATGTGCTGCGCGTGTTCATCTACGCACCGGTGGAATGGCGGCGTGAGCTGGCCAAGACCGACCCGTTGGTCAAAGCACACGACGAGAAGGGCATCAAGGAAGAGATCGAAAAGACCGACCGCAACCGTGCTGCCTACTACAACTACTACACCCAGAACCGCTGGGGCGATGCCCACAACTATGATCTGGCCATCAACGCCGCCCTGGGCCGCGAGACCTGCGTCAAGATGATCCTGGACGCTGTCGCCGCCAAGGAAAAGACCATGGCTGAGTGATCCCCGCCGGGCCGGACGGCCCAAAAAACAATGCTGCTTCGTGGGTAGGGTGCTTTTGTGCTCTGCCCACGTTTTGGGCAACGGCATCGCCCTCCTGTTTAAGCATAAACCCTCGTCTATCATTCAACGTCAAAAGGAGAAATCGTGGAAAACAAACAGCTCAATCTTTCCGAACCCGAAAATATCATGGGCACCATGGATGTCAACCCGCTGCTGATCAAGCTCAGCATCCCGATGATGATCTCCATGCTGGTGCAGGCACTGTACAACGTGGTGGACTCGATCTTTGTCGCCCGTGTCAGTGAGAACGCCCTGACCGCCGTCTCTCTGGCCTTTTCGCTGCAGAACATGATGTTCGCCGTGGGCATCGGCACCGGCGTGGGTGTCAACGCCCTGCTCTCCAAGAGCCTGGGCGAAAAGAACCAGTACCGCGCCAACAAGACCGCCGAGAACGGCCTGTTCCTGGCACTGTGCAGCTACCTGGTCTTTCTGGTGCTGGGCCTGACCGTTGTGCGCCCCTACTTCTACGCCCAGACCGCCGATGCCGACATCGCCGAGCAGGGCATCCGCTACCTGACCATCTGCTGCGTGCTCAGCCTGGGCATGTTCATGCAGGTGATGAACGAGAAACTGCTGGCCGCTACCAGCCGCACCACCCTGAGCATGATCAGCCAGCTGGTGGGTGCCATCGTCAACATCATCCTTGACCCCATCTTCATCTTCGGCTACTGCGGCGAGGCTCTGTCCGGCACCACCGGTGCAGCTTTGGCCACCGTCATCGGCCAGTTCTGCGGCGCAGGGGTCTCCTTCTACCTCAACCTCCGCAAGAACCCCGATATCCAGCTGGATTTCAAGGGCTTCCGCCCCAGCGCCGAAGCCATCAAACGGATCTACGTTGTCGGCCTGCCCAGCATCGCCATGCAGTGCGTGGGCAGCGTGATGACCTTCCTGATGAACCAGATCCTGATGGCCTTTACCGCCACCGCTGTGGCCGTGTTCGGCGTTTACTTCAAGCTGCAGAGCTTCGTGTTCATGCCCATCTTCGGCATGAACAACGGCATGGTGCCCATCATCGGCTACAACTACGGTGCCCGCAAGCCCGACCGCGTCAAAAAGACCATCAAGTGCGCCATGTTCTATGCCGAGGCCATCATGCTGGTCGGCTTCCTGCTGTTCCAGTTCCTGCCTGACAAGCTGCTGGGCCTGTTCTCCGCCAGCGAGGCCATGCTGGCCATCGGCAAGCCTGCCCTGCGCATCATCTGCTTCCACTTCCTGCTGGCCGGCATGAGCATCATCCTGTCCTCCACCTTCCAGGCGCTGGGCAACGGCATGTTCAGCCTGATCATCTCGGTCTGCCGCCAGCTGGTGGTCCTGCTGCCCGCCGCCTGGCTGCTGAGTAAGACCGGCAATGTGAATATGGTGTGGTGGTCCTTCGTCATTGCAGAGCTGGTCAGTGTGACCCTGAGCTTTGTGTTCTTTGCCCGCTTGGACAAAAAGATCATCGAGCCCATGTACGACAACGCTGCCGCTGCACAGTAAACCGTTTCAAAACCTGTCCGACACAAGAAAGGAACGTGACCTTTTATGGCAAAGAAGTTGAAATGGAATCTGATCCTGATGAGCGTGCTCTACCTGGGGCTGGGCATCTTCCTGCTCATGCGGCCCTCCACCGCCCTCAACGTGGTCTGCTACGCCCTGGGCGGCGTGGTGCTGGTGTGCGCCGCCGTTCAGCTGGTGCGCTACTTTGCCGTGGAGCGCGGCATCTTCCAGAGCCAGCTCACCCTCATCTCGGGCATCATCTGCCTGGGCCTGGGCGCGTTCCTGATCCTCCGCAGCGACATCGTGGTGCGCATCCTGCCCATCGTGTTCGGCCTGTTCGTCATCTTCGACAGCCTGGGCCGCATCCAGAATGCTCTGGATCTGCGCCGCTGTGAGTACCCCAGCTGGAAGGGCTTCCTGCTGCTGCCGGTGCTCAGCGTGGTGCTGGGCGTGGTGATGATCCTGAACCCCTTCGGCACCATGGAGACGCTGGTCATGGCCATTGGCATCATCCTCATCATCGAGGGTGCCATCAACCTGCTCAGTGCCCTGTACACCGTGCTGGCCATCCGCCGCTTTGCCAAGCTCCACCCCGAGACCCAGTCCATGCTGGAATCCCTGACCGGTCAGGATCTGAACGGTGACGGCGTGATCGCCCCGGACATCGCCCCTGCCGATGTGGAAGCCTCCGCCGTGGAGCTGGATCATGTGGACGAGAGCGCTGAGGTGGAGCAGGAAGAGGATTAAACTCCCTCCGTCATCGCTGCGCGATGCCGCCTCCCTCCATGAGGGAGGCTTTGGCCACCCCCATAAAGCTTCCCTCCGAGAAAAGGCTCCCTCTCCGAGGGAGCTGTCGCCGACAGGCGACTGAGGGAGTTTGTAACTAATAGCAAAGGATAAAACTAGAGATGGAAAAATACGATCTGATCATTGTGGGTGCCGGTCCGGCCGGCATCTTCACCGCTGTAGAGCTGCTGCGCCACGGCAGCAAGAAAAAGATCCTGCTGGTGGAAAAGGGCAAGCCGGTGGAAAAGCGCCACTGCCCCAAGGCCGAGCTGGGCCACTGCGTCAACTGCCGCCCCACCTGCGCCATCACCACCGGCTTCTCCGGTGCAGGCGCGTTCTCGGACGGCAAGCTGAGCCTCTCCTATGAGGTGGGCGGCGACCTGCCCAGCCTGATCGGCGAGGAGTTCGCACAGGAGCTCATCCATTACACCGATAAGATCTACCTCGAGTTCGGTGCCGACCCCCATGTGGAGGGCATCTACACCGGCGAGGACATCAAGGAGATCCGCAAGAACGCCATCCACGCCGGCCTGAAGCTGGTGGACTGCCCCATCCGTCATCTGGGCACCGAGAAGGCCCAGCAGCTGTATCTGGCCATCCAGAACTATCTGGCCGACAACGGCGTGGAGATGCTGTTCAGCACCGAGTGCGAGAACATCATCCTGGAGAACGAGGAGTGCAAGGGCGTGTTCATCAAGGGACCCAAGGACGAGGAAGCCCATGCTGTTTATGCCGATACTGTGGTCATCGGCACGGGCCGCCGCGGTGCCGACTGGCTGGAGAAGATCTGCGCCGAGCACCATATCGCCCACAAGCCCGGCACCGTTGACATCGGCGTGCGCGTGGAGTGCCGCAACGAGGTCATGGAAAAGGTGAACAAGGTGCTGTACGAGTCCAAACTCATCGGCTACCCCAAGCCCTGGAAAAACAAGGTGCGCACCTTCTGCCAGAACCCCGGCGGCTTTGTGGCTCAGGAGAACTACGACAACGACCTGGCCGTGGTCAATGGCCACAGCTTCAAGGAGAAGAAGAGCGAGAACACCAACCTGGCCATCCTCGTCTCCCACAACTTCACCGAACCCTTCAACCAGCCCATCGCCTACGCCCAGAAGGTGGGCGAGCTGACCAACATGCTGGGCGCAGGCCACATCATGGTGCAGCGCTACGGCGATATTCTGGACGGCAAGCGCACCTGGCAGAAGGAGCTGGCCCAGTCCAACGTCAAGCCCACCCTGAAGGATGCCGTGGCCGGTGATATCACTGCCGCCATGCCTTACCGCGCCATGACCAACATCATCGAGTTCATCAAGATGCTGGATATGGTGGTGCCCGGCTTTGCCGCCAACGAGACCCTGCTTTACAGCCCCGAGCTGAAGTTCTACTCCAACAAGGTCAAGATGGACGAGAACCTCGACACCAACATCCGGGGCCTGCACTGCCTGGGTGACTCCTCCGGCTGGACCCGCGGCCTGATGATGGCCTCCGTCATGGGCGTGCTCATGGGCCGGAAGCTGGCCGAAAAGGAAGGGTGCTGATCGCACCTTCCCGCCCCTCAAAACGCAAAAAGGACTGCTCCAGCGGAGCAGTCCTTTTTTGTAATTTCAGCGCAGCTTATTCCGGTTTGGAGAATTTGATGGGCAGCGGGTTCTGGCGGGATCCCGGTTTATTTTGGAATGATATGCATTTTCTTGCCGGATTCAATTGATTTTTCACCAAAAAATCGGTATACTATTTCCAGAGTACTGTGCGTTGTGCCCAATGCACAGCGCGCACAGGGAGGTATTGCTATGCACGATTCCCCGGGAAGCGTCGTCACCCAGCTGTGCTCCGGGCTCCAGCTTTACAGCGCTGAACGGCGCATTGCGGACTGCATTCTTGCAGATGTAAAGTGGGCCTCGGTCGCCACCTCTGCGGAGCTTGCAAAGGCCAGCCACTCGTCCGAAGCCACGGTCACCCGGCTGTGCCACAAGCTCGGCTACGCAAATTATCGCAAATTCCAACTGGAGCCTGCGCGGGATGTGCTGGAGCAGCAGGAAACGGAGGCCCGCAAAAGGCCCCCCAATGACCCGCTGCATCAGGCCCTGCTCGATCTTCAGAACAACCGTCAGGAGGAGGTTCAGGCCACCATTCAGGCCTTGAACCTTGTCCAGCTGAGAAAGGTGCTTCCCATTCTGCGGGCGGCAGAGATCATTGAGATCGAAGCCAACGGCAGCAGCCTGCCCGTTGCCATGGATGCTTCGCTCAAGCTGGGCAGTCTGGGCAAGCGCTGTATGATCAGCCCGGTGCCAGAAAAGGCACGGTCTTTCGCTTCGGCACTGACCCCAAAAGATGCCCTGCTGCTCATTTCCAGCGCAGGCCGCTGCGAGGCGCTGGAGACGGCCGCCCGTGCCGCCAAAAAGAACGGCACACCGGTCATCCTCATCACCTGCGACAAGCGCTCGGCGCTGGCAGGCCACGCCAGCTATACCCTGCTGGCCTCCAACCGTATCCAGCGCATTGCCAGCGATATGCTGCCTTCCCAGCTTTCGGCAGCGCTGGTGGTGGAGGCGCTCTACTACCTGCTGGTGGGCAATTTCGATCTGAATTAAACGCAAAAAAGTCCCGGCCGTTCTGGTCGGGACTTTTTGCTGTGCTTAAGCGATCATGCGTTAAAAACGTACTTGTCCATGCGGTGGAACGCCTCCTCGATGCGGGAACGGGGAGAAGCCAGATTCATGCGCAGGTGGCAGGGGCCAAAGAACATGGTGCCGTCCTGGATGGCAGCGCCCACATCCCAGCAGGCGTGCTCCACATCCTCAATGGTCTTGCCGTGGGCCTTGCACCAGTCGGTGCAGTCCACGAACAGCATGTAGGTACCCTGCGGCTTGGAGACGGTCACGCCCTCGAAATGCTTCTCGATGTAATCGCAGGCAAAGTCGATGTTGCCGGTCAACACCTCGCAGAGCTCGTCGGTCCACTCGTAGCCCTCGGGCTTGTAAGCACCGATCAGGGCGTGCATGGAGAGAACGTTCATCATGTTGTAGTGGCTCAGGCTGGACTCTTTTTCCATGCGGTCACGCCACCAGCTGTTGTAAACGATATGGTAGCTGCCCACCAGACCAGCCAGATTGAAGGTCTTGGAGGGGGCATAGAAAGCGGCGGTGCGCTGGCGGGCATCCAAGACCTTCAATCTGGCGGGCATCCTCGCTCACAGACTGGGTGGGGATGTGCTTGTTTCCGCTCAGGATGATGTCCGACCAGATCTCATCGGAGACCACATACACATCGTACTTCTTGTACAGCTCCATGGCCTTTTCCAGCTCCCAGCGCTCCCACACACGGCCGCAGGGGTTGTGGGGGTTGCACATGATGGCGGCATGGATCTTTTCCTCTTTCAGGTGCTTTTCCATGTCCTCAAAGTCCATCCGCCACACGCCGTTTTCATCCTTGACCAGCGGGCTGTGGACAGCCTCGTAGCCGTTGTTCTTCAGGCTCATGGTGAAGCCGATGTAGGTGGGGCTGTGGATCAGGATCTTGTCGCCCTTGGAGCAGACGCAGTTCAGGGCGCTGATCACGCCGCCCAGCACGCCGTTCTCGTAGCCGATACACTCCTTGGTCAGGCCCTGCACGCCGTTGCGCTTTGCCTGCCATCGGATGATGGAATCGAAGTATTCATCGGTGGGGTTGAAGTAGCCAAACGCAGGGTGGTTGGTGCGCTCAATGATGGCTTCCTGGATGGTGGGCACGGTGGGGAAGTTCATATCGGCCACCCACATGGGGATGGCGTCAAAGCCCTCCTTGGGGGCGGCGGGGGCAAAGCCGGTGCCAAGGCCATCCACTGCAATGGCATCCTTGCCGTGGCGGTCCATGATGGAAGTGAAATCGTATTTCATAGCGGTGCTCCTTCTCTCAAAATTTTTATCTGGCCCCACTTTAACACACTTTGCCGCCGGGTGCAAGCAGCCAGCACGTTTCCCCGGATATCGTGCGGAAAAATCACGAATTTTTACGGTAATTGCACGCAAAAAGCCGGTCGGCATACGCCGACCGGCTTTTTTATTGGTATTGACTTTCTGGATCAGCCCAGCATCTCGTGAGCGGTCTTGCAGATGGTCGCTGCATCCAGACCGTACAGCTTGAGCAGGTCCCATGCGGGGCCGGAGCAGCCGAACTTGTCCTGCACGCCCACGCGGCGGACAGGGGTAGGCAGCTTCTCGCTCAGGACGGCGCAGACGGCCTCGCCCAGGCCGCCGATAACGCTGTGCTCCTCGGCGGTGATGACCTTGCCGCACTCCTTGGCGGCCTTGAGGACGATTTCCTCATCCAGAGGCTTGATGGTGTGGATGTTGATGACCCGGGCGTGGATGCCCTCGGCAGCCAGCTGCTCGGCAGCCAGGCGGGCCTCGTTGACCATCAGACCGGTGGCGATGATGGCAATGTCGTTGCCCTCGGTGATCTGCTCGCCCTTGCCGATCTCGAAGTGATAGTTCTCGGCATCGTGGAACACAGGCACAGCCAGACGGCCAAAGCGCAGGTAGACGGGGCCTTCGTGCTCATAGGCAGCCTTGACGGCAGCCTTGGCCTCCACGTCGTCGGCAGGGACGACCACGGTCATGCCGGGGATGGAGCGCATGAGCGCGATGTCCTCGCAGCACTGATGTGTAGCACCATCTTCACCAACAGAGATACCGCCATGTGTAGCGCCTACTTTTACGTTCAGTTTCGGATATGCAACAGAGTTGCGAAGCTGTTCATAAGCACGGCCTGCAGCAAACATTGCAAAAGTACTTGCAAAGGGAACCTTACCTGTGGAAGCGATTCCTGCTGCAATGCCCATCATGTTGCAC
>OHVL01000291.1_pt1 | contig 11236 bp, 9 predicted proteins | sample 1579511 | NCBI WGS metagenome assembly OHVL01 (sample SAMEA3882545, study PRJEB24775) | human gut metagenome | biome: human-associated habitat; feature: intestine environment; material: feces | place: Netherlands | collected 2009/2010
TTACCATGTAAAACCAAAAAAAGAGAACTTATACACATTATATTTCCAATTCATGCAGTATTTTGATGGCAGTATTCTATTAAGTGAAGATGAATTCAACAAGCTTATCCAATATCATAAAAGCTTAAAAAAATCCATTGTCACAATGGTTAATGAAGATAAACAACCGAAAGGATTTGCGATATATTCTACTAAAGATCATCAAGCACACGTAGAAGTTTTAGTTTACTTCGACTCACAAGCCATTCAAGATCTTCTAAGTTATTTATCCATCAACAATGAAGTAACATCCATTCTAATCAGTGAAAGTGAAAGATTTGATAAATTATTCCCGCTTCATTTTCCTAGAACCGATAAAAAATTAATGGTCAGACTCAACAATTATAAATTATTCGATAAATTCTCTAACACAAACGTTAGAAACGCAAAAACAGCTTATGAACTATTAGAAAAGCCTACATGGAACCATTTCCAGTAGGCTTTTTATTATGAAACGCAAAAAAGGAGGCATCGCTAAAAGCCTCCCTTTCTGCTTAGAATAATGGATTTAGATACTTTCAACAAGCATCCTCCATTATCTTAACACGTTTTAAATGAAATGAAACAAATTATTTTTGTTTTGCCAAAGTCTCCAACATATTTCGAGCCACACTATATTCATAATAAGGACCCAATTGATTGTTTGCGGCATAATTTGCCTCTTCCAAAGCTGTGCATGGCGCATACGAATGTTCAAACATCGACAACATCTATAAATCATTGCCACCATCACCATAATTCCAATGATAGAAACGTAAAAACAACTTATGAATTATCAGAAAAGTCTACGCAGAATATTTTCAGTAGGCTCTATTTACTTATTCATGAAACAAAAACTTCTGCCAGCTTTTACTTCATTCAATAAGATATGATCGGCTTCTGGAATATGACCAATACGATTTCTTTGTCCATCTACTTTCATATCTTTTAATACAATTTGTACTTCACCACGATAATGCGCCAAGTTATCATTCACAATGACTACATCTCCTCGATGATAGTATTCTTCATCTATTTTTCTTTCCGGAATATTCTTTTTACCGTAGAACATTCTTGTCCAGCGAGAACGAATCATGTAGTATGGTGTTTCTCCACATTGGTGATATACACTATCAAAGACAATTTCTTTTTCCAAATCTGTGACACCATCATCTAAAACGACTTTAAATGGAACTCTCTCTACATCTCCATGAGGAAGCAGTTCTGCCAAGTAGTCTTGTCCAACTAGTTTTGGTATATTGACATAAGCTTGGTTCATCACTTGATCAATTGCTTTAAATTCTTCTTCACTCGCAAAAGCATTTCCGAAGATGATTTCATCCACATCACCTACCGCAATCCAATGACGAACCTGCAATTCAGCTGGAATCCAACGGTGATCTTCAACAGTTGGAAGTCCATCATGTACTGGCCATGGCCCATGTGTATTGTCTTCATTACTAGAAATAAAGACAGCACTAGGAATGCCCAAAGTTGCCAATTCTTTATTGATGGAGCGAATACTTTCTAAATCGGATGCCGTATAGCGTTCTGGATAGAAATTGTGGCAAGTTGAGAAGTTCTTTGGATTTGCCCCATTTTCTAATGCCATACGAACAGCTTGAATCATACAACTTGATAATTCGATTGTAATGTTATAAGGGTTGTTGATTAAAGTCACATCTCTTTGATCAAAATATGGAAGATCCATACGAATGATGTCAATTCCCATTTCTTTAAAGATGGAGATGTCACTTTCGCTAGCACCCATTTTTTTAAAGAATGCGGTGTTACAGTCACCAGATACCTTCATTCCATGTTTATGTGCTAAATCACAAAAATTTTTAAAATAATCAAACACTTCTTCTTTTGTGCCCGGAACACTAAACATACTTGTAAAGATTTTTGTGAAACCATAACGGCTTGCCATTGTTAAATAGTTTTCGATTTCCTCCATAGATTCTTGTTCTGGATATAAAGAAACGCCTAAAATTGGTTTTTTTACTGGTTTTGTTTCACCTAAAAGTCCCATTATTTTCTCCTTTTAAACTAATTTTGCATATGAATTATTTCTTCTTCAATCACTGGATATGAAACAAGCTTATCACTATCCAAATTCTCATTAAACATATTCACACCACTGATCTGATGATTATTGTATGTCGTATAATAGTAAATTCCATTTCTTAAGTCGCAACAAGACGTATAAATTGTATATTCATACTTTCCTGGTTCCACTTCACAAAGACCTTTTTGTTGCTTGACACTACCAATAATGTGGAAATATTGACTTAAATCATTCTTATCACTCGTCGCATTGGCTCTTGTATAGGCAACACGCACAAATCTGGATCCACTCGATAAGTCTCCAGGAAGTCCCATAGCTCCAAAGCCACGTGAATAAGCAGTCAAATCCAATCCAAAGTTATTTTCAGGTTGTTTGTTTGATAAATACATATAGTCATTCAAACGAAATAACTGCATAGGAAATGGCGGATTGTTTGTCAAAACATGCGTAGGATTATCATATACATGCATACCATCTTCCATACACTCCACGACAATACTTTCATTTTCATCACTGATCATATAGTGTAATTCAGCTACTGGAAAGTGTTCATTAAATGGTGTTGCACAAACATTTGTATTTTCTAATACGACTCTTGCCTCTTTGACACTTGCACATTGCGATAAGATCCAAGGAATAAATTCAAAGGCAGCCACATTGTTCTTGTCTTCTTGGACTTCATAAAACTTTGCATTCCCAACAAAGTTTAATCCAGCCATTCCCAAGCCTTTCTCATTCATGGCATCATAATACAATGGATACTCTTCAAATACATGGGCCATACCAATCAGAGCATAATGACTTTCATGTTTATCTAAATGTCTAAAATGAAAATCATAATTGCGCGGCGTAACAGCTACTTGTTCTCCATATGAAAATTCATAATCTAAATTCCTTCCAAAAAACTGATTAAAGCTTAATGCGGTACACATTATAATCATCTCCTTCTACTTAGTAGCTTAACACAAACTACAAAAAGATTACACACATAATAATGTACAAATCAAAATATGTGTTCATTGCGTTAAGTACCAAAAAAATATATATTTTAAGTGTCATAAGAAATGCCTTATCTTATGATTAACCCTTTGGAAAATTATTCAACCCTATAAACTCAAGATACATTTTTATCTTAATAATTTTCCTCTCCCTAAAGCAATGTCAAGCCCGGACATTGCTTTTTATTTTACCTAAAAGAAAAAAGCCATAAGTTTCCCTATGACTTAAAACGCAAATACAATTCCTATCACTGCACTAGCTACAATAAACCAGATTGGATGTAATTTAGGTTTATACTTACTCAATGCCAACAATATGAATAGACAAATAAATTGTTTCCAGTTAAATGCAGAGAATGTATAATCACCAAATAAAGTTGTCACCAAAATATCAATGGTAGCCACGGCAATAAAGGCAACTACAGCAGGTTTTAATCCAGCAAAAATTTGTTGAACAAGTTCTGCTTCTTTGAATTTTTCTAAGAAATTGGCAATGATACAAATGATAATCAAACTTGGTAAAACCAGACCGAGTGTTACCACAATCGAACCTAATACACCATATTGACTAAAGCCTACATAACTAGCCATATTGACACCCATTGGACCTGGTGTAGATTCACTAACCGCAATCATTGTGGATAGATCACTCATAGTATACCAGCCATAACGAACCCCAATCTCTCTTAAGAAAGGAATAGTCGCAAGGCCTCCTCCTACCGCAAATAGTCCGGTTTTAAAAAATTCTAAAAACATCAACAACAATTTAGGCATTCTTCTTTAACCATCCTATTCTAGAGAAAACAACACCCGCAATACCAGCACCAATCACAAGTAACACCGTAGAAACTTTAGTAAACATCGCAAAAATAAGAGCCACCGCAAAAATCAAGAAACCAATCTTATTCTTAATATTGCCTTTACCTAATTTTAATACCGCATTGATCATCAACATACATACAGCTACACGAATTCCATTTAGGGCATGTTGTACAATGGCTAAACTTGAAAAGTTTGTGATCAAACCTGCAATTATACTAATAATGATGATGGATGGAGTAACTACACCTAGAGTAGCTGCAATCGCTCCTGGAACTCCGGCTTGATAGTATCCAATAAAAGTGGATGTATTGACCGCAATAACGCCGGGTGTACATTGACCAATCGCATAATAGTCCATGACTTCATCTTCTGTAGCCCAATGATATTTTTCAATAACTTCCTTTTGAATCATTGGCAACATGGCATATCCACCACCAAAAGTAAATAGACCCATCTTAAACCAAGAAACATATAATTGAATGAGTTTCTTCATTTTACTCTCCTTTTAATACAAATTTTTCAATAACTTCACAAACAGCACCTTCTTCACAAGTAGCCGTTGTGATATAGTCGCAATCCGGCTTGATACCTGGTGCTGCATTTTGTACACCCACACCTAAGCCAGCATCCTTAATCATGGATAAATCGTTATAGTTATCTCCAATCGCAATCGTATCCTGAATATCAATATGTAATAGATTGGCTAGTTTTTTTAGTCCAGCCCCCTTATTTACACCCTTATGGTTAAATTCAATATAACGATTACTTGAATATGAAACATCCATATCATACGTAATATCCTTTAGATCACGATCAATGCTTTGAAGATACTCAAAATCGGTATTTGTATATAATACTTTTACAATTTCTTGTCCCTTTAAAAAATCAAGATTCTGATCAAATACCTCAATCATTTCTTGACGATTCTGCACATATCTTTTTTCATCTTCCGTTAAGTTATATGCATATACCGCATCACGCGTATATACATGAATGACTACATCATACTTTAATCCACGCTTATATAATTCTTCAGCTTTTTCAAAAGAAATACCTTCAAAATGTAAAAGTCGATTATCCTTATTTTCAGTGATAGCACCCCCATTATATGAAATCACATATTGGTTTGCTTCATCAAAAAGATCCAATTCCTTTAATGTACCCTGAACTGTGTTATAACCTCTTCCTGTAGCCAGTACAAATTTAACACCTAAATCTTTCAACTTCTTAATGGCCTCAATATCTCTAGAATCAATTGTTCGATCAGGTTTGATCAAAGTTTCATCTAAATCACACGCAATTAACTTATACATAAGTAAACACCCTCCCTTAGATATGGAAAAATTATAAACCATCCTTTTTCAAAAAAAAAGTAGCATTAAAGCTACTTATAATACAGAACCAATCACATGAACTACAAAAGCTAAAATCCATGCAAGTACACATTGCCATGCCACTACACCGACTGCCCATCTTGCACCTAGTTCTCGTTTAATAGATGCGATAGCCGCAACACATGGTGAATAAATCAAACAGAATACAAGTAACGAAGCAGCTGATAGTGTAGTTAATGCACTATGTACACCACCTACAAATAATACTTGTAGTGTAGAAACAACACTTTCCTTAGCCATAAACCCACTAATCAACGATGTCACAATACGCCAATCTTGAAGTCCTAATGGTGCAAATATTGGGGCAATCCAACCCGCTACCATAGCTAGAATACTTTGACTAGAATCCTTTACCATATCTAAATGTAAGTTAAAGCTTTGGAGGAACCATACAAGTACAGTAGCTACAAAAATTACAGTAAAAGCTTTTTGTAAGAAATCCTTCGCCTTTTCCCACAACAATTGACTCACATTCTTTAATCCAGGCAAACGATAGTTTGGAAGTTCCATCACAAATGGAACGGCTTCTCCTTTAAATAAAGTACTTTTAAATAAGAACGCAATCAATATACCTACGGCAATACCCAAAACATAGAGTCCTGTCATAACTAAACCACCTTGTTTTGGAAAGAATGCATTCACAAAGAAGGCATAAATAGGTAATTTTGCGGTACAAGACATAAATGGCGTCAACAAAATCGTCATCTTACGATCTCTTTCACTTGGTAAAGTACGTGTCGACATAACGGCTGGTACCGTACAACCAAATCCAATCAATAAAGGAACGATACTTCTTCCTGACAGCCCAATCTTTCTTAATAGTTTATCCATAAAGAAGGCTACACGCGCAATATATCCACTATCTTCCATCATAGATAAAAAGAAGAATAGTGTCACAATGATTGGTAAGAAAGATAAGACAGAACCTACACCCGCAAAGATACCATCAATCACCAAACTATGTACAGCATAGCTTACGTGAGCACTTGTCATCCATGCATCCACTACTTGTGTGATCCAATCAATACCTAGTTCTAACAATCCTTGAAGCCATGCACCAACCACATTAAATGTTAGATAGAATACAAGCAGCATTATTCCAATAAACATAGGAATTGCGGTATATTTACCCGTTAAAATACGGTCAATTTTTTCACTTCGAACACGCTCTTTACTTTCTTTAGGTTTTACTACGGTTTGTTCACAAACCTTTTCAATAAAGGAAAAACGCATATCGGCAATGGCCGCACTATGATCGAGTCCACGCTCTTTTTCCATTTGAAGCACAATGTGCTCAATCATTTCTTTTTCGTTATCATCTAAATCCAAACGATCAAGAATCAAATTATCGCCTTCAATAATTTTACTAGCCGCAAAACGCAAAGGAATATCTACCTTTTTGGCATGATCTTCAATCAAATGACAGATGGAATGTATACAACGGTGAACGGCTCCACCGAAATCATCTTCCCCACAAAAATCTAAACGGCCTGGTCTTTCCTGATATTTCGCAATATGAATCGCATGTTCAATCAATTCATCAACACCTTGGTTTTTAGCTGCAGAAATAGGTATAACTGGTACACCAAGCATAGCCTCCATACCATTGATATCAATCGAACCTTGATTGTTGGCAACTTCATCCATCATATTAAGTGCAACAACCATCGGAATGTTCATTTCTAAAAGTTGCATAGTCAAATATAGATTTCGCTCAATATTTGTGGCATCTACAATATTAATGATAGCCTTAGGCTTATCATTTAACACAAAATTACGCGATACAATTTCTTCACTCGTATAAGGTGACATCGAATAAATACCCGGTAAATCTGTCACCATTGTATTTGGATACCCTTTGATTGGACCATCCTTTCGATCGACGGTTACACCCGGAAAATTTCCTACATGTTGATTCGATCCCGTTAATTGATTAAACAAAGTGGTTTTTCCACAGTTTTGATTTCCTACCAAGGCATATGTCAAACAAGTTCCTTCTGGCAAAGGATGTTCATCTGCCTTTACATGATATTTACCATCTTCACCTAAACCAGGGTGAACGGTGTTATTTATATTTTCTGCACTCTCATGCTTTCTTGTTCTCTCATCAATTAATTCAACCAATATTTTTTCAGCTTCATCTAAACGAAGCGATAATTCATAACCATGAATCTGCAATTCCATTGGATCACCCATAGGCGCAAACTTTACAACTGTAACCTCAGCTCCAGGTATAACTCCCATATCTAGAAAGTGTTGTCTTAATGCACCCGTTCCTCCAACGGCCTTTATCAATGCACTCTGTCCTATTTTTAACTCTTTTAACGTCATGCATATCCCTCCCTAATCAGTCTAATTATATCCACATTATTTGTGTAGTCAATTATCGTATATCATATTTTTTAACTATTCGTTGACAGAATACTTCCACTTGTTTACAATTGAACTGTTTACAAGTGAACATTAGGAGAGCATATGTTGACAATAGAAGAATTTTTACGCTTATCCAATCGATTGCGTGAATATTATGGCAAAGAAATCAAAGATCGATTTTCAGAATACACTTTTTCCCCAAATGAAATTTCGATTTTGATTTTACTACAAAACAACACATCCATTACAACAAGCACACAGCTTCGTGTTGTACTCGGTGTTTCAAAAGCTTTGGTTTCTCGAAGTGTAACAAGTTTGGAACAAAAGGGATTGATCACAATGAAGAAAGTTTCAGAAAATAGAAGGATTTCTTATATTGAATTAACAGAAGAAGCGATTCCTATATTAGAAAAAATCTCTATTGAGATTGATAAAATCAATCAAGTTTTATTCAAGGATATTCCCACAAAAGATATTCAATGTATGATTGATACAATGAATAAAATGAATAAAAAAATAGAAGGAGTGAATTAAAATGAAGTTTACAACAGCGTCAGAAGTAGATTTAGGACATGAAAAAGTTGGTAAGTTACTCTTTATGTTGGCGGTTCCTGCCATCTTAAGTCAAATTGTTAACTTACTCTATAACGTGGTTGACCGCATGTATATTGGTCACATTCAAGATGTAGGGGCCATCGCCCTAACAGGCGTAGGCGTTTGTCTTCCAATTATAATGATTGTATCCGCCTTTGCGTGCTTAGTCGGTATGGGTGGTGCCCCAAGAGCTAGTATTTATATGGGTAAACAAGATAATCCTACTGCTGAAAAAATCATGGGTAATTGTTTTATCGCATTGATTATGATTTCATTAACTCTAACTGTATGTTTATTAGCTTTTCAAACACCATTACTACAATTATTCCAGGCAAGTTCAAAAACAATTGTTTATGCCAAACAATATATGGGTATTTATGCCTTAGGAACCATTTTTGTTCAAATGACACTCGGGATGAATTCCTTCGTTTCTTGTCAGGGATTCTCTAAAACAAGTATGATGACCGTTTTAATTGGAGCTATCTTAAACATTATTTTAGACCCTATTTTTATCTTTGGATTCAATATGGGCGTAAAAGGGGCTGCATTAGCTACCATTATTTCGCAAGCTATCAGTGCAATCTGGGTTATTCATTTCTTGAGTGGTAAACAGACGGTTCTTAAGTTAAAAAAAGAAAATTTTAAAATCGTACCAAGCCTATTATTTCCTAGTTTAGCTTTAGGTATCGCACCTTTTGTGATGCAGTCAACAGAAAGTTTGATTTCTTTATGTTTCAATATGCAACTCTCTAAATTTGGAGGGGACGTTGCGATTGGAAGTATGACCATTCTAACGAGTGTTATGCAGTTTGCGATGATGCCAATACAAGGATTAACGCAAGGTGGACAACCCATCATCAGTTACAACTTTGGTGCTAAAAATGGCCAGCGCGTTAAAAAAGGCTTTTTACTTCAAACACTATGTTGTTTCACATACGCAAGTATCATCTGGATTCTAGTGGAATTATTCCCTCAAGTATTTATTTCTATTTTCACAAATGATCCAGAATTAATGGCAATGGCAAGCTGGGCCATTCGTATCTATATGGCATGCGTATTATTGATGGGACTTCAGATTTCTTGCCAACAAACCTTCATTGCGTTTGGAAATGCCAAGATTTCCGTTTTCTTAGCTATCTTTAGAAAGATCATTGTCTTAATTCCATTGATTTTTATCTTACCAAACATCTTATCCGATCATATCTTTGCGGTATTCCTAGCCGAACCAATCGCTGACTTTATTGCGGTAAGCACAACAATAACTTTATTTATTAAAAACTTTAAAAAGACATTAGCACAAATGAGTTATGAACAATCATAACTCATTTTTTATAATATTCAATAATTCTTCTTTCCTATTCTTTTCCGGATGATAAAAAGCGTATTTTAAACACATATTCAAAGCTTCTTGAATCTGTTTTCCTCTGAAATTTGTCGCATCTATAATATCCTTTCCATTCAACGCAAGTTGGGATATACACATACAACGATTTCTATTTTGGATGTAATAGTCATAGAATAATTCTACATCGACAGCTGATTTTTGTCCCAATTCAGAATGGGCCATCGCATCACAATAACGAATTTGAAGTAAGTTCAATAAGTGTTCTTCATCCAAACGATATGTAACACGATACTTATAAATACAATCTAAATCACAAGTAAATTTATCATCATGATGTAAGACATAGAATGGAATCCACTTTCTTTGTTCATTTGTAAGTTTAAAGCGTCGACAAAGCTCTTTAGACAATTCACTTCCTACCTTCGCATGATGCTTAAAATGATCCTTTCCATTAGAATCAGTTGTCTTTACTTGTACTTTGCCTAGATCGTGGAATAATAGCGCAAAGGCCAAAGTTTCATCATATGGTTTTAAATAGCACATCGCATCTAAAGTATGATGCAAGACATCGGTATAGTGATAGATTGAGTTTTGACTACACATCAATGCCAAATCCAACTCATTAAATACTGGTTTTAAAAGAAGTGTCATATCGGCCAATACTTGTGGATTTGTTTCCATGATTTCTTTTAATTCATGTACGATTCTTTCTATAGATACATATTGAATCAAAGATGCATTTGTATCGATGGATGTTTTTACTGTTTCATCCATCGAAAAGCCTAGTTTTGCACAAAAACGATAGGCACGAAGCATTCTTAAGGCATCTTCATTAAATCTTCGATCTGGATTACCCACACATCGAATGACTTTCGCTTTAAGATCAAATTGTCCTTTATACGGATCAATCAAGCCACGACTTGGATGATAGGCCATCGCATTCACAGTAAAATCACGTCTTGATAAATCTTCTTCAATTGTAGAAACATATTTCACACTATCTGGATGACGATGATCCTTGTATTCACTCTCTAAACGAAAGGTTGTGATTTCAACGGGTGAATTCGATAAAACCGTTACCGTTCCATGCTTGAGTCCTGTTCCCACACTTCGATCAAATAGATTTAATATCACTTCAGGTTTAGCGCTTGTACAAATATCATAATCATGGATTGGTCGATCTAGTAAATAGTCACGTACACATCCACCTACCACATACGCTTCATATCCAATATCATTTATTTTTTGAATGATTTCTAATATATATTCAGGTAATTTCATACTTCTATTATATAAGAATCGGACAAATATATTCTACCTATTATTATGATAATATTTCGTGCTCATACATACTCTATAAGGCATCAATTTTTAACAGAAAATATGACAAAAAACTAATTCACTAAAAAATGCAGACTATTTTTTTTGAGCCTGCATATCTTTTCTGATTAATTCTTTGATATATCCCATTTTAGATTCGACTTCATCCAATTTCTTTATGATGTCTGCGTCCGTGTTGTAACTTAAACGAAGGCAAATCATTTTTGTATTAATCTTATTCGATTTGTTGTTAGCTCTAATCTTTGCTTCAGAAGCCACTTACAATTCCTCCTATTCGCTATAC
>OHVL01000293.1_pt1 | contig 11208 bp, 9 predicted proteins | sample 1579511 | NCBI WGS metagenome assembly OHVL01 (sample SAMEA3882545, study PRJEB24775) | human gut metagenome | biome: human-associated habitat; feature: intestine environment; material: feces | place: Netherlands | collected 2009/2010
CAGCACCAAAATCATGTTCCAGACGATGACGGGTTATTAATGGATAAAGATGCCCCCGCACATGAGAATCACCTATATGGACTATCCGTACCGGTCCTGTCATATCATTCAACTTTTGAAAGAAAGGAGAAAGCGAACGGTTCTCATCTTCTATCACATTATCCAAAGAATGAGTAAAACTCGCCGGAAGTGAATCATGTACTGTTATCAGCCGCATACCCCGATGCATTTCCTTTGTTTCACCGGGTATGCGAAGCGGCTCCAACGGCCGGGACAATGCCGGAATAGCATCCTGAGCATAAAGACATGGAAACAGCAAGAACAGGAACAATACCATTGCTATACCGGACAGACCAGGAAATCTGTTATTCCTCCTCATAGGCTTTCCGTCTTTCATATTGCTCTTTGCCATACATCAATGTTTCAAATAAGATACCTGCCAAATGCTTGCCTCCCTTAAAATTGATATGGGTATAATCAAGATTCGCCATTTTTTGCCCGATCATATCGACAATGCTTCCTTGACCTCCCATTGCCTCATACATATTCCAAAAAGCGATATGGCTATCAGCCGCAATGGACTGTTGATAACGGATAAGATTCTTGACTCCGGGCATGGTGCGGAGATCTCCATTCTCGTTTTTATATTCACGGTCACCCACACTGACCAGTAAAATGCTGGTTTCAGGAAAAGCTGTCTTCAAATGTTCTATCACCGAAAGCATCCCTTTCTTATAGCCATCGTATTTTACGCCTCGTTCCGTAGCCACATTCAAACCATATTGGACCACAATCAAATCGTATGGACGAAGACGTTGGAAATCGCAAAGCGTATGTAAAGGAATACTACGTAAATGAAGCCCACTGCTACCACGTACGCTAAAATTATCCAAAGATATTCCCTGCCTGCCGTCCATAGCCACTCCATAGAAAGTAACAGAATCAGCTTGTTCCACACTCCACCGTACTTGTCCTATCCTTCCTCTCACCGAAACAGCCTGCACACCTCCTGTTCCTACTTCCTCATGCAACTCTCCTTCCGCAGCATTATTCACTTTAGAACGGACAGCGGCAAAACCTTTATTCAGGAAATAAAAAGTAGAAACCTCACAGGTATCCAGTCGGGAAGCGTATTTACTCTGTCCTTTCAACTGTACATAAGCACCTTCACGAGGAAAAAAATAATGTCCGGAAATATCTTGCTGCATTTTATCAAAACCAACGGAGTCATTGGATGAATGACTGCTCCATCCCCCAAAAGTATGGCGTACCGTAGGACGGTAACCGCTTGTCATGGAAGTGATGGTAACAAAACCTACACCACAACCACCAAATTCTTGTTGAAGCATTTCGCGCAAATCGGCAGTAAAAATATCAGCTTCTATAAAAGAATCACCGAAGTAAGCGATACGCACAGGGCGTTTCATGGTTTTCACTTTGGAAAGTGCCTCATAAAAATGTTTCATTCCCCGCATGGTGGAATCCGAATAATCCTCAATACAGGTAATACCCGTTTTACATGTATCCACAAAAATAGGTTTTACAGGAGGAGGAAGGACAATGGTGTCGGAATCACATACTTCTTCTTCCACATCCGGACGGATATCAGCCAGCAGGTCCACCTTGCGCAACGGTTTGCCGCCCACCGACATGGAGGGGAGGAAATACAGCCCCATTAACGCTCCTACTACGATAAAAGTGAGAAGAAAAGTAGCCGGTATATAGTTTTTCATATTGCTATATTTGTAAATTAACCGCAAAAGTAGTGATTTTTTAGACGGAGTACTTCATGATAGAGGCTAAAAAAAGAAAAAAGACTGCGCCAGAAAGAGGGCAACAGTCTTTTTCTTTAATGATGAAAAGACAGATTCAAATCGTCTTTTCTATGTTCCACACAAAAGCACGTAATCCCAATTGTTCGGTTTCCTTATCCATTTTATGCAAAGCGTCCAATAAAGGCTCCACTTTGGTATCATCTACCACTGTCATAATGGCCGAGCACATACTGGGCCACGCGTGACTGCCATAATGCGGTTCTCCTTTTACAGAGCCGCGCCCCTGCAACTGCTGCCAATAACTGAATCCACGACAATTCTGACGGTCCAACAACGCCAGAATACGTTCGTAAAAAGCTTGGTCGAAAGTGATGAAAACTGATTTCATTATTCCATTTTTTATTTTAAGTTCTGTCATCCGGTCTCCTATTCATTTCAATCCGGATAACAACTATATTAATTATTCTTTTTTGCCTTTGGTCATCTCCGTCTTATGTGCTTGATAATAGTCATTCAGTTCACGGGAAGCTTTCATCTTCTTACGGTTACGCTTGATACCTGTACCCGCAAATGAACAGTAGAGCACCGGAACCAAAATCAAGGTGAGCACGGTAGATACAGTCAAACCACCGATTACGGACACCCCTAAAGGCTGCCACATTTCAGAACCTTCCCCTCCTCCTATCGCCATCGGCACCATGCCCAGAATAGTGGTCAAAGTGGTCATTAAAACCGGACGTAAACGACTACGGCCCGAAACAACGACCGAATGAATAACAGACATACCCCGCTCACGACATAAGGTAATGTAATCAATAAGCACGATACCATTCTTCACTACGATACCAATCAACATGATACCTCCCAACAAACTCATGACATTCAATGTAGTCCCCGTTCCATACAATGCCATCAATACCCCACTGAATGCAAACGGAATAGAGAACATAATGATAAACGGATAGGTCAGAGACTCAAACTGGGCAGCCATTACAATAAATACCAATATAATAATCAAAACAGCCAAAGTTCCCAGATCGCTGAATGAATCCTGCTGATCCTCATAAGACCCTGCCACCTGGATACTGATACCGCCAGGTAAATCCATCTTATCAATAATAGACTCACCCGCTGCCACCACACTACCTAAAGGCGCACCTGAAATCACAGCAGATACTGTTACAATACGTTCACGGTCTTTACGTTCAATAGTAGGAGGAGCTGAACGCTCCACTACCGTGCCGATATCTTTCACCCGAATCGCTTTACCTTCATTGGTATAAATCAGAATATTCTCCAAACTTTCAATACTGGTACGGAACTGGGGAGCATAACGCACCTTGATATCATATTCGTCACCATCTTCCCGATAGTAAGAAGATAAAGCACCATTAACACGGTTACGCAGATACAAAGCTGCTGTAGAAAGATTCAAACCATGTAAAGCCAGTTTTTCACGATCAAAATCCACCTGATATTCCGGCTGATAATCCTGACGGCTGATATTCACCTCAGACACACCGTTCACTTTCAATAAAGCTTCTTTCAATTCAGCGGCTGCCTTATCTGTTTCTGTAAAATCATATCCATAGATTTCAAAATCGGCAGTGGCCTGTCCACCCATGCCTCCACTGCTACCACCCAAGATAACCTGGGCTTTATCCAGTTCGGGATAGGCTTTCAGATCCTCACGCATACCATCGCAGACTTCTGCCAACGTAACAGAACGCTGATCGGGATTATAAAGGTTGATATTGAATGAAATGATATGGCTACCATTATCCTGAATAGAAGCCCAAGTATTATCCGCATCAGCCTGTCCCACAGTATAGTTACAGATACGCATCACCCCTTCATATTTCTTCAGCCACCTTTCGGTCAGCTCCTGGGCCAATGCCTGGGCACGCTCTACGCGAGCTCCGATAGGCAATTGTAATTGAACAGAAATACGACTGTTGTCTTGTGACGGAAAAAACTCTGTACCAATTCCTTTCGCACAAATCAGGCTCAGCAGAAAGAACCCGAAACAACCGGCAATAATGGTCTTGCGGTGACGGACAGCCCAGTTCAAACGTTTCTGATACCAGTTATCCAATCCATCCAACGCACGTTCTATCGGTTTGTAGAATGTGACAAACCACTTACTTTGTTTTTTTTGCAAGCGAAGCATCTGCGCACACATCATCGGAGTAAATGACAGAGCCGAGATAGTAGAAATAGTCATAATGACACACATCATCCAGCCCAACTGACGGAACAAAACTCCCGACATACCACTGACCATCGTCAACGGGAAGAATACCGCAATCATAGTCAATGTGGATGCGATAACAGAAATTGCCACCTCATTTGTTCCATGGATAGCTGCCTGTTTCGGCTCGGAGCCACGCTCGATATGGGTCGTTACGTTTTCCAAAACAACAATAGCGTCATCCACCACATTACCAATCGCAATAGAAAGGCACGACAAAGAAATAATATTCAGAGATCCCCCATCCGTGATAGCCAAATAAATAAAGGAGGCAATCAATGACATGGGGATAGTGATACAGATAATCACCGTAGCACGCCAACGACCTAAGAAAACAAATACCACCAAGACCACAAACAGAATGGCATACATAATAGTTTCCGTCAAACTGTCGATGGTATTCAAAATATTATCCGAAGTGTTCACAATAACCCCCAGTTTCACATCACTGGGCAGTGACTTCTGTAACTTAGGCAACTGATCCATTACTTTCCGGGAAATGTTCACTGAATTTGCTCCCGATTGTTTCTGTACAACAATCATGGCTCCCTGCACCCCGTTATTATAGGTTTCCTGAGCACGTTCTTCTACAGAATCGACTACCGTTGCCACGTCACGCAAATACACCGAAGCACCATTGCGTGTACCCACTACGATATTTTCCATTTCTTTCGGGTCCTTGAATTCTCCTTCCACACGCAAGGAATAGGTATTACTGCCCACATCGAAAGTTCCACCCGGAGTATTCTTATTTTCAGCCCTGACAATGGAACTGATGGTCTCAATCGTCAGATCATATGCTTCCAGTTTGTTGGGATCACAATAAATATTCACCTCACGCTTCGGCGCACCGGCAATGGACACCGTTCCCACGCCGGGAACACGAGCCAATGGATTTACTACATTATCATCCAATATCTTATACAGAGCCGGCTGACTTTCTTCTGCCTGAACGGACAACAGCAGGATAGGAATCATATCCGTACTGAACTTAAAGATAATCGGAGTATTGACTTCATCGGGAAGCTCCGAACTCACCATATCCAATTTATCACGCACATCATTAGTCAACACATCAATATCATAGCCATATTCGAATTCCAAAGTGATAACTGATATATTTTCTGAAGACTTGGATGTAATATGTTTCAAATTACTAACCGAGTTCAACGTATTTTCCAACGGACGGGTTACGTTTCGACAATGAGAACAGACCAAAGATCGCTACGGCCAAAAAGCATAACGAGGTCATAATCGGTTTTTTAACCGCTCCTTCGTATAAACTCATGTTTGTTAAATTAAAAATTAAGAACTAAAAAATCATATATAGGTAAATAAATATGGAGTATTATCAACTAATTCTCAATTTTTAATTTACTGCCACTTCCACACCATCGGCCAAACGGGTCTGACCGGCAACCACCACCTGCGAATTATCCTCCACCCCGGAAATCAATTCATATTCGGTTCCCATCCGACGTCCCAATTCTACTTTATTATAGGAAACCTTACCGTCTTTGTAGACATATACATAACGGTCGCCCGAACCGGCACGTTTCACAATAGCCTGATCAGGAACCACCACATGCCGCAATGTACCAAAGCTCACAGTCACACGGCCAAACATTCCCGGACGTATACGCTGACGGGTATTAGCCAATTTTACCTCTACAGGAAAAGTATGAGTAGCAGCATCAATAGTAGGATACACCAAACTAACTTTCCCTTCGAACTCCTCATCACCATACACATCAAATTTCACCTTTACGATCATACCTTTAGTCACTTTCGGGAAATAAGGTTCGGATACATTGATCAACAGTTTAACCGGAGTGATCTGTTCAATGACCAACACAGGAGTGGAAGCGGAAGAATATAAATCACCGTTATCAAAATTACGTGCTGTAACCACTCCATGAATAGGGCTTAACAACTGCGTATTCTCCAACAAATTATTATAGGAAGTACGACGTACATCTAAAGCTGTTTTTGCTGCATCCCATTCAGATTTGGAAGCTCCACCCACTTTGTACAGTTCATCCATACGTCTGAATTCCGTTTCTTCATTTTCTAATTGCAATTTCATTTGTTTCAGATTTGCCGCATCCATCTGTACTAATTTCTGTCCTTTGGATACATGGTCTCCCACTTCAACAAAAATACGGTCTATACGCCCGGGAGAGGTCGGAGCTATATTATTTTTCGCTTCCGCTTCAACAGTGGCAGTATATTCCTCTATCTGATCTACATCGCGGGAAGTTACGGAAGCAAGCCGGACTACCGGTTTGTCCTCCATAGCGGTATCAGCAGCTTCCTTACTCTCCGTTCCACCTGAACATGCCCCCAGCATAGTTACCACCAGCCAAGCTGCGAATTGAAAATATTTTCTCATACTGTTATCTTTATGTTAATGTATTATTGTTCCGTTACTTCATCAATGCCTAAGACTAAATCCAAATCAGCTTTAGCTACCAGATAGTCATAGATGGACTGGTTATAAGTCAGTTGGGCCTCTGTTAAAGCCACTTCCGAACTATTCAATTCCAAGATAGTTCCTTTTCCAACTTCATATCTTTTTTCGGCAATAGTACGCCCTTTCTCCGCCTGAAAGACAGCTTCTTTATTACTTACCACCTGTTCCGTACTAGCGGCCATATTATCCAAATAACCGGTAGCTTGCATAGTGAGTTGCCGCTCTATATTGATACGGTTCTCTTCCAGTTGTTTCATCTGGATACGGGTCTGTTTCAATTGAGTAAAATTACTTCCTTTGAACAAAGGAATGCTTAGATTCAGGCCGATAGTAGAATAGGGCCTCCAATCGTATTCCTTGAACTTGAAATTATCATTCATTGAAGTATACATATATTGGAAACTGGCAGAAAGGGTCGGCATAAAGTTGGTATACTGCAACTTCAGCGTCTGCTTTAATTGCAATGCATTCAGTTCCAATTGCTTCAACGTACTGTTATTTGTCAAATTGTCTGGACGAGGCATTGCCTGACGAGTAAACATAGACATTTCATAATCCTTCAGATTGCCTTCAACCGCTACCTTTACATCAGATTCCATTCCCATCAAGACCTTCAACTGCAAATTTGCCAAATTCACTCCGTTACGGGCAGACACCACGGTAGGTTTCAAGCTGCGCATCTGCACATCCGCACTAATCTTATCATATTCACTGACAGTCCCCTGTTCATATTTAGCTTTCACCACATTATAATTATCTTCACTCTGCTTATAACTTTTAAGCAGCACTTCATAACTGTCCTGTGCCAAAAGCAACTGAAAAAATGCCTTGGTCACTTGATTTACCATATCCAGACGTGAAGCACGTGATTTCTCTACCGCCAGGTTCACATCTGTACTTGTCAAACTGATACTTTTGTAAAGAGCCGGAGCAAAGACAGGCAGACTGACAGACAGACCACCACTATAAGTATTATCTGTACCGACTTCAATCACCTCTCCCATCATGGCGAATGACTGCTTTTTTATGGCTCGTGAATAACTGCCCACCAAACTGGCTTCTGGGAAAAGACCGGCATAAGCTTCCCGGCGGGCTTCTTTCTTTAACAGGATTTCCTGACCGGCGACTTTAATGGTGGGATTGTCGCTCAATGCTATCCGGACTGCGTCCTGTAAGGTAATCCTCAATGTGTCTTGTGCTTGTGCACTTTGTATTGCTACATAAAGCAGCAAAAACAAGGTTAACGTAGGTTTGCAATAAAATTTCATTAACTATTATTCTTTATTTAGTGACTTATTTAATTTCTAACCATACTTATTATGTTCGTTTCCTTTTAAATTCAATAAAAAATTATCCACAATCTTCAACCCCTTTTCAGTGGAAATGCCACGCATATGCATAAATACAACTGTTTCATAAATTTCACCAAGCGAATAGGACTTGCATATTTCCGAATGCAACAACAAATCCATCTGCTCACATACCATAGCGCGTACAATATTATAATTTACATCATTTCTAAAAATGCCTTGTTCCACTCCTTTGCGATAAAATTCCATAGCCGAATCCAAATTCTCCTTCCGGCTTTCGTCAATGTAACGCATTACCTTGGGATATTTCTCAATATCCTCAAAGAATTTCCTGTTTGTATTCTGAAAATCCTGGGCACTTCTTTGAAAAAACTTCAAGAGGACTTCCAAAACATTCTCTGCTTTGGAAGCCACTTGAGTCATATATTCCTGCATCTCCTCCCGATGTAACTTCATGACATCAAGTAATAAATCCTCTTTGTCATGAAACAATTCATAAAGCGTACGTTTAGATATAGATAATCCGGCAGCAATATCATCCATTCTCACTGTTTTGACACCTTTCTGGGCAAATGATTTCGCTGCTGCCAAAACAATGTGTTCCTTCACTACCGTTTTATCCATTCTTTTTTTCCTGACGCTATTCATTCTTAACATAAAGGGAGACAAAGATACATTTATTTTATAATACCCAACTTAGAACTTCTGACAAACTCTATCAGATGTACAATTTCAGGACTAGACGGAACCTGTTCTTCAATACGACGCAATGCATCCTCTGTAGATGTATTCACTTTATACAATATACGGAAAGCATGCGCTATATGTTTAATAACCGTTTCCGAAAAACCTTCATGTTGCAACACGGTGGTATTGATGCTGTAAAAAGCCGTAGGCTCATGGGCTGCCACACAATAAGGAGGAATATCCTTGGTAAAACGACACCCGCCCTGTACGGCGGCATAAGTCCCCAAACGAGTCTTTCCCTGCATCAGTACATTGGAAGTAAGAATAGCATAATCCTCGACTACACAACAACCTGACACCTGCGAACCGTTACCAATAATACAGTTATTACCGATGGTCACATCATGTGAGATACGTGCTCCCTGCATAATAAAGTTACCGCTTCCTACCACAGTCTCATCTCCGGCGAAAGTGGCACGAATAATTACCGCATTCTCACGGATGGTATTATTATTACCTATACGGGCGATGGTATCATCACCCGTATATTTAAAATCTTGCGGAGTAGCAGCAATTACAGCTCCGTTATAAATGGTATTTCCGTTACCGATGCGTGCGCCGCTCATAATGCTGGCGTTGGGCATAATTACATTATCATCACCTATCTCCACATTCTTATCAATGTAGGCAAACGGGTGAATAGTTACGTTTTTCCCGATTTTTGCAGACGGGTCTACATAAGCTAACGGACTAATCATATTCATATTATTTTTAAGGTTAATTATTCACGTCCACCGCCCAATGCGCTGTACAGATTGATAACAGCCTGCATACGCTGGAAAGTATCGGATACTTCGTTCAACTGGGCACTCAGCAATGACTGTTGTGCAGTAATGATTTCCAGATAAGTGGCCTTTCCCGCCTGAAACAAATCATTGTTCATCTCCACCGCTTTTTGCATTTCAGAAACCTGTGCCTGGTGCTCGCTCAACTTTTTGTCTGCCGTATCATACAGGAACAAAGCATCACTTACTTCCTTACCAGCTTCCAGAATAGTCTGCTGATAATTCATCTTGGCAATCTGTTCTTCCGCTTTCGATACTTTCAAGTTGGCAATCAATTTTCCACGCTGGAAAATGGGTTGCGTCAATGAGCCGATAGCATTCCAAAGCATAACGGCAGGATTAGAAATCACTGTACCATTGGAACCATTAGTCCATCCCAGAGTACCTGTAATATTAACACTGGGATAAAAAGCGGAACGCGCCTGATTGGTAGTATAATAAGCGTCGGCTAATGCCAATTCTGCCGCTTTTACATCGGGCCGGTTCTCAAGCAACTGTAAAGGAACTCCCACCGCCAAATCTGCCGGCATCACTTGTTCCTCCAATGTTCCACGGTCTATGTTCTGAGGAGCCTTTGCCAACAATACGGAGATAGAATTCTCAGTTTCACGCACCTGGCGTTTCAAGTCAGCCAATGAAGCCTCCGTCTGATGATAAGTCCCCTTGCTCTGTGCCACAGCAGCTTCGGTAGTCATACCGGCTTCCTTCATAGCTTCCATAGTGCGCACTGTTTCTTTCATTAACGCCACATTCTGTTCGGTCACACTGACTTGACGGTCTAGCATCAATAAAGAATAATAAGCATTGGCTATACCACCAATCAACTGTGAACGCACTGCCTGCTGATAGGCCTTACTTTGCAAATAAGAAGCTTTCTGGCCACGATGGGCATTCAGCAATTTGCCGAACAAATCAACTTCCCAGCTTGCAGAAGCAGGTAAAGTATAGTTCTTAACAGGAGTACTTTTGTCCACACTAGTCAACGAACCTTGTGGAGCAAGGGCCAAAGAAGGGAGATAAGACAAACGAGCTGATGTCAATAACGCCTTGGCCTCCTTTACACGCAGGATAGCAGCCTGCATATCTACATTGTTTGCCAATCCCTCTTCAATCAGCATCTGCAATTTCGGATCACGGAAAATTTCCTTCCATGACAAGTTACCCATATTGGTTGTATCGTTAGCAGCCAATGTATCGTTGGCGGCAACCGGGTCACGATAGATGCCTGTGGCATCTATCGACTCGGGGCGATCGTATGATTTATAGATGTGGCAACCGCTTAATAAAAACGTCGCGCAACATAATCCTATTATCTTTTTCATTGTTCTTCTGTTCATTTACGGGTGTATTGTTCAATTTCGGGTTCAACCTCTGTATTGTCCACACTTTCCCACTCAATCGGTTTGAATTTCTCTTGTAACCATTGGAATACCACAAACAATACGGGTACGATAAAGATCTGGAAGATCATACCAATCAACATACCACCAATAGCCGAAGCTCCCAAAGTACGGTTACCATGAGCACCAACTCCCATAGCCAACATCAACGGAATCAAACCTACAATCATGGCCAATGAGGTCATTAAGATCGGTCGCAAACGGGCTGCCGCACCCAAAACCGCAGCCCAGGAAATACTCATTCCCTGCTTACGGCGATCCAAAGCAAACTCTACAATCAGAATGGCATTCTTCGCCAACAATCCCATCAACATGATCAATGCAATCTGCATATAAATATCATTTGACATGGTTCCTAAAATCATCTTCAAAGCCGGAATATTTCCCAATGCTGCAAATCCGTTTACAAACAGGAAGCTACCCAACAGACCGAACGGTACTGAAAGCAATACGGACAAGGGCAGAAT
>OHVL01000295.1_pt1 | contig 11173 bp, 11 predicted proteins | sample 1579511 | NCBI WGS metagenome assembly OHVL01 (sample SAMEA3882545, study PRJEB24775) | human gut metagenome | biome: human-associated habitat; feature: intestine environment; material: feces | place: Netherlands | collected 2009/2010
ACCGCACAGGAAGCGGCGGCAACTTTTACGAATCCCTGTTTCATCTCTTTCTTACTCCACTATCTGGTTCCCTGTTACAGATTTTCTGCAAACAGAAGCTCTCACAGCCTCCGTTTCGCCTGAAACAGTACTGCTATTTGCTCTTACGCAATAATTCTTTCAGATCCTCGGTAGAAAATTCATAGGCGCTGTTGCAGAAATGGCATTTCAGCTCCACCGGTTTTGCTTCCTGAATCATCTCGTTCAGTTCTTTTCTTCCGACCGCAATCAGCGCTTTCGATACACGCTCACGGCTGCAGTTGCAGTAAAACTGGGTCGGCACGGTATCGTTGATCACAAGGTCCATGTCTCCAAGCAGTTTTTCAAGAATCTGCTCCGGAGTCAAGCCCTCGTCAAGGAATGCGGTAACGGAATTGACTTCTGCCAGACGCTGCTCCAGTTTTTCAATGACTTTCTCATCGCAGAACGGCATCAGCTGAATGATAAACCCGCCTGCCTGACGCACTGTATTGTCCTTATTCATGAGAACTCCTAAACCCACGGAAGATGGTACCTGCTCGGATACTGCAAAATAATAGGTTAAATCCTCTGCGATTTCTCCGGTCTGAAGCTCTGTCTGTCCCACATACGGATCTTTTAATCCCATGTCTTTTATGACACTTAAAACACCATTTCCAATGGCTCCGCCTACATTTAATTTACCGGCTGCATTAGGTGGCAATATCACGTCTGCCACGCCCGGATAGCCTTTTACACCCCCGTTAGCATTGGCAGTTACCGTAAGGCCATGCATCGGACCATCGCCCTGAATCTGCAGGGTCAGAAGGTCTTTTTCTCCCTTCATCATGCTGCCCATCATTGCTGCTGCGCTCATGGCACGTCCTAATGCTGCTGTTACAATCGGGCTGCTGTTATGACGGACTCTTGCTTCCTCCGTCATCTCTTTTGATGTAATCGCAAATGCACGAATCTGTCCATCTGCAGCTGTTGCTCTCACCATATAATCTGACATTTCTTCTTCCTCTTTCTTCTTATTTCCCCTGTTCTCTTGCGATGATATAAATCCGTTCACTGCAGGCTGTCGGTTCTTTTCCCGTCTCTACGTCAAAGACACCTTCCCATTTCATACCGGCTTCTTCGATTAATTTTCGTACAGTTTCTATCTCATACGCCCGCTGAAAATGTGTTTCTTCATATCTCCGGAACAAATCATCCTCTTCTTTGATAAAAAGTGTTAAATCATACTGATTGACCTGTTCCTCCGGGTCATAATAATTTTCCCAGATAAAGCTGCTGTCCTCTCTGGTCTCGCAGAAGCTGTTGTCTCCTAAGAGTTCCTCATATTTATATCTGGTATTCATATCGAAAATAAAGATTCCGCCCGGGTCGAGATAATTATTGACCAGGGAAAATACCTGTCTCAAATCCTCTTCTGACATGATATAATTCATGGAATCGCAGACACTTACTACTGCCCGGATGGTTCCATACAATTCAAACTCCCGCATATCCTGAAGAAGATACAGTATCTCTGTATTTTCCATGGTATATTCTCTGGCTACCGAGAGCATTTCCTCGGAATTGTCCACCCCAATCATATCATAACCTTCTGCCGCTAAAAGTCTCGTCATCCTTCCGGTTCCACAGCCAAGTTCCAAAAGCAGGCCATCGTTTATCCCCTCTGCTTTTAATATGTCCACCAGATATTTTTTCCATGCTTCGTAAGGGACATTGTCCATAAATGTATCATAAACTGTTGCAAATTCTGTATATGCTTCCACACAACCACTCTTTCTGTCCTATTCTTCTGTAATACTAACAATTTTCCCTGATAAAAGCAAGTAGTCGCTCCCTAAGGCTTGATTATTTTTCCCTAAAACTTTATACTTAAAATCATAACACTACTGGGAGGAATTATGACAAACCAATTAGACCACTATATATCCAACCACATCAAAAGTCTTTACCGGCATAAGCTTTTTTCGCCGATTCTATATATGATACTGTTGATTGTTCTTTGGATTATCTTTCCCATCGGCACCATCTTAAGTCCGAAGGTTATCAACGAAAAAACTTCTCTTGATAAATTATATAAAGAGAATGACCGGTATGTCAGTATTACGCTGACGGATTTAAAATTTACCGGATACACACAGGAAGTCTTAGGGCAGACCCATGGATATTACTACTATACGATTCAGGATGGGTGCTGTAATATCGTACTGCTCTCTCCGAAGACCAGCGAAGAGGGACTTCCGAATATTAACAAAGTAACCGTTCATGCCAAAATCCAGACCGCAACCAAATCCTACCATACCCTGCTTTCTAAAATTGCAGCAGATTTGAACTGGACAGACAGCGGTATTTACGGAGAAAGCTCCTCCTATTATATCAGTGAGCCCGGTTTCCGTTACGGCTTCAGTATCTTTCTGATTCTGCTTTTTGCATGCAGTGGACTTTATGCCATTTTCAGTATCATATGTTATTTTGTATACATTCATTTTCCATGGCTGTCACCGCCCTGTCAGCAGCTTGCCCGGTTCGGTTCTCCGAAGACTCTTCTTATGCAGGCAGAAGAAGAACTGGCGACACTGCCACAGCTGGCTACGGAAGATATGTTTATTACCGAGCATTTCTTTATTGAAATCTCTACGGATGGAATTGCCTTTGTTCCGATTCAGGAAATCATCTGGCTTTATAAACATTCCACCCTGCACAAGTTCTTCTGGTACCATTTCAGTATCTCCTATACGCTGTGTATCTCTGCGAAAAAGCACTTATACATCCAGTGTCCGAAGAACTTAAAATCCGATATCGACGGTATCATCGACTACTTAGCAGAAGCAAATCATGATATTCTTGTAGGCTTCAACGAAAAGAACCGCCTGAAGGTACAGGAAATTCAGGGAACACCATTGCAGTTTGAGAAGTTTATTGCACTGTTGAAAAAAAGATTATAAAAAATATGGGAATTCCGCATTACGGACTTCCCATATTCCCGGTATTTAATATTACCGGCAGGATGTGCTGATTGATTCAATGGCTACTGCCCCGCCACGCACTACTTCGATGGTCCTGAAGCGGCGTTTTAAAAGAGCTATCAGTTCATTGTTGCGGCGTTCTGTCAGCTTGCACTCTAACAATACGCTGTCTTCCCCAATATCTGCCACATCTACTTTAAAGGTTGTTGCAATCTGAAATACCTCCGCTTTATCTTCCACGCTGCAATGCAGCACTTTTGCAAAAAGAATCTCTTTCATATGGATTGGTACATTGGTTAAATCAATTACCTTAATGACCTCTACCATACTGTTTAACTGCTTCTTAATCTGTTCAAATGTAATATCATCACTGGTTACACAGATTGTCATACGGGACATACTCTCATCTTCCGTGGTTCCTACGGTAAGACTCTGGAGGTTATAGGATTTGCCGGAAAAAAGTCCGGAAACCTTCGCCAGTACACCAACCTGGTTTTCTACATATAATGCAATCCATCTGTTTTTCATACCAACGTTCCTCCTATTTCAAAATCATCTGGCTCATTGCAGTTCCACTCTTAACCATCGGAAGTACAATGTCCTCTGTTGCAATCATAAATTCTATTACGGTAGAAGTCTTTTTATTCTTCTTTGCCTCTTCGAAGGCTGCATTCATTTCTTCGGTGTTCGTTACACGAATACCCTTTGCGCCATAGCTTTCTGCCCATTTCAAAAAATCCGGTTCATATACCGGGCAGTCTTTTCCCGGTCCCTTACAGTTGTTCGGACATTCCTTATGCTGACGCAGGCAGGTTGCAGAATAACGTTTTCCGTAGAAAAGCTGCTGCTGCTGGCGAACCATGCCAAGATAAAAATTATTTAAAATGCAGACAATTACCGGTGCATCCTGGCATACTGCAGTTGCCATTTCCTGCATATTCATCTGAAATCCACCATCTCCGGTGATACAGATAACCTCTTTTTCCGGACAGCCGATTTTTGCTCCGACTGCTGCCGGGAATCCAAAGCCCATTGTTCCAAGGCCCCCTGATGTAATAAAGGTTCCGCCACGTTCCATCTCAAGATACTGGGTTGCCCACATCTGATGCTGCCCAACATCTGTTGCAATAATGGCCCCTTTGAAATGCTCATTGATTCCTTCCATAATCATCTGTGGGGAAAGTCCCTTATCTCTTCGCATTTCCAGAGGATTTTCTTTATTCCATTCCTCAATGCGGGCTATCCAGGCTGTTGTTTCCTTTGGTTCTGCCCATTCCAGCAATTTTTCCAGGGCAAGTTTTGCATCCGATACGATTGGAACGTCTACCACAACATTTCTGGAAATGGAAGCAGTGTCCACGTCAATATGTACAATTTTTGCTTTTGGTGCAAATTCATTCAGATCTCCGGTAATACGGTCGTTAAATCTTGTTCCGATGGAAAATAATACATCACACTCAGAAACTGCCATATTGGCTGCATATCTTCCATGCATACCGCAGTTTCCCATATAATAAGGATTGGATGTGCCAATGGCTCCTTTTCCCATAATGGTGGTAACAACCGGCACCTGCATTTTAGTAACAAATTCATCGAAAATATCATTGGCACGGGCAATGTTGATTCCGCCTCCGGCAAGAATCAATGGTTTCTTGGCACTCTTTAAAAGCTTATATGCCTTTTTCAACTGTCCGATATGTACGCCTTCATTTGGCTTGTAACCACGAATCTGCACACTCTTTGGATAATCGGATGGTCCACTCTCTAACTGGATATCCTTTGGGATATCCACAAGAACCGGTCCCGGTTTTCCGGTGGTTGCAATGTGAAATGCCATGCGGATTATTTTTCCCAAATCTTTTCTGTCCCGAACGGTTACGCCGTATTTTGTTATGGAACGGGTCATTCCTACAATATCAACCTCCTGAAAGGCATCATTTCCAATCAACGGAAGTGGCACCTGACCGGTAATGCAAACAAGCGGAATGCTGTCAAAATGCGCATCTGCGAGTCCTGTAATAATATTGGTGGCACCCGGTCCGCTGGTTACCAGGCATACGCCCGGCTTTCCGGTAGCTCTCGCATATCCTTCTGCCTCATGAATCAGTCCCTGCTCATGTCTTGGAAGCACCAGGTGAATATCATCCTGTTTATATAATTCATCAAAAAGGTCGGTGACCATTCCGCCCGGATAACCAAATATGGTATCCACGCCTTCTTCCATCATCGCCTTTACAAATAATTTTCTTCCTGTAATATCCATCTAACGTCCTCCTCTATATCAATCCCATGGTCTTAAGGATAAAAATCCAGCCAGTTAAGGTAAATGCTCCCAAAAGCGTTGTTGTCACAATAATACTTGCTGTCAGCACACCATCATTTTTCATGTTCTTTGCCATAATATAGCAGCTTGGTGTAGTCGGTGATGCAAGCATAATCAGAATTGCAATCATTTTTTCTCCGGTAAATCCTAAGGCTGCTGCCACCGGAAGTAATAAAAGCGGCTGTATCACAAGCTTGATTGCAGATGCTGCAAGGGTCGGTCTGATTTTTGCCAGGGCCTTTCTTCCCTCAAAGCCTGCACCCAGTGCAATCAACGCCAGTGGTGTTGCCATCTTTGCCACATTATCAATGGTCTTATCTACCATGGCAGGAAAATCAAGGGACAATAATGCTGCCACCATACCAAAGGCAATTCCAAGGATAATCGGATTCTTTAATATGTTAAGAAATGCTTTCTTGATTCTGCCACCATGTACTGCCTCTTCTCCCGCTCCATCTTCATTGGCTTCAAAGGTCAGTACAATAACAGAAAAGATATTATAAAGCGGCACTGCCCCGATAATCATCAATGGTCCCATGGCAGAACTGCCATAAATATTTTCAATAAAGGCAAGTCCCATGACTGCGGCACTGCTCCGGAAGGAGCTTTGCACAAATGCACCACGGATGGATTTATCCTTTACAAAAAGCTTTGTGGCTCCCCAGATTACCCAGAAACAGGCGGTACTTGCCAGTGCACAGAAAAGCACATATTTCAAATCAAAGATTTCCCGGATATTTACCGTAGAAATATCCCGAAATAACATAAATGGCAAGGTCACCTTAAAATTAAACTTATTCGCCACCGTTACAAAATTATCATTGAGCATACCAATCTGCTTTAAGATATAACCGATTACCATCACAAGAAAGATTGGCATGGTGGTATTTAAACTGAAAATAAGATTATTCATTTCTTACACGTTTCTTTCTGCTTATCTTATTCTTTCATATTTTAAGAAGTAATACTCCAGATCAAAATAGGTCTGTTCATCACTGTCTTCTGTAATCTGCCATTCTTCCTTTTCATCCAGATTCGGGAAATAGGCATCTGCATCATATGTATAGTCAATCTTCGTAATATGCGCTACATCGCACTCATCCAAAAGTTGACGATAAATGCTTTCACCGCCAATAACATAGACATCCTCACTGTTATACTGCTCTAACTCTTTATGCAGTTCGTCTAAATCATGCACCACAATGGCATCCTTCACTTTATAATTCTTATCACTGGTCAGTACAATATTGACACGGTTCTTAAGAGGCTGTCCATTTGGAAAGCTTTCCAAGGTCTTACGTCCCATGACTACCACTTTCCCGGTTGTGGTCTGACGGAAAAATTTCATATCATCCGGAATGCTTACCAGTAATTTATTCTTATAGCCAATTGCCCAATTAGCATCTACTGCTGCGATTAAATTCATCTCTTTCACCTGCTCCTTTTATATTGCGATTGGAATATCCTGAATCTGTGGTCCTGTCACATAATTATCAAGACGTACATCATTTCTGGTAAATTCATAGAAATCCTTTACATCCGGATTCAGCCAGAATGTCGGTGCGTCATACGTCGGTCTTTGAATCAGTTCCTTTATAATAGGAATATGCCGGTCATAAATATGTGCATCTGCAATCACATGCACTAACTCTCCCACACGCATATCGCACACCTGTGCCAGCATATGCATCAGTACTGCATACTGGCAGACATTCCAGTTATTGGCAGCTAAGATATCCTGGGAACGCTGATTTAAAATTGCATTCAAAGTCAGCTTATCGTCCCCCTTCTTCTGGGTTACATTAAAGGTCATGCTGTATGCGCATGGATAAAGATGCATCTCACTTAAATCCTGATGTACATATATGTTGGTCATGATTCTTCTGCTGAAAGGATTGTTCTTAAGGTCATAAATCACACGGTCTACCTGATCAAACATTCCTTCCTTATATTTATGCTTTACTCCCATCTGGTAGCCATATGCTTTTCCAATGGAGCCTGTCTCATCTGCCCATTCATCCCAGACATGGCTGTGTAAGTCATTGACATTATTGGACTTCAACTGCCAGATCCATAACATCTCATCGGTACAGCTCTTGATTGCTGTCTTTCGTAATGTAATTGCCGGAAATTCTTTGGATAAATCATATCTGTTTACCACACCAAATTTCTTAATTGTATAAGCACTGGTTCCATCCTCCCAATGTGGGCGGACCTTTTCTCCTTCTGTACTTACCCCGTTGTCCAATATATCCTGACACATATCGATAAAAATTTTATCTGCCAGACTCATGCTGCGGCACCTCCTGCGCTAGTTTTTTCACTGTTTAGAGTATATTCTAAATTAATATTGTATCGGATAATCCCACCAAGCGCAAGAGTAGAAAATTTAACATTACAAATTTATGATTGCAGCTTGTGCATTTTCTTTTTCTCCTGCAAGTTGTCTTATCATTTTTTGTTATTTTATACATTATGTAATCTTAAAATCTTTCTTTTAAGATTTATGTTAATTTGTTTTCTGATTTTATTATTTTTTAGAAGAAGGGAATGTGCCGGACTGGGGGATGGGCGGAAGAATTGGTCTATCCCAATATGAACCGGTCTGTTCTAATATGAATTGAATTATCGTAGTATGATTGGTTTTTATTTTATTAAAATTTATTATGTCTTGTTTTAATTTCAAGAATTCGTCATTGATTCTCGTCTCTTTATTGCATTGCATTTTTAAGTATAGAAAAAGTACCCGTAAATTTTTCTGTTTTTTACGGATACTTTTTCTTATCTTTTTATTTTTCTATTTTATTAAATCATTCTTTAACTTTATGCTTCATCTATGGCTTTTCCAATGTCATGGCGCATATACTTGTTATCGAAGTCTACCCACTCCGTTGCCTTATAAGCATTGGCTCTTGCTTCTTTTAAAGTAGCTCCCTTGGCTGTGATGCCAAGTACACGGCCTCCGTTGGTTACAATTTTTCCTTCCTCATTTAACTTGGTTCCAGCATGGAAACAGTAGTAACCTTCTTTGCCATCAAAGTTCTCAAGGCCTTTGATTTCAAATCCTTTTTCATATGCCACCGGATATCCGTCAGATGCAAGAACAACGCATACGGCTGCATTATCTTCAAACTGTAAATCAATGGTATCTAATTTACCGTCTACGCAGGCTTCCATTACATCAATGATGTCATTTTTCATTCTCGGAAGAACTACCTGAGCCTCCGGGTCACCAAAACGGGCATTGTACTCTAATACCTTTGGTCCATCCTCTGTCAGCATCAGACCGAAGAAAATAACACCTACAAATGGTCTTCCTTCTGCTGCCATGGCATCTACGGTTGCCTGATAGATATATTTCTTACAGAAATCATCTACTTCTTTGGTATAGAAAGGACTTGGAGAGAAGTTACCCATTCCACCGGTATTTAAGCCCTGGTCTCCATCTTTGGCACGTTTGTGATCCTGTGCGGAAGACATAATCTTAATGGTCTTGCCATCTACGAAAGAAAGCACGGATACTTCACGGCCTGTCATGAACTCTTCTATTACCATATGGTTGCCGGCAGAACCAAATTTCTTATCTTCCATGATTTCTTTTACTCCGGCTTTCGCTTCCTCTAAGGTGTTACAAATCAGAACACCTTTACCAAGTGCCAGTCCGTCTGCCTTTAATACGATTGGCATTTTTACAGTTTCCAGATACTCCAATGCCTTTTTCGGGTCATCAAAGGTCTCATATCCTGCGGTCGGAATGTTATATTTCTTCATCAAATCTTTGGAAAATGCTTTGGATCCCTCTAAGATTGCAGCATTCTTTCTCGGTCCGAATACTTTTAATCCTTCTGCTTCAAATACATCTACAATTCCACCGACCAATGGATCATCCATTCCTACGATGGTAAAATCAATCTCTTTTTCCTTTGCAAAAGCTACCAGCTTGTCAAATTCCATGGCTCCAATGTTCACACATTCTGCCAGCTGTCCGATTCCGGCATTGCCCGGTGCACAGTAAATCTTATCTACACGCCTGCTCTTTGCTACGCTTGTCACAATTGCATGCTCTCTTCCGCCGCTTCCAACTACTAATACTTTCATGCTGCTCCTCCTAATCCGGTTATTTTTCTTCTATTTTTCATTCATTTCTACTTAATCTTTATTCATTTTCACTCAATTCTAATGGTCTGCTTTTGGAAGAATCTTCACTTTTCCGTCTTCGACTTTTACTCTTCCATTGGCAATTAAATCAATTGCCTGTGGCATAATTTTCCACTCTGCCTGTTCCATCACACGACGCTGCAGAATCTCCGGTGTATCATCCTCTTCAACTGCAACTGCTTTCTGTAAAATGATTGGACCGGTATCTGTTCCTTCATCCACAAAATGCACCGTAGCTCCTGTTACCTTCACTCCACGGGAAAGTGCTCCTTCGTGAACTTTTAATCCATAGAAGCCTGTTCCACAGAAAGATGGAATCAGGGATGGATGGATATTGATTATCCGGTTGCGGTACTGTGCAATCATTTCCGGTGGAATCACTACTAAAAATCCTGCCAGTACAACCAAATCTACTTTATATTCATTCAATTTTTCTAAGAAATCAGCATTGAATGCCGCCCGGTTTTCATAAGATTTCGGAGAAATGCAAAGTGCCTTGATATTATGTTTTTTTGCACGCTCTAATGCATAGGCATTCGGATTATTACTGATTACCACTTCTATCTTTGCATTGGTAATGGTTCCATTATCCATGGCATCGATAATTGCCTGAAGATTGGTTCCACCACCGGATACTAATACTGCAACTTTTAGCATAATGTAACACCCTTTTCTCCGTTTTCAATCTTACCAACAACATATGGCTTGTCTCCGGCAGATTTGATTGCTTCCATGGTTTTATCTACATCTTCCGGTGCAACTGCGAGTACCATACCAAGTCCCATGTTGTAGGTATTGTACATCATTTTCTCTTCTACATTTCCCTCTTTTGCCATCAGGGTAAAGATTGGCGGAATCGGATAGCTGTTCTTTTCAATCACTGCATGTTTTCCTTCCGGAAGCATACGTGGAACATTTTCATAGAAACCACCGCCTGTGATATGGCTGCAGGCTTTTACACGGATGCCGGCCTCTTTGATGGCACGCAGTGCTTTTACATAAATTCTGGTCGGTGCAAGTAATGCTTCTCCCAAAGTAGTTCCCAGTTCTTCATGGTATGTATCAAGGGTTTCTTTATCCATAGTAAAGATTTTACGAACCAGTGAAAATCCATTGGAATGTACTCCGGTTGATGCCATACCAATCAGCACATCACCGTCTGTCAGGGTCTCGCCGGTAATCATATCTTTCTTATCACATACACCTACTGCAAATCCAGCCAGGTCATATTCATCCTCTGCCATCAGGCCCGGATGCTCTGCGGTCTCACCGCCTACCAATGCTGCGTCAGACTGCTTACAGCCCTCTGCCACACCGCTTACGATCGTTGCGATTTTTTCCGGGTAGTTTTTGCCACATGCGATATAATCTAAGAAAAATAATGGTTCACCGCCTGCGCAGGCAACGTCATTGACACACATTGCAACACAGTCGATACCGATTGTATCATGCTTGTCCAAAAGAAATGCCAATTTTACTTTTGTTCCACATCCGTCTGTACCAGATAAAAGTACCGGCTCCTCCATCCCCTTGATTGCTTCCATGGAAAAAGCACCGGAAAATCCACCGAGTCTGCCTAACACTTCCGGACGCATGGTTTCCTTTACATATTTTTTCATTAATTCCACTGATTCATATCCAGCCTCAATATCTACACCTGCGTTCTTGTAATCCATTGTTCTTCCTCCTGAAATTATTCTTTATCTTGCTC
>OHVL01000299.1_pt1 | contig 11061 bp, 10 predicted proteins | sample 1579511 | NCBI WGS metagenome assembly OHVL01 (sample SAMEA3882545, study PRJEB24775) | human gut metagenome | biome: human-associated habitat; feature: intestine environment; material: feces | place: Netherlands | collected 2009/2010
TTCTGCGGCTTTCTTGGCTTCTTCCTCGGCTTTCAGCTTATCCTGTTCCGCCTGCGCCGCTGCTTCTTTTTCAGCGGTATAGGCATCGGCAGCATCTTCCTCCATCAGAGCCAGAAGGTCGGCTTCGTCCACAAGATTCATGAAATGAACGGTGTTTTCCCCCTTGTCGTTGCGGTCGATGACCAAATAGAATGTGTTGCCAGACTTCGACACCAGCGTGATGAACTGCTGCCCGCTGCCATCCGAATAACTGGTGTGGTAATCGTCCACCATCGTCAGATTGCCCTCCGGGGTCAGAGCACCGGTTTCCTCATCGGTCACGGTGACCACATCTTCTTCATCGGTGGTAGAAGTCAGGACGGGCTGTTCCACTTCCTCCACAGGCTCACCGCCATAGGCAAAAGCAGGAGCCGCCATGCCAGCGCACAGTGCCACCGACAACATCAGGGCACAGAACTTATTCATCATCTTCATTATCAGATTCCTCCTTGTTGAACGTAGCACCGACTGCGGACAGCGCAGCCGGGGTCGGGGTGGAAGTTGCAGACTGGCGCAGCAGGGCGGCAAGCTGTTCCGGCGTGACCTTTGCAGTCCGCACCATCTCGTTGACCTCGGCGGAATCCTCCTCCTGAATGCGCCGTTCCAGAATCTCGATGCGGTTGTTCAGTTTGATGCGGCGCTCCTTCTCTTTTTCCAGCATCGCCCGCAGCTTATCCGATTTTTCGCTCATAAAACTCCTCCAATCATTTTGAAAGCCGTCCGAACCCGGCGAGATGCTTCTCCCAGTAGGACGAGTGAATGTTTGCGTACTTGATGGGGTCTCCGGCACTGACCATCATGCCATTGCCAAGATAGATTCCGGTGTGGCTCATGCCGGGGGTGTCGTAGGTGCCTTTGAAAAAGACCAAATCTCCGGGCTTTGCTTCGGCTTCGGAAATGTGCTGGCTCTTGTTCCACAGACCGTTGGCGGTGGTGCGCCCCACATTGTAGCCGTTCTGGTTGTAGACCCAGCAGACATAACCGCTGCAATCAAATCCTGTTTCCGGGGTAGAACCGCCCCACACATAGGGTGTGCCCACATACTTTTGGGCTTCCTTGTAGATGGCGGCAAACTCGCTGTCCGTCAGGGCTTCGGCAGGCACAGTATAGTCGATGCCCGGTGTACCAGAGCCATCGGAGCCACCGGGCGGCAGACCGCCGTTGAACAGATAGGGTCTGCCGCCCAGCGTATCCTGAAAGATCTCGTACCGTTTCCACTGGTCGTTGTCCAGCTCCTCCCGGATAACTACTTCCAGCCCTTTGTTCACCAATTTTGTGTGGAAGATTTTGTACTCGTAGGGCACCTGCGTGGGAACCGGGATTCCTGCCGGACTGATGACCCAAACGGTCTTGTACCGTATCTGCACCTCTACCCATGTGGTCAGCTTGTACTGCTTTTTGAAGGTCTCCTTCAACTTGCCCTGCACCTCTGACCGGGTGTAATCGTCATAGAGAGTCGTGAGAAAAGAGGTCAACTGCCATGGGTCATGCTCGATGGGGTCAAGGTGATACTGGTACTCGTTGTAGCCGGGGTGGTCGGTGGGAGTGCGCTTGATCTTTTTATCCAGCTCCTTTTCCAGCTTCTTGTAGTCGGTTTCGGCTCCCCGGATGTCCCGGTCCTCTGCGGTGTAAATGGTCTGACCGGATACCTGCGTGGTGCCGGAGAACAGAATGGAACAGGACGAAAATGCCGACATGACCAGCAGCAAGAGCAAAAGAAAAACGCCCACGATCAAAAGAACGTGCGCGTTGCTTTTTGCAAAATTGGCAATGCCGTTGACTGCGGTACTGACCACCGATTTTCCTTTGTCGATGACCTGCTCCATGCCGGACTTTGCAGCAGTGGTGCCATTGGATGCCGCTTTGCCGCCTGCGGTCTGCGCCGCTGTGCCCGAATGGGCGGCGGCATAGTGACTTTTACGGATTTCTTGCCGCTGTTTCCAGCGTGAAAGCCAGTTGGAGCCGCCCTCGCCGGTGCAGGATGCGCCTGCATCTTGTGGCGCAGTCGGCTCTCGTGCAGAAGATTTTGCGGTTTTGGAGCCTTTCTTGCCCTGCATCTTGGCTTTCTTCTTGAGCTTCCGGGCATAGCGGCTTTTGGAAATATCACGGACATTTCCTGCCGCTTTTTCGCCCTCGCTCAACGCCTGCACACCGACGTTTTCATCCTCGTACTGGTCAACTTCGTGATGCACCGCAGAGCGGGCGGCATGGGCGGCGTACATCTCCCGCTTCTGCGCCTTGCTCAACCGGCTCAACTCGTCCGGGGTCAGTTCCGCCTTGCCAAACCGCAGATGCTGTGCCTTTTCCGCAGCTTTATCTGCATCGGTTTTCAGCTTTTTCTTTCTGGGCACCGACTGCTCCACCTTGGCTTTTTTCGGAGGAGAACGGGTCTTTTTGGTAGACGTTTCCTCTTTGATGTTCAGCTTCGGTTTGCTCATTTCTGCGCGCCCTCCGAGACTTCACCCAACTTGGTGGTCATAATGCGGTAGAGTTCCAGATCGGTGGGGAAACGGTCAACGAATGGCAAAATCACATTGCCGAAAAACAGCAGCCCTTCGCCCTCGCCGGAGTGGGTCACATAGGAAAGCTGATGGGGCGAGATGTTGAGTTGCTTTGCGAGGATCTGCCGGTCTCCCGCAGCCTGATTCAGCATGATGATCATGTCGCTGTTCTCGAAAATATTCTCGACCTCACGGGAAGAAAGAAGGTCTTTGACGTTCTGAGTTAGCCCCGTGGGAATACCGCCCCACTTGCGAAAACGCTTCCAAATCTCGACGGAATAAGCGGCAGTCTGCTCCTCCTTCAGAAGCAGGTGCATCTCGTCCATATAATATCGGGTGGACTTTCCGCTGCTGCGGTTTGCCGTAACACGCCCCCACACCTGATCCTGCACGATGAGCATTCCCAGTTTTTTCATCTGTTTGCCCAGTTCCTTGATGTCGTAGCAGACGATGCGGTTGTTGACGTTCACATTGGTTCGATGGTTGAACAGGTTCAGGGAGCCTTTCACATAGATTTCCAGTGCGGTGGCAACGTGGTGGGCTTCCTTCTCGTCCTGCTGAAGCAGGGCGTTGTACAAGTCCTCAAGGATGGGCATATTCTCCGGGCAGGGGTCCGCAAAATATTTGCGGTAGATCAGATGCACACAGCGGTCAATGACGGTTTTCTCCACCGGCAGAAGCCCTTCCTTGCCACCCACCACAAGTTCGCACAGGGAAAGGATAAAGTCGGCTTTCAGGGAAAGCGGGTTATCTTCCTCGGAGTAGTTGGCGTTGATGTCCATCGGGTTGATGAACTGGGTACTGTTGGGACTGATTTTGATGACCTGACCTTTCAACCGGTTCACCAGCGGCGAGTAATCGGCTGGGTCAGCGGTGTTACCACCGCCTTCCCGCCTAAGAACCGTACGTGACAGTTTCCCGTCATACGGCTCAAGCATTTCATCACTTCTTCAAGCGGTTCTCAGCATAAATACGCTGACAGGTGCAATGAACGTAGCGCATATTGCGAACATCTTCCATGCCAGCCTTTGCCTTTGGTGCAAGGTAGAAGATTTCTCTTTCTTCCGTTACATCTATCGGCATTCCGCAGTGGTAGCACAGTCCGTTCTGGTTTTTCCAAATCATCTTGAATTTTCCAGTCAGCCGGTGCATTCCTTTATCGAATTTCCTTTTTTGGAAATACGCCTCATCGAGGAACGGATTTGCAGTAGCTTTTATCTTGGTATGTCGCACAATGGCTGTGCTGTCCACCCGTATCAGCTCCTTGTTTTCCGTAGAGAACACCCAGTTCCGATTACCGACACGATGCCAGTATCTCGTGGAAATCCACCACTTGTTCTTCTTTGGGTGCCGTCTTTTAGCCCATCGCCACAGCAGTTCGTACAGGACATAGTCCAGATGCGCGAACGCATCACTTGCGCATACGGACTGGTGGTAATTAGTCCAACCTCGAATTTGTTCATTCAACTTCATAATCAGAACATCTTGCTGCCACGCTTTTCCTCTGCGGAGAATCGTGTCAGAGATATTGGAAACGATAGCCTTAACCGCCTTTTGGGAAGGCTTGATAATCAGCTTTTCGTTATACTTTCTGAAGTTCCAGCCGAGGAAGTCGAAACCATCGTCTATGTTGGTGACAACGGTCTTTTCATCAGAAAGTTCCAATCCGCGTTCAGCGAGAAACTCTCGAATCAGCTCCTTTGCTTCAAGAGCCAGTTCAGGTGTTGCCGCTGTGACCACAAAATCGTCTGCATAGCGGACGAAGTTTACTTTGTGGGCATTCTTAAATCTTGAATCGACCTTACCGAGCGCGTTCGTGTGAAAGCGTTCGACCAGCTTCTTCTCGATACCATCCAGCGTCATGTTCGCCAGAATGGGGGAGATAATACCACCTTGCGGAGTTCCTTCCTCGGTAGGAAAGAGTTCGCGCTGATAGATAAATCCCGCCTTTAAGAACTGCTTCAAAATGTTCTTGTCCATGGGGATGTTCGCCAGAAGCCAATCATGGCTGATATGGTCGAAGCAACCTTTGATGTCACCCTCCAAAACCCACTTCGGAGAAATGTGCTTGCGCGACAGTGCATTGAACAGATATTCGCAGGCATCCTGTGCGCATCTTCCTTTTCGGAAACCAAAGGATTTCCCATCTGCTGTTGTTTCCGCCACCGGCTCCAGTGCCAAAGCATAAAGAGCCTGCATTGCGCGGTCATACATCGTGGGAATCCCCAACGGACGTTTTTTCTTCTTGTCCTTCTTTTCGATATACACTCTACGGAGAGGACGTGCACGATACCTTTTATCTGTCAGCGATAGAGCCGCTGCCATTTTCTTCGCCGGAGTGTTCCAGAGAACACCATCCACACCAGGAGTTCTGCGCCCGTCGTTGGTTACGACACGCTTGACAGCCAGTGCTTTGGCGTAAAAGGAATGTGTCAGAAGATATTGAAGTCGTTTTACTGCGTTGTAGTCTTTTTGCTGAGTTGCCTTGACAATCCTGATTTGTAGCCTGTTGACTTCCCGCTCTGCCTTATGCCAGTCAATGTTTTTCCATTGGGCACTCAACATAGCTTCGTCCGACAGCTTCTCAGAAGTTTTACCTTCCGTCGTTGAATACTTATCGTTCACAGGAATACCTCCAATCTTGCCATGAAATACCCGGAATAAGTCAGCACCCTTTCAGGTCAGGGCAAATTTTGAACCCCTATGCTCACCGTTACAGTGAACCTTTCGCTTTTTATTCCATCTCATACCCTCTGCGCCATTTCTTCCTCTTGCGAGGTCGATACCTTTGTTCAAGGAACGCATAGGGTTTTCCACGTTCCACGTAATGCATAATTCTCGAATGCCTTAGCCGCCATCTTTGAACCGGGAGGATTTGTGTCCATTTGCTTCGGGGTAGCGAAAGGCCCCTCGGCCACCTCCAACACCTTTTGGTGTAGGTGTATCAGCCTTATTTCACCTATTCCCTGTAACGATCCTTACGATGATTCACATTACGTTCGACATAGCATTCTTTACCCTAACAGTACATCCGCTTTAGGCTGGCAGATTTTCCATATTGTCCTGCGAGCTTCCCAACGCCGGCTTTTGACCAGTGCAGGTCACAGTAGGGTTACTCCAAATGGATAGAGCAGTGTTTATACACAATACATTACGCGACTTCGTGTCGCACTTCGCCTTCGGGATCGTTCACAATAATATCATCGTCCGTCACCAAAAAAGCGTTTGCGATTTCACGCTTTGCCGAGAAACTTTTGCCGCTTCCCGGAGTGCCGAGAATCAAACCATTGGGGTTCTTCAGCTTCTTCCGGTCCACCATGATAAGGTTGTTGGACAGGGCATTCAGCCCGTAATACAGGCTTTCTTTGCCGGACTGATACAGTTCCTGCGTAGTGAAAGGGATGAAGATGGCGGTGCTGCTGGTGGTCAGCCCACGCTGAATTTCGATCTGGCAGTCAGCCAGCGGCAGGCTGCTCATCAGCCCCTGCTCCTGTTGGTAGTCCAGTCTGCGCAGATTGCAGTTGTGTTTCTGGGCAATGGAGCTGGCCTGAAAGACGTTGTTTTCCAGTTCCTGCTCCGTGCGCCCGGTGTTCAGTACCAGAAATGTGACAAGGAACATCCGCTCGTTCTGACTCTGCAATTCCTTCAGCAGGGCTTTTGCATCTCTGCCGTAGGTTGCCAAATCTGACGGAATGATGTCAATGTCATACCCGGCACGGATGGCTTTTTTCTGCTCCTCAATCTTACTGCGATCCAGTTCCGTGATGGTGCGCTTGACGGTCTTGATGGCACGGTTCTGATCGACACTCTGAATGTGCATGGTGACGATCTGGCTGGAATCCATGTCCAGAAAATCTTTCAGCAGCTGGTCGCTGATGTCGGATGCCGTGATGCTCAAAAAACTGGCAGCGCAGTAGATGCCGCCCATCTGGAACGTCCGGGAGTTTTTGAAGGAAAAGGCGGTAGGCGCAATAGCATCCTTCACCGAAAGCCCACTTTTTACGAGGTCTTTCCAGTCGAAATGAAATTTGGATGCGCCGTCCATGTTGAACATATCGTGCATGAGTTTCAGCCGCTGGACACCGTTCAGGGGCTTTGCCTGCACCCCCAGCCGGTGGAAGTTGTTCAGCAGATCGTTCTGGATGTGGTCCAGCCGGGGCTTGACCTGCGCCATGCTTTCGCCCTCCACACCAAAGGTGATGAACTTGGTCTTGGTCAGACCATTATTGCCCTTGGCAAGCTGCTGCCGCAGCATCTGGCTGTACTCGGCACGAACATCATCGAAACCGTCCTTCTGGAACGGAATGCGGATGCTCTTTTCAAACTCGGTGCTGTCGGTTGCCATGTTCACAAAGGACAGTTCAAATTTGATGCTGGAATCAAAGAAGTTCAGAAAACTGCACCATTCCTCAAAAATCGCAGTCTTATCCTCCTGCTGTGCCAACTGATAGTTGATGTCCTGATACTGGATGGTGCGGGTGTAGTAGTTGGGCTTCACCCGGCAGGTGCCATCCTCGAACATCCGCTGCATGGGGATGGACTGCTGGGCGGTCCGGGGCACAGCGGGCTTTGCGTTCTGCCTGCGCTTCTGCGCAGACTGCGGGCCGCTGTTCTTATCGGTCTTTTTCCAAAACGGAATCATGGATCACGCCTCCCTTCATAAGCAGTGCATAGTAGTTGTTGGTCTTGTAGGGGCGAATCTTCGGGCGGAGAAACCGGGACTGCACATAGTACGACAGCAGCTTTTCCATGGGCTGACCGTTCTTTTCGTACATCCCAAGGAAAAACGCTGGCAGCATCACCGCCATCATGCCGAGGGTGGCGGCAGTGTTGCCGCCGGAATCCCGGAGAACAAAAAACAGCGGCACTCCAATGAGAGCCGCTGTGCCAAAGCAGACGAGTTGCCGTTTCGTCAGGTTGAATGCGACCTTCGATTTCACTTTCGTCAGGTCACGGGGAACGGAAATATACGCAGCCAATCAAACACCTCCTTTAATGCGCTCCGAGGACGGATTTTGTCACGGAGCTTGTCTTGAACAGGCTGAAACAAAGCAGAACAGTGTAGCCCACAATGCTCCAAATGGAGTTGATGGCATCCCCGGAAATCGCCACGCTCTGGATCAGCACGGCATAAATTGCCACGCAGATGAGGATGAGAAAGCCCTGAAAGCCTAGCGCAAACAGGCATTTCAGATAGTTCTGCCCCATGTGGCTCTGCTCGTGGTTGCCGAAGGTCGCCATGGGGATGGGCGCAAGGCTCACCATGCAATAGATCTCAATCATTCTTCCGTACACGATGACAAAAATGATGATGCTCAAGATCCGCATGGTGATGCCGATGAAGAAGGACTGCAAAAACAGCCCGAACAGGGGGCCTACATCCATCTGCATCAGGCTGGCTTCCAGCATCGACAAGCCAATGTCGTTGACACGGGTGTTTCCGGCAATGATGCCGCTGGAATCGGACACCACCTTCTGTGTCAGGTCAAAGACCGCCATCACAATATCAAAAGTATTGCTGATGAGCCAGACCGACACCGCCGTTTTGAAGATCCAGCGCATGATGAGGGCAGGCTCAAACTGCGCCATATTGTTGTGCTGGGTGATCATTTCGATGAGTTCATAACAGGCGATGAAGGTCAGGATGATGCCTGCAATGGGCAGCACCACGTTCCGGGAAAGGGCTTCGATCATGGCGAATACTCTCGGCTCAAAACTGGAGGGCTTTGTGCCCACCTGCTGTGCGATGTTGCCAACCTGCGTGTTTACATCGTCGAACAAACCGGAAAGGTTTGACATAATGCCTGCCGTCAGGATGCCTTTGATCCAGTCGGCAATGGCTTTGAGAACGGTTTCCATTCAGCAGTCACCGTCCTTAGCTGAAGTGGTTGATGAGGGTCTTGAGAAGGTTCAGAAGAAAAATAATGTGGGTCAAAAACTGCATAAGACACCGCCTTTCATTGATGGGTGGATAAAAACACGGCTTGGAGCACGGATATTCAAAAACTGCAAACCGCAGAGGGCTATCCTTTGCTGCTCAAGCCGCCGTATGGAATAATCGACTCAGAAGCCGATGAAAACAAAAATGCCGACTGCTTTTCGGCAATCGGCAAATCATAATAAAAAGTTATGTAGTTGTTTTTATAAGTCGGCGGACAGGAACCTTGTGATAAACATCAAGGATGCGTTTTTCTCCATTTCGCCAAAAGGGGTTCATGTAATAACAATCGCATTCTTTACAATACCAAATGTATTCAGCTTCTCCGTCAATCTCTAATGTGAATGCCTTCATTTTTAGAAGCGGATGCCATGGGCAATGTTTCTGAAGCTCTTCTTTTTGACGATCAACTTTGCGAAGGCCAAAAAGCTTACCACATTTTAGAGGGGGAGGATTAAACTTAAAACGACTATCAATGGGATTTTCTATATGATCATTGAAGTTTGATAATCCAAGTTGATTGAGAGGTCTATAATGAAGCCCTGCATTATGTTGATTTTTTGCCATTATAATAATCCTTTTTCAAGCAAGCATCTTGCCCTCCAGATAGGAGCAGCGGAGATAATCAGGATTGGTGTAGTATACGTTGGAATTGAAATCGGAGATCTCATCCGTGATAAACGACGAAAAAACATCCCGAATTGCCTGTGCAGCATCCTCATCCTTCATGGTGGACAGCACCAGCCCCTGGTACAGCATTCCGATGGAGGTTGCAGAAGGAACCGTATAGCGGCACTCTGCGGCGGTATCAAAATCCCCATCCGGGATGTTGAGATCTTCAATCAGCTCATCCGAAACCTGCTCAAAGGACAGGCAATGGTTTACTTCTGCTAGCCGGAGCTGCCGTTCGATGTTGGCTTTTGTAAAGTGACGGATCACATCCTGCCGATGATTTTTGGTCTTGCGGGCAATGGTCTCGATCAGGCTGCAAACATAGAGAACATCATTTTTCTGCTTTTCGGTCATGGATGGGTTCACTCCTCTCAAAGGTCAGGCAGTGCAAAGCGTTTACGGTATGAAAGCTGATTTGATGTGTCGGATGCTTGAACTTCGCCAAGGCCCAAAATGCTTCACGGCTGATCTGCCCGGACGTAAATCCGTTGACGTAATCCCAAATGGTGTCGTCTGCCATGGGTCCCTCCACAATATCGTAGGGATGGGTTTCGCCTGCACGACATTTTGCAATAAAATCCAGCCATTCGTCCGACATTTCAGGGAAACGCAGGATTTTCAGGTCGGGATTTTCTACATAGCGATAGACGTTCACAAGGCCGTCGGCAGAACGGCGGTCTGCCCAGCGGTAGGCTTGTTGATAGTTGTTCGTGCAGTAGAATCCCCAAGAAAAGTCTTTTGTATACCGTGTGATGCGGATTTCGGGATAGACAACTTCTTCTTTACTGCCATGATACAATAAAATCTCGCTCATCTGCTTCACCTTCTGTATGTGAGATAGTTACTATGGCTTTCCCTATTATAGTATGTACCGGGCGGCAAAAGCCGCCCACTGTTCTTAGCCAAACAGACCGCTCAGCAGGGGAATCAGGGTAATGCCGACCAGAGCAACGCCGCCGCCAGCCATGAGCTGCTTCATGCCCTGAGACTTGCTGCCGGGGTTGTCGTTACCGTAACCTTCCAGCAGGTTGATGGCACCCCAAACGCCGAGACCAGCACCCAGAGCGACAACCAGAGTCTGAAGAACTTCGATAGCAGAGTTGAAGAATTCCATAGTCTTTTCTCCTTTATTATAAAGCGTTTTCGATCATTTGTACACACCCGAAATCTTGTAGTTTTACGCTGCATAACCGCAGCAAGGCTGATTTTCTGGTGCACTTTTCTGACCGGGATAAATTAAAACCGCCTACCGAGTCAGGCAGGCGGGAGCGAATCAGCATCAATCACAACAAATTCATCATTGGGATTGATTTTTTCTTTTCGGTTCAGATATTTTTCAATATCGAAGGTGTTTTTGGGGTCGTAGTCCGAGGTCAACTTGTAGTTGGGGTGCTGGGTCAGGTCGTACTTGTCCGAAAGAAATGGGCGCACACCTCGCAGCTGCAAAATACACTTGCCGCCGTCCAGCACCGCCAGCTCGTCCCGGCTCAATAACTCATGCCCCATCTTTTGGAACGTAGTGCCGTAACTGGGGCTATTGCCACGGGTGTCTGAGGTGTTGAAGGCGTCGATGGTCTCCTTGCCCAGCAGTTTGGAAACATACTCATGGGTACTCTGTTCGTTACCGCCCAGGTACAGAAATTCATCGCAGTTACCCACAATGCTTTCCCACTGTTTCTCAAACAGAGCCTTCAGCTGTGCAAGGTTCTGAATGATGATGGAAACGGAAATCTCGCGGCTTCGCATGGTGGATAGAAGCTTATCAAACTCATCCGGCAGAGCGACATTGGCAAACTCGTCCATGACGAAATGCACATGCACGGGCAGTCTGCCGCCGTGAACGGAGTCGGCCTGATAGTAAAGCTGCTGAAATAACTGGGTATAAAGCATACCCACGATGAAATTGAAGGA
>OHVL01000303.1_pt1 | contig 10952 bp, 9 predicted proteins | sample 1579511 | NCBI WGS metagenome assembly OHVL01 (sample SAMEA3882545, study PRJEB24775) | human gut metagenome | biome: human-associated habitat; feature: intestine environment; material: feces | place: Netherlands | collected 2009/2010
CATCCTCGCAGAGCGTTTTTACTTTACAGGAAAGCAATTTCCTGTAAAGTAAAAAAGACAGTGTCGGAACTTTCTGTTCTTTCACTGTCTTATGTTAGTTACTTCTTTTATTTTTTATCACTTATGCAGCTTTTTTACGATTTGATACTACAAAGTAAACACCTACTAATAATACTCCGATGCATAAGAAGAATACCGGATTGATACCGTCACCTGTCTTCGGTGTGCTGTCCTTCTCATGGCTGCCCGAAGTTACTGTCTTACCGGAATTGCTGTACTTGGTTGCGCCAATCACATTTCCGCCAGTCACTGCTGTGCCTCCACCGGTTACTGTAGTAGCGGAACCACTTCCGTTGTTGCTGTTGGAAGTATCTGTTGAACCCTTGCTATTGGAATTATTTCCATTATCCGGAGTCGGCTGTGGATTCTCTCCTCCAAGGCTCTGGAAACTGATTCCATTTCCGGTTGCATATACCTGTGCCTGTGTTCCTGAATAACCGGAAATTGTGGATGGGCTCCAGCTGCTCTGGCTTCCGATCGACATTACACTTGCCGGAATCAAAATTGTACTGATGCTGCTGCCGCTGAACGCATCTGTTTCAATAGTATTAACAGAATCCGGAACTGTCAGTGAAGTAACCGACTTGCAGTTTGCAAAAGAACCTGCTCCGATGGTTACAGTACTGGTCGCAATTTTTGCACCGGATTTTCCCTCCGGGCAACGAATTAACCTGGTCATTGCTTTGTTATAAAGACATCCGTCACTGGATGCATATGTACCATTTCCTGATGCAACACTGATGGATGCCAGTCTGCTGCAGCCGGTAAATACGTTGCTTCCGATGCTGGAAACGCCAGCCGGAATTGTAATTCCGGTTAAAGACGTACAATCATAAAATGCTTTATCCCCGATGCTTCCTACGGATTCCGGAATTGTAAACTGGGATAATGAACTGCACTCTGCAAATGCCTGGGAACCAATGGATGAAATTGAAGTTCCAATAGATACACTGGTAAGGCTTGTACAGTTATAAAATGTCTCTGCCGGAATAGAACCGATATCTCCTTCTATGCTGACAGAACCAAGGCTTGTACAGTTATAGAAAACTGCGGTTCCCATTCCAGTCACATAAGATGGAATCGTTACACTTGTAATGGATGTATTGGATGCAAATACACCACTTGCAATTGTAGATACTGACTCTGGAATTGTAATTGCTCCACCGGCTCCGCTGTAGGCAACCAGTGTTCCACTGTCATCTACTGTAAATCCATTTTCATCTGTTGTCTCGTCTGCCCGGACTGTCTGTCCCGGCATCACTGCCAGCAGCAAACATACTGCTGCAAAAATAGAAAATCCTTTTTTCAATATCTGCATCTCTCATCTCTCCTAGCTTTATCTGCTTGATACATTATACTTCTTATCTGCTTACTGTACACGCTTTGCCAGTATAAACATTCTTCCGTCCTGTGTATAATTATTGCAGGTAGAAAGAGTCAGCAGCTGGTCTCCATAAGTACTGTCTATCTCTGTGCCATATACAGAAAGCTGTGCCACATTATTTAAATATTCCTGATATTCTTCTTCGGAATCTGCATTCAGAAAATTATAATACCGGAATACATTTTCATCCTGATACTGGACCTCCGATAATCCCACTTCAATAATTTCATAGACTCCTCTTTCATAAAGAGTATTAAATTCTATCGTCTTATGGGCATTGTAGAAATCTTCGTCCAGATATTTCTTTAATTCGCCAAACATCATTCCGCTTTTCATATTATGTCCGTAAATGATGATATTGGTATCCCTGTTTATGTAATCATTTCTGGCATCGATAAAAAGGGTGCCATTCAGGTCGTCATTTTTATCAAAATCATGTTTCAGATAATAATCCGGTTCTTCCTGTGAAGACTGCATGACCGGATAATCAATATCCGTATCCGGAATATGTAACCATCCGATTAATTCCGGATTTTCCGCATACAGGGAAACATAATCCTCTAACATAATCAGTGGCTGCTCTGTTGTCTCTCCTGTTTCAGTTGCATCTTCTGTGATTTCCGGATTCATCTGCTCCGTTCCTGTTACAAGGTGCTCTACTACATTATTCTGTTTCTTATTCTGTAAATCCTTAAGCCTGTTAGCAGCTTTATAATCCGCATATTCCGAAATCGCATAATATCCGATACAGGCTGTCGCAACAATGATGCATACGATGCCGACCACCTTCTGCCAGGTAAAATGAAATGGCAGCTTTGCTTCTGCTTCCGCTTCTTCCTTGGCAATTTTTTCTTCTATCATGTTCTGCGAACTATCCGCAACAATATCTGAAATGCACCAGAAGAACGATTTTCCGATTTCACTTTTAAAACGGATTTTCTTCGTGCGCATCATGGTATACAACCGGATTGCTACTTCCGGATCATAAATATCCAGTTCATCGGTAATATACTTGATTTTCTTTAAATCTTCCTGCGCCTGCCTGTATTCCCTTAAGGTTTCGAATTCATAATCACCTATTTTATAAATCTTTTCATCCATAATTTATGATTCATCTGCCTTATCTTCTCATGGTCCAGGTAGTTTTATTATAGGTCATTTTGTCATCTTTCGCAAGATTTTTCCGCAAGATATACACAATGTACCACTTCTTATTTTTATATCGTCTATATCTTGCGCTTTCTTTAGTCTAAATTGGATTTTTCCAGCAAATAACGGAACATCTGCTCCGCTGCTTCCTTATGTTCGGAGCCAAGGGCAATACCAAGAATACATTCCTTTTCATAATAACCGTGTTCAACCGGCCAGCTTCCGGCTCCAAGACGGATGCCTGCTGCAAAAGTATCTCCGGTGTCCTTATCCTCTACATAGAAGATATAATCCTTTAACTGTTCCAGCTCGTCTTTGGAAAAGTACTGCGCCAAATCTGCTATGGCACCGGACTGGGCAAGATTTTCAAAAACCATTTCATCGGCACCCAAAACATCTACTCCACCGCCTGCAATCACTGTCTGCAGGGACTGATAGGAATAGAGATTACTGGTATCTGTGCTGGTTAAATCCACATAATATGCATCATTTACCACAACCTCCTGGGCTGCTGTATCATACCCATATTGCTCCATGAATTCTGAGAAATCCGGTTCTTCATCTGCTGGCATACTCTTTGCATTTACTAATACAATCTGGGAAATATCTTCCTTTGTGGTCATATAATGATGTACCGTCATACCAATCAAAATAATCACTGCAACTACTGCCAGTATTACAAGTCTGTAATAGTCCCAGACAAATCCGATCCGCTGTTTCCAGGTCATTGTCTTTAAATCAGCTTTCTTTTCCATATTATCGCCTTTCTTCCTCTGCCGGAGCTGTATTATCTCCTGTAGTGTCATTTTCTATAGTGTCATTCTCTGCCGCATTACCCTCTGTCACATCTGTGCCACTCTCCGCATCAGCATCATTGCCTGTACCAAGAGGTGCCACAAAATCTGCATACGGTAATTCTTTATGTAAATTTTCCATATAATCATACCAGATTTCTCCCGGATAGCTGGCTCCTGTCAGTCCTGGAAGTTCTGCCGGAATATCATATCCAACCCAGACGCTGGTGGTGTAATACTTTGTATAGCCTACAAACCAGCCATCCTTATTGGAATTGGTGGTTCCTGTTTTCGCTGCACTGGCAGTCTCGGACAATGCCAGTCCCTTTGCTGTTCCTTGTGTCAGAACACCCTCTAATATATTGGTCATCCAACGGGCTGCATTGGTTTTATAAACCTGCTTTTCATCGACAATTTTCTGATAGATAGCGTTTCCGTCTGCATCCTGTATCTCTACAATGCAGGTAGGCTCCCGGTATTTTCCATCATTTTCTATGGTGGCATAAGCCGCCGCCATTTCTACCGGAGAGACTCCATTGGTAAATCCACCCAGAGATGCCGCCGGTCTTTCATCCTCCGGGGACAGCTTTGCGAAATTCATCTCCTTCAGATAGGAAATTCCTGTAACGGGAGTCATCTCTTCTAAAAGATTCCACGCCACTGTATTAATGGAATTTTCTACTGCATAACGCAAGGTTACGCTGCCAAGATACCTGCCACTGGCATTTTCCGGTCCATCCTCAATCGGTGCATCTTCCACCACAGTATCCGGGGTATAGCCCCGCTCCAACGCCGGTGTGTATACAATCAACGGTTTGATGGCACTGCCCGGCTGCCGGTAACTCTGATAGGCGCGGTTTAGCATATGCCCGTCATATTCCTGACTTCTGCCGCCTACGACTGCCTTTACAAAACCGGTCTCATTGTCAATGCATACTGCCGCACTCTGCAATGTATAAATGCCCTCTTCATTGACATCGGTAAAATCCTGCAGCTTCTCATCCACTGCATTCTGAAGCTGCTCTTCCATATTTAAATCAATGGAAGTATAGATTCTATAGCCTCCTGTATAAAGAGACTGTTCGCAGGTTTTATACTGCTCCTGATAGGCATCTTCATAGGTCTTTCGATCTTCCTCCGAAGAAAAATCTGTCCGGAATTCAAAGCCCTGCTGCTCCATCAATGCCCGTGTTGCACAATAGCAGGCATAGGTCTCTACCGCATCATAACGCTTTGTTGGCTCTGCTGTGCTGAGTACAATCGTTTCCTGTCTGGCATCCTTATATTCCCTGCGGCTGATTTTGCCATCCTCATACATGTTTTTTAAAATGCGGTCACGTCTTCCTAACGTATTATCCGGGTTCTTATAAGGATTATACATCGTCGGATTATTCGGTATCGCACAAAGATATGCCATCTGGGACAATGACAAAAATGAAACATCTGTATCAAAATATCCCCGGCTCGCCGCCTGAATGCCATAATATCCATTTCCAAAATAAATATTATTAAGATAAAACTCTAAGATTTCATCCTTGGTATATTTCTTTTCCAGCTCTGTGGCAATGAAAATTTCTTCCATTTTTCGCTGCCACGTTCTGTCATTATTTAGGAAAATGGTTCTTGCAAGCTGCTGCGTAATGGTACTTCCGCCCTGGGTTACTTCTCCGTTACGCACCATTGCCCAGACTGCACGGATAATTGCCTTAAAATCGATTCCGCCATGACTGTAAAATTTTTTATCTTCAATACTGACCATAGCTTCTTTGACTTCTTCCGGTATCTCATCACTGGTCAGATAGCTTACATCCTTGGTGCCACGAAGTGACATGATTCTCGTTCCATTCACATCATAAACCTGGCTGGTCTGCTCCGCCCGAAATGTGTCCTTCGTCGACTCTTTTACAAACCGGACTGCCTCTTCATGCATGGCACTGACCTGACTGGCATACCCGCCAAAATAGTAATACGCCAGCCCGCCGATTACCAGAAGTATCAGAACTATCTGCAGCTTTACAAAAAGCCAGAAACCACGGTATTTCTTTTTTCTTTTTTTCTTCTCTTTATGGGACATGGGATTCCTCCATATTGCTCTATTTTACACTGTTCCATAAAAAGTTACAAGGCTACTGTTCCATTTGTCTTCCTAAAAATCCCGCCGCTGTAATAGCAAGCTTGCTTTCGGTTTCTCCCATTTTTGCAGTTTCATTTTTCTCATATAAAACAACTGCTCCGATGGCATCTCCTTCACAGATAATCGTGCTGATTGCCTGGTCATGATAGTTCCCGGTATCATCTAAGGTAATTCGTACAAATTTGCTGTCTCCCTGCTGTGCAAGAATATTTTTCCGGTCTTCGATCAGTTCCTCTAACTGCCTGCTGATTGGCTTTCCTTCGAATTCCTTCTTTCCGTTTCCTGCAGCCGCAATCACATGGTCCCTGTCGGTAATACATACCAGATGCCCAGTGCTCTGTGCCAGGCTCTCCGCATACTGTCCGGCAAACTGGCTCAGTTCTCCAATCGGAGAATATTTCTTAAGAATGATTTCACCTTCCCGGTCTGTAAAAATTTCCAGTGGGTCACCTTCCCGGATTCGCAGTGTCCTGCGGATTTCCTTTGGCACTACAACTCTCCCCAAATCATCCCTTTATGTCAAGTAGGTGCAAAAAAATTTTACAAACTATCCGAAAAGCCTTTAATATCAATGGCTCTGGGCTTTCCGGACGGTGCTACGATGCGCCTACGAGGTTTCGATAGATTATGTTATTTTAGGAGCAAATTCGACAGATTTGCCCCGAAATGAAACACCGGAGTCAATTCGCAACTCCGATGTTTTCATCGGTGTCGATTTTTGATTCGTTGAACTTCCAGACAATTTCGATTGTCTCAGTGTCATAAACAAGTACACGTTCAACTGCATCATATAGATGCTCTCTGAGTTTGTCATCGGGCAAGCCGGTCATCCGGCTTGCTGCTTCATGTTGTTCTTCTGCATCGAGACTTTGCTGATGGAAGACCTCAAGCTGGGTTTCACAGGATTCAAGCTGCTCTTTCAGGGCGGCTTGTTTTTGTGCAAGGGCGTCTTTGCCGGACAGATACTCTTCCGGAGTCAGCTTCCCTTCACGGTAGTTTTCATAGATCGTAAACTTCTCACGATCACAGGCATCATACTGAGCTTTCAGCAAGACGAGCTGTCTTTCCAGACTTTCACCTTTGCTTTTCGCTGTTTTTCTGACGGCTGCGGATTCAATACTGACGATCTCGATCTGTCTTTTCAGTGCTTCAAAGACGATTTCTTCAAGTGCGCTTTTTCGCCAGCGGACGTTTTCACACGGACTGCCATCGTGATACCGATGGGACGGACAAGCAAATACAGTTCCATTGGCTTTCTCAAGTTTTCCGCCGCAATGGGCGCAGATGAAAACTCGGTCTGACTGGTCATGGGAACTTCGGACAAACTTTCTACGCCTCTGGATTGCCTCTTGTGCCTGTTCGTATTCATCCTTTGTCACAATCGCCTCATGCGCATTTTCGCGGATATACCATTCTTCTTTGGGAACGCGCCGCTGGTTTTTGTCACGGATGAATCTGCTTTCGCGGATATGGTTGACCATTGTTCCAGTGTACTTCACGCTCTCTATCATAGTCAGAATACCGCGATGTGTCCACTGTGGCTTCTTGGAAGACGCCTTTCTGGACACGGCTTTATGCTGGGCGGGTGTTGGAATGCCCTCCGTATTCAGTCCCTTTGCAATCTGTGTGCAAGACTTGCCACCAATCACTTCCATGAAAATACGGCGGACTATTGGAGCGGTTTCCACGTCGATGATAAGGTGATGCTTGTCAGCAGGATCGGCTTTATACCCGTATGGGACTGTGTTCACAAACTTTGCCTTCTCCTGTTTCATTCCCATTGCAGACTTGACCTTCTTGGACAGGTCTTTGCTGTAATAGTCATAGATAAGGTTCTTGAAGGCAATATCCATACTGATAGTCTTGCCTTCATGTTTCGCGCTGTCATAATGGTCATTGATAGACTTGAAGCGGATACCGAGAAACGGGAAAATATGCTCCAAATAGTCACCAACTTCAAGATAGTCTCGACCGAAACGGGAAAGGTCTTTCACTACGATGCAGCTAATTTCTCCATGCTTTGCGCACTCTATCATCTTTGCAAAGTCAGGACGATCAAAGTTCGTGCCGGAGAAACCGTCATCGCAGAACTCTATACGAGGCAGATCGCAGAGAAGCGGGTTCTGATCCAGATGACGATTGATGAGCATACGCTGCGATGCGATACTGTTGCTCTCGTCCTTGACTTTGTTTGTGCGCTTGTCAACGTCTTCAAGCGACAAGCGCAGATAAATAGCGATTTGTTGTTTCATCAAGCAACCTCCTTCCTGATTTTCTCGCAAGTCTTCGTAAGTGCTGCAAACTCATCCATATAGCTGAGTTTGATTTCCAATGTGCCGTCCTCATGAAGTTTCATAGTCTCGATGAAAGCGTCCGCCATTTCTTCGGAGATTTCCGCCGCGTTGTAGAAACGTCGGATCATCTGCTTCCACTTCATTTCGCCGGTAATCTGTTCCTCCGTCTGATTCTTTGGCGCTTCCAGCTCGGAAAGATTTCTCTCAATCGCCCGGATGTCCTCCATGACGATCTCTTTATGGTGGCTGTACTCGGCGTCAGAGAGCAATCCTTCCTTGAGATCAACATACATACCGCTAAGGAGAGACTGTTTTTGCGCAAGTTTTTGACGCAGTGTCCGTATCTCCTGAACGGTATTGTCTTGCTTAATCATGACTTTTTTCATTGCCAGCAGAGAATGAAGCGTCTTCTCCATATCGAGGAATACTTCCATCTGAGACTTGATGAAGGAAAAAACTGCATCGTCAAGATCCTGCTTCCGTATTTTCACGTCGGAACAGCCTCTTGTTCCATGCTCGGCGTAGGTCGGGCATTTGAAGGTGAAATACACCTTGTCCTTCTTCGTGCTGATGGAACGCTGCAATTTCATGATTGCCCCGCACTCGGCACATACAAACTTCTTCCCATAGATGTTTTTCGCTTTGGGTAGATGATCGTACTTGCCTGAATTGGCTCTCGTGCGTTCTACGGCTGCCCGGTTGATCTCCTGCACTTTCTCAAACAGCTCTTCACTGAGAAGTGGTTCATGGGTGTTTTTTGCGATGACCCATTCGTCTTCGGACGTGATGTGATAAGGGATGCCTCCATAGAGACACTGACTGCCTTTCTTTTGAGCTAAATGCCCGATATAGACGATGTTTTGAAGAATTTCGGTTATCATGTGCTTATTCCACAGGATGACCCGATCCTTCTTATTGAAGTTCGTTTCCACACCGCGCACCCGTTTGAGTTGACTGGGGGAAAGAATACCGGCGTCGTTGAGCTTTTTGTTGATGCCCATGTAGCTGACACCTTCGGCTCTCCATTGAAATATCTGGACAACAATCGGCGCAGTCTCAGGGTCGATCAGAAGATGGTTCTTGTTCTCAGGGTCTTTACGATAACCATACGGTGCATAGTTTCCGATATAATCCCCGCGCTCCATCTTCGCTTGAAGGGCTGTTGTGACCTTGCGCGAGATGTCCTTCGCATAAAAATCATTGACGATGTTCGACAGGGAGGCGGATAAATGCCCCTCGCTTGTTACCGTCGCAGTATCAAAGGAGTCATTGACAGAGATAAATCGCAGATCGAAGAACGGGCAGATCTTTTCAATGAACTGAGAGGTTTCGATATAGTTTCTGCCGAGGCGGGATAAGTCCTTCACCACGATGCAATCTACAATGCCCATCTTGACGGCTTCCATCATCCGATTAAACTCTGGACGGAGAAAATCGGTCCCGGTATAGCCGTTGTCAACGAACAGTGCCGTCTTCTCAAGATACGAGCGTGACGCAACATAGTTTTCAAGGAGAGCGGTCTGGTTCTCAATCGAGTCCGATCCCTTACCGTTGTCTTCAACGGAAAGGCGGACATAGAGAGCAGTTTTCCAGCAGCGGATAGGAGTATCAACTGCCGGGGTAGGGAGATTTTGCTTTTTCCGAGATACTCGTGCCATTAGACCACCTTCCTTTCAAAGCGAATGACTTTATTCGCGTCCTCCTTTTCCTGACGTTCGCGCAGGAACTCGACGATAGATGCAAAGCGGTCACAGTGCATGAGACCGACATCAATGTCTTTGTTCTCTCGAATATGAATATAGTCGATTAGGTTGACCACAGTGCTTCGAGTGAGTTCCTTGATATTTGCGTATTTTCTGAATTGCTCAAGCCAGCTTTGTTGCTCTGCCAGCCCACCCATCACGCTGTTTCGCTCACTGGTGAGCCGCATAATGGTGTCGCTTGCCTCCTTGATCTGCTGGTCGAACTGAGCTGTGAAGGCTTTGTATTCCTCACGGCTGATAAAATCGCTCTTGAAGTCTTCATAAGCACCGGTTTTCAAGCGGAGGTTCTTATCAATGATTTCTTCCTGAAACGAAATTTTTGCCTTGATTTTCTCAATCTCACGGTTTTCCCAAGCCATATCATCAATCCGCTTCAACGCATCTGCCATGTTCATAGCGACATCAATATGTCCCTGAACAACAGCGAGAACGGCGTCATATACAACAGATTCTTTGATGCTGTGAGCCGAGCAGGAGGTCTTGTCGCTCTTGTTGCCACCGCAGATGAAATAGGCATATTCCTTTTCTCCGCAGCGTGATACTCTGCGTACCATCGGGCTTCCGCAGTCAGCACAATAAATCTTCCCGGAAAACGGATGGACGCCGGTTGCACCGGACGGGCTTCTTGTATCATCAAGCATGAGCTTCTGAACAAGATCGAATTGAGCATGGGCAATGATAGGCTCATGGGCATTTTCTGTCCGCGCCCACTCGCTTTGCGGCTTCACTATGGTCTTTTTGACCTTGTGGTTCGGAGAAGTGGTTTTGCCCTGTACCAGTGTTCCGGTATAAATCTCGTTCTTGAGAATGCGATATATCGACTAAATCCCATGTCGATTTCGGTGCATATTTCAATAATATTTGATTAACGATTGATAGTTCTTCAGAAGAAAGAAACACCGAACATTGTTGCTTAGGTAGTGCAGAAGAAGAATACCCCGCAAATTCATAGTATACATTAGGTATAACCGGTCCTAGTTGCCACGCATAAAAATCGTCAGAAATAAGTCGAGTGTGTCTTATACGACAGTTTTCACCTTGAATGAAATAGAGCAATTTTTGTAGTTTTAAATTCGTAATAAGGATGTTATGAGCATGGCACCAATTAATAACATACGAAGCGATTTCGTGAGCGTCATACATACCATTACCTCCAAAGAAAATAATTACTAAAATTATATCATAGTATTTTAGTGTTATAGAAATGTATTCATAAATAAACTCTAATTAATTATAAATTATTTTATGCAAAAACTCAAATTTTTTTCATAACGAATTGTATATTGACTTGCATTAAACTCAGATTTGCTTTCTGAACACAAACAAATACTCGTGTGCTATAAGTAAAAAATTATATTTTACACTATTTGTTTT
>OHVL01000307.1_pt1 | contig 10917 bp, 7 predicted proteins | sample 1579511 | NCBI WGS metagenome assembly OHVL01 (sample SAMEA3882545, study PRJEB24775) | human gut metagenome | biome: human-associated habitat; feature: intestine environment; material: feces | place: Netherlands | collected 2009/2010
CCGGCTGATTTTAGCCAGTTTCTTTCAGGGTCCCCGTTCGCACTGCCGATCGGGGACCCTTTTTCATACCTATATCTGCCTTATATATGGCAGAATCGGAGCCTTGCCATGAGCCTTCTCGCTTATATATGGCAGACCATCATGCGAAAAACCCACTTCGGGGGTACATTTTTCCGGTTTTTCACCTTTGGGACTGCCATACATAAGCGAAATATCACCGGACAGAACACGAAATCTGCCATACATAAGCGAGATATCGCTCTATTTCCCAGCGAACGGTCAGACCAAAACGTATGATGTTGGCTAGCCTGAACAATGAGGGGTGGAGTCAATGGCAGACGAACTGTTTGTAGACCAAGACGAGGTCGAAGGCACGGCAAGCGGCGTTTGGAGCCGCATGCTGGCAGGTAATCGCAGGTTTGCGGAGGGCAAACCGGAACATCCGAATCGTGGCGCTGAAGCACGCGAGGCACTTGTGGACACACACGCACCGGAAGCGGCCATACTGAGCTGCTCCGACGCGCGAGTAAGCCCGGATATTATTTTCGATTCCGGTCTTGGCGACCTGTTCACGGTTCGCACGGCCGGTCAAATCATCGACGAAGCCGTGATTGCGTCCCTAGAATACGCGGTGACCGTACTCGGCGTACGTTTGCTGGTGGTGCTCGGCCATCAGAATTGCGGTGCGATCAAGCAGGCATGCAAGGAATACGAGGCGTTGTTGCACGAGTTGACCGCCGATGCAGAGGATTCGCTGATGGCCGCCGACAGCATTTCCGACATCGACGAACGCATCTGCGATTCGGATTCGATCATGATGCGCACGGTCGGTTTTTCGATTTGGCAGGCGCACGAATCGGAACTGGAATCGGCGGAGGATTTCGAGCGCGTGCACATCGCACGCACCATCGAACAGCTGGTGGAACGTTCCGAAGTGATCCAGCGCGCGCTGGCCGAGGATCGGCTGATGATCACGGGCGCACGCTACCAGCTCGATTCCGGCAAGGTGGAAGTGCTGAGCTTCTGACGATTTTCCGGAAAAAGACGGCTTCCGGATCCGTTGCGTCGCGCTGTTTTGACATGCCGTTGCTTTAGATTGGAATCATGTCGCTTGGTTTGAACATCCTTCTGATTTTCATTTTCCTGCTGCTCGGTTCCGTGTTCGCCGGCACCGAACTGGCGCTGGTCAGCCTGCGCGGATCGCAGATCGACCAGATGGAACAGGAGGATGCGCGCGGCAAGCGTGTGGCGCAGATCGCACGCGACCCGAACACGTTCCTGTCCACCGTGCAGATCGGCGTGACGCTGTGCGGCTTCCTGTCCGCGTCGTTCGGCGAATCCTCAATCGCCCCGTATATCGTGCCGGTCATCGAAGACTGGGGTGTGCCGCATAACGTCGCCGCTCCCCTGACCACCATCGCGTTGACGCTGATCATCTCGTATTGCTCGATCGTCATTTCCGAACTGGTGCCGAAGCGTATCGCCATGCAACGCAACGAGCAGATCGCGCGTGCCGTGGTGCCGGCCATCCATGTGTTCGCCAAAGTGTGCAAGCCGATCATCTGGCTGATCGGCAAGAACACGAACGGCATCGTGCGGCTGCTCGGCTTCGATCCGAACGAAACCGACAGCGAGGTGTCCGACGACGAACTGCGCGTGCTCGTCAACACCAACACCAACCTCAGCAAGGACGAGCGCACCATCCTCGACGACGTGTTCGACGCATCCGAAACCATTGTGGCGGAGGTCATGCGTCCGCGTGCCGACGTCGCGTTCCTGGACGGCTCCATGCCGATTGCGGAAGCCGCCGCGTACGTGCGTGAAATGCCGTATTCGCGTTACCCCGTCACCGGCAAGGATTTCGATGACGTGCTCGGCTTCGTGCACGTGCGCGACCTGCTTGACATCCGCGATCCGAAGGCGAGAACCGTTGCCGACGTGACGCGTGAGGGCATTTCCCTGCCGGGCACGTCGAAGCTGCTGCCAAGCCTTGAGCTGCTGCGCAAACGAGGCATTCACCTGGCCGTGGTAATCGACGAATACGGCGGCACCGACGGCATCGTCACGTTGGAAGACATGACCGAGGAATTGGTCGGCGACATCCGCGACGAATACGACCTGCCGGAGGAAAAGGGCGGCGAACGCACAGAACGCGCCGCTTTCGTCAATGGCGTGGCCACCATCGAAGGTGGCATGACGATCGAGGATTTCGCGGATTTGACCGGCATCGAGCTGGAAGACGGCCCGTACGAGACGGTTGCCGGCTATTTCCTGGCGCACACCGGCAAAATGGGCGAGGTCGGCGACGTGCTGTCGTCCGATGACGGTTATGACATGGTCGTCACCGAAGTGGACGGCCGTCGTATCGAAACGCTGGAAGTGCGTCGGCACACCGCCGATGAGGACGGTTCCGCGGCTGGCGATTCCGCGGCGGACGCCAAGTAACCCAAGCGGCCTCTTACAGCACCACCTGCCGGTTGATGTCGCGGCGCAACTGCCTCCATTGCGGCAGATAGGCGCTCATACGCCTTTGAAAGCCCTCTCCGTGGCCGTTCTCCCACAGGTGGGTCATCTCATGCACCAGCACGTATTCGAGGAATCTAGGGGCCATTAAACCAAGCTGCAGGTTAAGTCGGATACGTCCGGTCTTCGGCGTGCACGATCCCCAACGCGAACTCATCAGACGCAACGTGATATGCGTCGGCGTACGGCCAACGATCGGGCCCCATTTGGCAAGCAACACAGGCAATTGCGATTCGATGTTGCGTTGCGCCCGCGCCTTGGCCTCGTCCGTCCATACGAAAGCGGGCGGGTTGGCGGAAGCGCCAGTATCGCCAATATTGCCGTTTTGCGCACGCTGCGCGTTGAGTTGCGCGTCGATTTGCACGTCTCTGGCCTGTCGCATGCTGCATTGCGCCCGTTCGATCCACGGCTTGCGTTCCGTTACAAACCGTTCGATAGCGTTTTGCGACATTCGTTGCGGCGCGGAGATGACGATATCCGCGTTCGGCGGTTTGATGCGCAGGTACATGTTTTTGATGGGTTTGCGCACGATGGCCACCCGCATGCCGGCGATGCTCGCCGTCGTTTCGGAAATCACGCGATTGCGGTTGCGATGCCCCACTCCCCTGCCGTTGCGGCCGTTACCGCCGTTGCGCTGCCCATATGTCATGCCTGCATTATGCCACGACACGCCGATGACACGGCAGCACTTGACTTTCCCTGTGATTCAAGTATTATTTCAATTCGTTGTGTTCAAGACACAGCAAGTTGGGCCCGTAGCTCAGGTGGTTAGAGCGCATCCCTGATAAGGATGAGGTCGGAGGTTCAAGTCCTCCCGGGCCCACGTAGATGGTAAGGAAGCGGCACAGCCGCTTTTTTCACCTATGGGGCTATAGCGCAGCTGGTAGCGCATCTGCTTTGCAAGCAGAGGGTCGCCGGTTCGAACCCGGCTAGCTCCACGGGGCTATAGCGCAGCTGGTAGCGCATCTCCATGGCATGGAGAGGGTCAGGGGTTCGAATCCCCTTAGCTCCACAGAATTGAAGGCTTCCGAGTAATCGGAAGCCTTTTTCGTATTCAGCCTCTTGTCGACCATCCAACGGACGCGATCGCCCGCAAACCAAATAAAACGGCCGCCTGCATACCCGCAAGCGGCCGGAATCATCAAATCAATAGGGGAGTGGCACCACGAATCGCAACTAGTTGCGGGCCGCGTTCTGCTTGGACAGCTCGTCACGAATCTGCTGCAGCAGCTGGACGGTCTGCTCTTCGGCAGACGGCTCTTCAGCGGCCTTTTCCTCGGCTTCCTTCTGCTCGGCAAGCTTGGTCTTGGCAAGCAGCGCCTCGGTCATGTCGCGGAATTTGTTGATCGGCACCAGAATGCAGAAATAGACGGCGACGGCGATGATGAGGAAATTCAGAATAGCGCCCAGCACTGCGCCGAACGAAACGGTCGCGCCGTTGAATGTGATCGCCAGCAGACCATCCATGTTCGGCTTGCCGAAGATCATGGCGATGAACGGATTGATGACGCTGTTGACGATCGCGTTGACCACGGTGGTGACGGCACCGCCCATGACGACACCGACGGCCATGTCGATCATGTTGCCGCGTGCGATGAATTTCTTGAATCCTTCGAACATTTTTGCTCCTGTTCTGCATTCGCGATTCCGTGAATCGCGTCAATGGACAAGTCTCTCTTTGGACGTGTCTCTCTTGCATGCCCGAATCCATCCTATATCCGCACGCTCCAGCCAAATCTTGAGCAATATCTTGTGCGTCTCACAATCAAGCACATAGAATGAAACCGCCGTATTGATAACCCAACTATCCCGAAGGGGAAAAATATGCTCACTGATGAGTACGTCAAGCGCGTGTACGCGCAGGTCGAGAAGCGCGATGGCGACCAGCCGGAGTTCCTGCAGGCCGTTCGCGAGGTCTTCGAAAGCCTCGAGCCGGTTGTTGAGAAGCACCCGGAATATGAGAAGGCGGGCGTGCTCGAGCGCCTCGTCGAGCCGGAGCGCGTGGTGAAGTTCCGCGTCGCCTGGACGGACGATGAGGGCAAGGTGCAGGTCAACCGCGGTTACCGCATCCAGTTCAACTCCGCGATCGGCCCGTACAAGGGCGGTCTGCGTTTCCACCCGAGCGTGAACGAGGGCGTCATCAAGTTCCTTGGCTTCGAGCAGATTCTCAAGAATTCCCTGACCAGCCTGCCGATGGGCGGCGGCAAGGGCGGCTCCGACTTCGACCCGAAGGGCAAGTCCGATGCCGAAGTCATGCGTTTCTGCCAGGCGTTCATGACCGAGCTGTGCCGTCACATCGGCCAGTTCACCGACGTTCCGGCCGGCGATATCAACGTCGGCGCCCGTGAGATCGGCTACCTGTTCGGCCAGTACAAGCGCATCCGCGACGAATACTCCGGCGTGCTCACTGGCAAGGGCCTCGAATTCGGCGGCTCCCTGGCTCGCACCGAGGCTACCGGCTACGGCCTGTGCTACTACACCCAGGAAGCCCTGCGCGTCCTGAAGAACGATTCCTTCGAAGGCAAGACCGTGGTCATCTCCGGCTCCGGCAACGTGGCCATCTTCGCCACCGAGAAGGCCCAGGCCCTCGGCGCGAAGGTCGTCACCGCCTCCGATTCCAACGGCTACGTCTATGATCCGGACGGCATCAAGCTCGACATCGTCAAGGACATCAAGCTCGGCCACCGCGGCCGCATCAAGGAATACGCCGAGCGTGTTCCGGGTGCCGAATACCACGAGGGCTGCAAGGGCGTGTGGACCGTGCCGTGCGACATCGCGCTGCCGTGCGCCACCCAGAACGAAATCGATGAGGAGTCCGCCAAGGCCCTCGTCGCCAACGGCTGCAAGGTCGTGTGCGAAGGCGCCAACATGCCATCCACCCCGGAGGCAATCGCCGTCTATCAGGACAACGGCCTGCTGTACGGCCCAGCTAAGGCCGCCAACGCGGGTGGTGTGGCGGTGTCCGGCCTTGAGATGAGCCAGAACTCCTACCGCCTTTCCTGGACGTTCGAAGAGGTGGACAACAAGCTCAAGTCCATCATGGAGAACATCGTCGCCAATTCCCTGGCCGCCGCCAAGGAGTACGGCCATGAGGGCGATCTGATGCTCGGCGCCAACGCCGCCGGCTTCGTCAAGGTCGCCAACGCCATGGTCGCCCAGGGCGTGCTCTGATCGTCTTTCACAATCCGTTTCAACGGTCCGTGCGATTCGTTCGCACGGACCGTTTTCATATGCGTTACGGCATAACGCGCAACGCAGTATGACGATTGCATAAAAGCGACCGCATAATCGCGATTACATAAGAAAAGACGGCGCCTCCCGAAGTAGGGAAGCGCCGTCTTCTTATGTTGCACGAACGGCTTACGTTGCGCAAGCGCCGTACGAACGCCGTATGACGAATCGATCAGTCGTCGCCGAGCGTCACGTGGATGCCGCCGACCAGCGTGCTCACCACGTTGTACAGCAGCGTGAGAATCACCACCAGCACGGTGAACAGCACCACTTCGATGATGGAGAAGATGGTGACCGCGCTTAGCACGGTGCTCAGCGAAAGCACGTTGGCAAGGTCGAATCCGCCGGCGTCAAGACCGGTGGAGGACACGATCTGCGTCACCTGATCGAACACGCCGACCACGTTCAGCAGCAGCCACAGCAGCGTCACCGCGACGATCTGGATGATGCCTCCCGCGATGGAAAGCATGAACGCCACCTTGGCCGCGGACCATGCGTCGATGCGGGTCAGGGACAGGCTCATGCGGCGGGCGCGAGGCGCGCCACGACGCGCTTTTTCACGAACCTTCACACCGCCGGACGCGGCCACGCGTGGGGCCTGCGCCCCTGCCTGCGCCTGATGGCTTTCATTGTTCTCGCTCATCGTTGCTCCTTGCAGAATCTTGCCTACTTCTAGCCGAGGCTACCAGTTTTCGCAGACGATTCCCCGCCTGTGTCTCAGGCCTCTACATTCTCGCCATCGCCGGCATCGGAAGTGGCTTCCGTACCGGTTTCAGCGGAGTTTTCAGTAGTGGTTTCGGCTTGCGATTGCGCGGCTGCGTCGTTCTGGACTGCTCCGTTTTCCGCGGCGGCCTGCTCGGCGTCATCCTCGTCGGTCTCCTCGTTACGTGCTATGGAGATGATTTCGTCGTTCTTGTCAGGCTTGGCGAGCGTCACACCCTGGGTGGTACGTCCGGTGCGCTTGACTTCGGCGACGTTGGAGCGGATGACCTTGCCGGACTTCATGATGGCCATGATCTGGTCGGATTCCTCCACGATCACGGCGCCCACCAGGGAGCCACGGCCTTCGGCGAGCTGCACGGCCTTGACGCCGTAGCCGTTACGGCCCTGCAGACGGTATTCGCTGATGGCGGTGCGCTTGGCGAAGCCCTCGTTGGTGACCACGAGCAGATCCCTGTCGGAATCGCCCTGCACCACATCCATGGCCAGCAGGCTGTCGTCGTTACGGAACTTCATGCCCTGCACGCCGGCAGTCTGGCGGCCCATCGGGCGCAGCTGCTCGTCGTTGGCTTCGAACTTCAGGCTCATGCCCTGCTTGGAGACGAGGATGATGTCGTCATCCGCGTTGCACAGCGCGGCACCGATCAGCTCGTCGGCGTTCTCGCCGTTCTCGTCGGTCATGAGTCGTACCGCGATCAGACCACCCTGACGCGGGGAGTCGTATTCGGCGAGCGCGGTCTTCTTGACCTTGCCGGAACGGGTGGCGAGCACCAGGTACTTGGCCACGTCGTAGTTCGGAATCGACAGCACGGTCTGGATCGTCTCGTCCGGGCCGAACTGCAGCAGGTTCGCCACGTGCTGTCCCTTGGAATCGCGGGAGCCTTCCGGCAGCTCGTATGCCTTCAGACGGTACACGCGGCCCTTGTTGGTGAAGAACAGCAGCCAGTTGTGCGTGCTGGTCAGGAAGAAGTGGTCCACCACGTCGTCCTCGCGCAGCTTGGCGCCCTTGATGCCCTTGCCGCCGCGGTGCTGCGCGCGGTATTCGTCGGCCTTGGTGCGCTTGATGAAACCGGAGTGGGTCACGGTGACGACCACGTTTTCTTCGGCGATCAGGTCTTCGACGTTCATCTCGCCGGAGTACGGCAGAATCTTGGTACGGCGTTCGTCGCCATACTTGGCGACGATTTCGTCCAGCTCGTCGCCGACGATCTTGCGCTGGCGTTCCGGCTTGGCGAGGATGTCGTTGTAGTCGGCGATCTTGCGCATGAGCTCGTTGTGCTCGTCGAGGATCTTCTGACGTTCCAGGGCGGCCAGTCGGCGCAGCTGCATGGCGAGGATGGCGTCGGCCTGCACCTCGTCCACGTCAAGCAGGTCCATAAGGCCCGTGCGGGCGGTCTCCGCGGACTCGGAGGCACGGATGAGGGCGATGACCTCATCGATCATGTCAAGGGCCTTCAGATAGCCCTGCAGGATGTGGTCGCGTTCCTCGGCCTCGCGCTTGAGGTAGGCGGTACGGCGTGCGATGACTTCGAGCTGGTGGTTTACCCAATGACGGATGAACGCATCCAGGGACAGCGTGCGCGGCACACCGTCGACCAGTGCCAGCATGTTCGCGCCGAAGGTCTGCTGCAGCTGGGAATGCTTGTACAGGTTGTTGAGCACGACCTTCGGCACGGCGTCGCGCTTGAGCACGAGCACGAGGCGCTGGCCAGTACGGCCGGAGGTTTCGTCGCGCATGTCGGCGATGCCTTGGATCTTGCCGTCGCGCACCGCTTCGCGGATGGACACGACCAGACGATCCGGGTTGACCTGGTACGGCAGTTCGGTGATCACGAGGCACATGCGGCCCTTGATCTCCTCGGTGTTCACCACGGCTCGCATGGTGATGAGGCCACGGCCGGTACGGTACGCCTGTTCGATGCCCTTATGGCCGAGAATCGTGGCGCCGGTAGGGAAGTCCGGTCCCTTGATGATGCGGATCAGGTTGTCGAGCAGTTCCTCACGGCTCGCGTCCGGATGGTCGAGCGCCCAATGCACGCCTTCTGCCACCTCGCGCATGTTGTGCGGAGGAATGTTGGTCGCCATGCCGACGGCGATGCCGGACGAGCCGTTGCACAGCAGGTTCGGGAAGCGGGCCGGCAGCACGGTCGGCTCCTGCGTCTTGCCATCGTAGTTCGGCAGGAAATCGACGGTGTCCTTGTCGATGTCACGCACCATTTCCATGGCGAGCGGCGCCATACGGCATTCCGTGTAACGCATTGCGGCTGCCGGGTCATCGCCGGGGGAGCCGAAGTTGCCCTGGCCGTCGACGAGCGTGTATCGCATCGACCACGACTGCGCCATACGCACCAACGTGTCGTAGATGGCGGAATCGCCGTGCGGATGGTACTTGCCCATGACTTCGCCGACGACGCGTGCGCACTTGGAGTAGCCGCGGTCGGGGCGGTAGCCGCCGTCGTACATCGCGTAGATCACGCGGCGGTGCACCGGCTTCATGCCGTCTCGCACGTCCGGAAGGGCACGATCGACGATGACGGACATGGCGTACGCCAGGTAGGATTCGCGCATTTCCTGCTGCAGATCCTTCTTCTGGACGCGTTCGCCGACCATCAGGCCGTAATCGGTGTTGTCGGCCTCCTGCGGGCTCAACGGTTCCATGGAGCCGTCAGGCACGAACTGGCCGTCTTCGTTGCTGTTGTTTTCGTCTGCCAATTTCTAATCCTTGCTTTGAAGTCCTGCGAAACCCTACGCGTTTACGCGTCGATCCAGCTGACGTTGCGTGCGTTGCGCTGGATGAACAGACGACGTGGTTCGACTTCGTCGCCCATGAGCATGGAGAAGGTCTCGTCGGCCGCGGCCGCGTCTTCGATCTGCACCTGCTTCAGAATGCGATGGTCAGGATCCATGGTGGTCTCCCACAGTTCCTGGTAGCTCATCTCGCCCAGACCCTTGTAGCGCTGGATGCCTTCGCCCTTCGGCAGCTGGCGGCCCGCGGCCTTGCCTTCGGCGAGCACGCGGTCGCGTTCGGCGTCGGTGTACACGAAGTCGTGCGGGCCCTTGGTCCACTTGAGGCGGTACAGCGGCGGCATGGCCACGTACACGTAGCCGGCGGTGATCATCGGGCGCATGTAGCGGAAGAACAGCGTCAGGTTCAGGGTTGCGATATGCGCGCCGTCCACATCTGCATCGGCCATGATGATGACCTTGTGGTAGCGCACCTTGTTGAGGTCGAAGTCCTCGCCGTAGCCGCCGCCGACGGCGGTGATCAGCGATTCGATGGTGTCCGACTTCATCATGCGGTCCAGGCTTGCGCGCTCGGTGTTGAGGATCTTGCCTCGAAGCGGCAGTATGGCCTGCGTGATCGGATTGCGTCCCTGGATGGCGGAGCCGCCTGCGGAATCACCCTCCACGATGAACAGCTCGCATTCTTCGGGGTTGTTGGACTGGCAGTCCTTGAGCTTGTCCGGCATGCCGGCCGATTCGAAGATCGACTTGCGGCGGGTGTTCTCACGTGCCTTCTTGGCGGCCAGACGCGCACGGGAGGCCTCGATGGCCTTCTGGATGATGTTCTTGGCCTCGTTCGGGTGGGCGTCGAACCAGTCGCCGAGCTTGTCGGTCATGACGCGCTGCACGAAGGTCTTCGCTTCGGAGTTGCCGAGCTTGGTCTTGGTCTGGCCTTCGAACTGCGGGTTGGTGAGCTTGACGGACACGACGGCGGTCAGGCCTTCGCGCACGTCGTCGCCGGACAGGTTCTCGTCCTTGTCCTTGAGGATGTTCTTCTCGCGGGCGTAACGGTTGACCAGCGAGGTCAGCGCGGCGCGGAAGCCTTCCTCATGGGTGCCGCCTTCGGTGGTGGAGATGGTGTTGGCGAAGGTGTGCACGGCTTCGGAATACGCGGTGGTCCACTGCATGGCGATTTCCGCGGAGATGCCGATCTTCAGGTCCTCGGCCTCGAAGTCGATGACGTCCGGTTCGACCGGGGTGGCCTTGCGGGACTTCACCAGGTAGTCGACGTAGTCCTTGATGCCGTCGTTGTACTGGTAGGTGACGGTCTGGAACTTGTCTTCGGTTTCGGATTCCTCGCCGGAAACCTCGTCGCCGGCCTGGTCGGGCTCGCGCAAATCGGTCAGGGAGATCTTCAGGCCCTTGTTCAGGAACGCCATCTGCTGGAAGCGGTTGCGCAGGATCTCGAAATCGTAGGTGGTGGTTTCGAAGATCTTGCCGTCGGCCCAGAAGGTCACGGAAGTGCCGGTGGACTCGCCTTCCTCCATCGGCTTGCCCTTGAGCAGACGCGCGGTCGGCTTCTGGTCGATGTAGGTCTGGGTCCAGTGGAAGCCCTGACGGCGCACTTCGATGTCCACGCGGGTGGACAGCGCGTTCACCACGGAGATGCCCACGCCGTGCAGGCCGCCGGCCACCTTGTAGCCGGAGTTCTCGCCGCCG
>OHVL01000308.1_pt1 | contig 10856 bp, 8 predicted proteins | sample 1579511 | NCBI WGS metagenome assembly OHVL01 (sample SAMEA3882545, study PRJEB24775) | human gut metagenome | biome: human-associated habitat; feature: intestine environment; material: feces | place: Netherlands | collected 2009/2010
TGAAATTTTAAAAAGTGGGACATTCCCGCCATATATTTGTTCAAGGTATTGTGACGGATTTGGATATGCTATAAATCTATTCTATCCACCATTAGTTACATATGGACCTTTATTGTTTAAAATGTTTACAGGACACTATTATAATTGTCTAAAAATATATAGCTTTTTTACAATATTTATCTCTGGAATAACTATGTACAAGTTCGTATATGAAATAACAAAGAAAAGAGAAATTTCAGTTCTTTCAGCAATAATATATATATTTATTCCATATAGACTAGAAAGCATATATAACAGATTTGCAATAGGAGAATTTTCGACATTTATGTTCTTACCGCTTCTATTCTTAGGATTATATAATCTACTTAATGGAGATGGTAAAAAGCATTATTATATAGCAATTTCCGCTTCTTTATTAATGCTAACACATACAATAACAACCTTCTATGCTGCTTTATTTTCACTACTATATATATTGTTAAACATTAAGAAAATAAATAAAACAATAATAAGGAAACTTGCAATAAATTTAGTTTTTGTATTATTAATAACCGCATTCTTTTCAATACCACTAATAGAACATAAATTGATAGGGGATTATATAATACTTGATTCATGGAAAATGCATTCAACTCCGGACGAAGTATACGAGTCAACAGTTCCTATAAAGTATTTCTTTACTGGAACTATGGAAAAGTATGATATGGACTATAAGTTGGGAGTACCATTAATAATACTAATATTATTAGGCATTCCAGCCTTGAAGAGAATCAACAAAGAATACAAAGATGAATACTTAATAATGCTATTAATAGCTGTATTGTCGCTATTAATGACCACAAAATATTTCCTATGGTTGTACGTGCCACAGTTCTTTACAAGACTTCAATTTGCTTGGAGAATGCTTACATTCTTTGGATTTGCAATATCAATAGTTACAGCAATTAACTTATATACATTAATAGATCTAATACCAAAGCAAAACTTGAAAGACTGGATGCTACTACTATCAGTAATTTTAATAATTGCAAGTATGGCAAAGATTAGTTATGATTATAAGTATGAGAGTCAAAAAACATTGTCAGACGAAGAATATGAAGCAAAAATGCTAAATCAACAAACGATTCAACATATGCAAATAAACAGAGAATATTTAACTGATAATATCAGAAATGCCAATATGTCTTTAAGAGAAAAAGGAATTATTGTGGTTAGTGGCTCGGCAGATATTATACAAGAGAACAAAGAAGACTTAACATTATCGGCTAAAGTGACAAACATAGAAAAAGATACTACATTAGAATTGCCATATCTATATTATTTAGGATATGAAGTAAAAATTAATGGGAACAAAATAAATTATTTTGAGTCTAATAATGGATTTATTGCTGTTAAGATAGAGGAAGATATGAGCCAAGCAGATATAACAGTTTCATATACTGGAACCACATTAGAAAAAGTTTCTTATGTTATATCATTACTTGCTTTTATAGGATTTATAGGATATGTAATAAAAGAGAAAAGGAAACAGAATGAAAAATCTAATTAAATATTGTAGAGAGAAAGAAATTATAAATTATATACTAATAATTATTGCCTCGATAATTATTAGTATTCCTCTTGCAAATAAAAGTTTAAATATTTATAGAGATGATGGAATTCAACATATATGTAGAATAATTGGAACAGAACAAACATTAGCTGATAAGCAGTTTTTACCGATGATAATGTCTAATTTATGCAATAACTTTGGATATTCTTGGAACATATTTTATTCTCCACTAACAGCATATATGTCCGTAATGTTTAGAATATTTAATTTCTCGTATGTAAACTGCCTAAAGCTATGTATGTTTGTAATAGTGTTACTATCAGGACTTACAATGTATAAATTAACATTCAGAATTACAAAAAATAAGAAATTGGCTACATTAGCGAGTATCATTTATATATTAGCTCCATATAGAATAACAGATATGTATATAAGAACTGCTCTTGCAGAACTTGCGTCATTTATATTTATTCCGATTGTATTTGAAGGATTGTATATAATAGTAAATGAAGAGAAAAAGTCTTATAAATTAGCGTTAGGAGCAGCGGGACTTATTTTAACACATCAAGTAATAGCTATGTATACAGCTATTATATGTTTTGTATATTTAATAGTATTTTTCAAAAAGCTAAAGAGCAAAACAGTATTAAAGAACATTGGTGTAAATCTACTATTCTGCATTTTAATGACATCTTTTTATTGGGTAGGATTATTACAGCATTACTTTAGTACAAGTTATGAAGTATTTGTTCCTGGAAGAATGGAAAGGGAAGAGGTACTAATATTTTATAAAGCAAAGTTCTCTCAGTTATTTATTACAAGTAGCGAGCAAACAATGATATATGCAATAGGATTATTATCAGTAATTGGACTAGTTCTAACACCAATAGCATATAAAAAGATACCAGAGGAATATAAAAAAACATATATGTTTTTCTTAATAACAGGAATTGTTTTGATAGGAATGACATTAAAAATATTCCCATTCGAGAAACTTCCACAAGCTCTTACAATGTTGCAATTTACATTTAGACTATTTACATTTACATCATTCTTCTTTGCTTTTGTAGTAGCAACGAACTTTGCAATATTAATAAAGAACTTCAAAACACTTGATATAGTGGTGCCATTAACAATAAGTATCTTATTACTAGTACCATACAAATCAAAATTAGATTTTAATTTAAAAGACAATGAAGAACGACTAATAAATGGTGTAAGGATTACAGAAAATACAGGAAGAGTTCATGCCGGAATGGCTAGTATGGAATATCTACCAACAAAAGCATTTAAGAATTTGAAATATATTGCAAATAGAAAGGATGAAGTGATAGTATTGGATAATAACGAAGCGGTTATATCTGACTATACTAAACAAGCCTCTAATATGAACTGCAAAATATCAAATATTAATAAAGAAACAACAATAGAACTTCCATATATTTATTATCTTGGATATAGAGTATATGCCGATGGTCAAGAAATAAAATACACAGAATCAGATAATGGATTTATCCAAATAAATATAGCCAAAGACTCACAAATAAAAGTTAAATATTTAGGAACAAATGAAATGTTAATAAGCTATGCAATATCAATAATATGTCAAAACCAATGGTAGCAATTGTTGGAAGACCAAATGTAGGTAAATCAACATTTTTTAATTATATAATAGGAAAAAGAGTTTCGATAGTAGAAGATACTCCTGGTGTTACAAGAGATAGAGTATATGGGGAAGCTTCTTGGAGAGGAAGAAACTTTACATTAATAGACACAGGTGGAATTGATTTTAGCGAAGAAGATGATATTTCTGTTCAAATGAAGCAACAAGCAGATATAGCAATATCAATGGCTGATGTAATATTATTCGTAACAGATGCAAAACAGGGAATTACAAGCTCCGACAATGAAATTGCGTTAATGCTTAGAAAATCAAACAAACCAATTATTTTAGTATGCAATAAAGCTGATAATTATGGAAAAGATTCTCCGGAAATATATGAATTTTATAATTTAGGACTAGGAGATCCATATAGAGTATCTGCAGTTAATGCAATAGGTATTGGTGATGTATTAGACGCAATATATGATAATTTACCAGAAGCTCAAGAAGGCGAAGATGATTCTTTAGAGATAAAAGTAGCTGTTATAGGTAAACCAAATGTTGGAAAGTCATCTCTAATAAACAAAATTTTAGGTGAGAATAGATTAATTGTAAGCAATGTGGCAGGAACTACTATAGATTCTAATTTTGAAAATCAATATGGCAAATATGTACTTATAGATACAGCAGGATTAAGAAGACATAGCAAAGTTGATGAGAAAATTGAGAAATACAGTGTAGCAAGAACATTACTTGCAATAGAGAGAGCAGATGTTTGTATTCTTATGATAGATGCAAATGAAGGAGTTACTGAACAAGATACAAAAATAGCAGGAGAGGCTCACGAAGCAGGAAAAGGTGTTATAATAGCAGTCAATAAATGGGATGAATATGAAAAGACAAATGGAACATTAGAAAAATATACAAAAGCTGTATATGAGAAAATACCATACTTATCATATGCACCAATATTATTTATATCAGCAAAAACAGGACAAAGGGTAGACAAGCTATTTAGCTTAATAAATAAGGTTGCTGAACAAAATGCTTTAAGAGTTTCAACATCAGTTCTAAACCAAGTACTAGCAGAAGCGGTTACAGTTGTTCAACCACCAACAGATAAAGGTAGAAGACTAAAAATATACTATATGACACAAGCTACAACAAAGCCACCAACATTTGTAGTATTTGTGAACGACCAAAAGTTGTTTCATTTCTCTTATGAGAGATACCTAGTAAATCAACTAAGAAAAGAGTTTGGATTGGTTGGAACGCCTGTTAGGATGATTGTTAGAGAGAAACTTGAAAAAGGGGAAGGTAGCAATACAAAATAAAAAACTATAAGATAAAATAAGGAGAGTGATCTATATGTTAAAATACATATTAGTAGTAATTATTGCATATTTATTAGGAAGCATTAGTTTTTCAGTTATAATTAGTAAGAAATTAGCTGGATTTGATGTTAGAGAAAAAGGAAGCGGAAACGCAGGAAGCACAAACGTTCTAAGAACAGTTGGAAAAAAAGGAGCAATATTAACTCTTATTTGTGATTGTTTAAAAGGAGTAATCGCAGTTTTAATAGCTTATATAGTAAGCAAGACTACACAAAACACAGATGGAGCATTACTTGTACAGTTAGCAGGACTTGCTGTTGTTCTAGGACACACATTTCCTATATTCTTTAATTTTAAAGGCGGAAAAGGTGTAGCAACATCTCTTGGAGTATTATTAATAATAAACTGGCAAATTGGCTTAATATGTTTAGTATTTGCTTTGCTATTAATGGCATTAACAAGATTTGTTTCACTTGGTTCAGTATCTGCTGCAATACTATTTCCAGTACTAACAATATTCATACATTCACATTATATTGTAGATGGAAGTTATATAATATTTGCACTTCTTCTTGGAGCATTTGTTGTATTTAACCATAGAGCAAATGTTAAAAGATTATTAGAAGGTAAAGAAAACAAATTAAGTTTTAAAGGAACAAAATAAATTAAAGAGGGTAATCATATGAAAAATATAGCTATAATTGGAAGCGGAACTTGGGGAGTTGCATTGGCAATACATTTATCTAGAATGGGAAATAAAATAAAGATATGGTCTTTTTCGGAAGAGGAAGCTAATACTCTAAATACAGAAAGAAAATGCAAATTTCTACCAGAAGCTGTTATAGATGAAAATATCACATGTTATACAGATATGAAAACTGTAATTGATGGTTCTGATATAATTTTACACGTTACCCCTTCAAAATTTGTTAGAGAAACAATTAAAAAATATGAGAAATATGTAACAAATCAGCCAGTAATAATGTGTTCTAAAGGATTTGAAGCAGATACACTTTGTACATTAAGCCAAGTGATAGAACAAGAAATGCCAAATGTTAAATATGGTATCTTTTCAGGACCAAGCCATGCAGAGGAAGTTTCTCTTGGAATACCAACGGCCATTGTTATTGCATCTAAAGATGTTGAGATACAAGATATGGTACAACAATTATTTATGAATGAAAAAATGAGAGTGTATACATCTGATGATGTTACAGGAGTTGAACTTGGAGGAGCTTTAAAGAATATAATTGCATTTTGCGCAGGAATTGCTACTGAGATTAATCTTGGAGATAATACTTTTGCAGCATTAGTTTCAAGAGGATTAGTGGAAATAACAAGACTTGGAATGGCGATGGGAGGAAGACACGATACATTCTATGGACTTTCAGGACTTGGAGATTTAATTGTAACTTGTATGAGTGAACATAGCAGAAATAGAAGAGCAGGAAGATTAATAGGGAAGGGTTATACAATAGAAGAAGCTAAAAAAGAAATAGGAATGGTAATTGAGAGTATAGACAATATAGAAGTTGCATATAAATTATCAAAAAAATATAATATAGAAATGCCTATTGTAAATGCTGTGTATGACATACTATATAATGGACTAGAGCCTTCAAAAGCTGTTACAATATTAATGACAAGAGATAAGAAATCAGAATAATTTAATAAGGATATCTTTCGTATAAATACCTAATGATGCTATCAGCGTTGTTAGGTGTTATATTTATATATACGCCTTTATCAATACTAATCCACATGGCTAATTCAAAGCTATCAATATTATCAGCAAAAACGCCAAGCATAGTAGCCATTTCAACAGGATTTGGAAATTCTTGTTTCCATTCTAAGGAATGATAATCTATGCCTAAATTGGTTATATTATTATAATACCTTGTCAAAAAATTAAAGATTTCTCCATCTTTTTGACTATAAAATTTCGCGACTGAATACATAAATTCCACTCCTTTCAAAATTTATAATTATTATTTGTTTTATAAAAATTTATATACATAGAATAAAATGTAATTATTTTGGCAAAATAAAAATAAAAATGGGGGAAATGATGAAAAAACATTCATGGATTAAGTATTTAATTATTTCACTGGTAATAGTTATTATTATTACTATTGCTATGATATTTTTATATCAAAATACTACTGCTAATTCATTAGATATTAATGATAAAATTACAGATGAGCTAACTTATTTAGATACGACATTAGTTTCTATGCTTAACGGATTAAGTAACTTAAATACAGCCAGTCTTTTGATTAGTAATGAAAGTAGTGGTTCGGGTTCACAAAGTACTTCTCAAGGAAGCGAATCTTCTGAAGGTTCGTCAAGTGAAGATTCTAGTGATAGCCAAGGTTCTAGCAATCAAAGCAAGCAACAAAACATAGTAAAATATGAATTGATGCAGGAGCCAGTACTTGATAAGGATAAAGATGACATAGATTGGAGAGAATTAGAAGATACGGCAGAAAGTTTATATAATTCTTGGGCAACTATTACTATTGACTTAAATTCACAAAATGTTTCGAAAAATGATATTTTAATGTTTAACACTAACTTGGATAATTTAATGAATTCCTTAAAAAACAAAGATAAGAAGAACTCCAAAATATGTTTGGCTAATTTGTATAGTACTCTTCCTAAATATATGGAGCAAACTTCGCAAGATTCAAATGCCATTAGTTTTAGGAGAGTAAAAGCAAATGTTTTGTTTTCGTACGCCATGTTAGATACTGGGGACTGGGATAGCATTAATAAGTTTTTATCTCAGGCGGAAGTGGACTTAAAAAATCTAATGGAAACAGGAAATGTAAATGGAAATTTCAAAAAGTCGACAGTAGATAAATCTTATGTTCTATTAAGAGAACTCATCAAAACAGGTAATGAAAAAAACATAGATTTATTTTATGTAAAATACATGAATTTAATAGCTGAACTTGAAAAAGCCTGAACTTAATATCTTTCGGGCTTTCCTTTTGACTTATTTGGAAAAATATGTTATAATAAGAATGTTTGAAGGCAGGAAGAAAAATGGTTTTAATTAAAATCAATGAAAAAAGGAGAGACTAAAATGAAAACCCAAAAAACCCGGCAACAAAGAAAGAAATCAGCATATGACTGGTTTCTGAGAGTGACGTTATGTGTCTTCATCATCATTGCTATTGTGCTTGTTGGAATGCAGATCAGAAGCAAATATGTTTTCCTTCAGAACACATTCATTAATCAGGTGAACTGCTCGAACCTTTCAGTTAAGCAGGCAGAGAAAAAAATCAAAAATGAGCTGTTTGATACAGCTACAATAAACTTTTCCTATGGAGATGACAGGTTTGTTGTAACTCTTAGCAAATTGAATCCTAGTTTAAACAAAACCGACCTAGCAGAAGATCTTAAGCAAATCATGAGAGAACAAGACTCTTTTAAGAATCTTCCGTTTCAAGAAGAAGCAATCACAAATCTTTACAGTGTGGACGTAGAAGCTCTAAAAAAATTCTTAGAACGGACAGGCTTTGGTTCTTCTAGTAATTTTAATGCACAGATTGAATGGAATAGCGAAAAGAACAAATATGTTATTGTAGATGAGCTTGCTAATGTTGGAATGACATTAGACCAAATGACTGATTATACAGTAAATAACATCAATAACGGAGTAACCAATATTGATTTTAAGAAACTGCAAAAAAGTCTGTGGTCTGAAAGAAAAGACACATTAGTAGAGAGTCTGAACCATATTAACCCAATAATTGTTGATACAAATCTGCAATTCGTGTTAAATGGCGAAACTATTTGTTCTCTTGATGCAAGCACTATAAAGAATTGGGTCAAAATGGATGATGAGGGACAGCCTTTTATTCAGATTGATGGCAACGTTGAAGAATTCGTCGCAAAAGTTGCCCAAATAGTCGAAAATAAAAAGCATCCCACATATTTCCAACCCAGCGGACTCGATCGGCAGATTGAAATTGGTGGTCTAACCAATTATGTGATTGACCAAGACAAGTATTCGAATTGGATAAAATCTAATTTGGGAGAAACGCAAGAAACAACCATTTCTGCGAAAGCAACTCCGTTAAGTGATTACATTGAATTGGACATCACAAGACAAACAGTCTGGCTGTATCGCAATGGAGAGTGTATCATGACATCTCCGTGTGTTACTGGAAATGTTGCAACAGGGCATGGCACAAGAACTGGAGTTTTTTCGGTCTATGAAATGACTACTGATGAAACTCTCAGGGGCTATGAAAATGACGGAACACCATACACGTCACATGTAGACCGTTGGATGGAGTTCGATAATGGTAATGGTTTTCATGATGCAAAATGGCGCTATGGCGTTTTCGGTGGGGATATCTATAAAACAGACGGTTCCCATGGTTGCGTCAATATGCCAGTAGACAAAGCCAAGTTCTTATATAGTAACATTTGGCTCGGGTATACGGTAATTATTTATAAGTCATAAAAGCTTACAGCGGAGCAGGATTAATAATCTTGCTCCGCTCTCCTTTTTGAGATTTGACAAATATGAGATAGCGATGCTATAATTTTTTCAAAAGAGGAGAGTGCGAAAGTAAAGTTAAACAGAAAATAAAGATAAGGAGTTAGGAAAACAAATTTGTGAAAAGGGGATTAATTGATTATTATAAATATAGAAAAAATATTATATAAAGCTATGACATGGAGAAGGTGAACGGAAAACCATTAGTGTCAAGAAGCTTCGACAAAACTAGGTCCATTTGACTTTTTGAGTGTTTTAGAGTAAAATAGAAAAAGAGAGTAAATTAAATGGTCGCGTATAGCAAGGTCGAAAGGCAGCGTACGAGGAAAGTCCGGGCTCCACAGAGCAATAATGCTGGATAACGTCCAGTGAGGGTAACCTTAAGGAAAGTGCAACAGAAAACAACCGCCAGAAATGGTAAGGGTGAAAAGGCGAGGTAAGAGCTCACCGCTAATATGGTGACATATTAGGCTGTGTAAACCCCATTTGGAGCAACACCGAGACAAGAAGGCTAAGACTGCTCGTCATCTTCTTAATTTGGTGGCTTGAAACATATAGTAATATATGTGCTAGATAAATGGCCATTCTAGACAGAACCCGGCTTACAGATTTACTTTTATATATTAAAAATACCACTACTATAAGGCATATAGTAGTGTTTTTAATTGACTGTATTTTTATGTTATTTAAATATTGTACTTTTTGGTTTTTCAATATATAATAGACATGTTAATAATATCAAAAGGAGGTAATTTAGCGAATGTCTTTCATTGATAAAATAAAAGAAGAAGCAAAAAAAGATATTAAAACAATTGTACTACCAGAAAGTGAAGATATAAGAGTATTACAAGCAGCGCAAACAATAATAAGCGAAAACATTGCAAACATTGTTTTGATTGGAGATGCTAAAATAATAAAAGAGACTGCTTTAAAAAACAATCTGGACTTGTCAGGAGTTACAATAATAAACCCAAACACCTTTGATAATTTTAGTAAATATGCAAACGATTTATATGAACTTAGAAAAAACAAGGGAATGACATTAAATCAAGCAAAAAAGATATTAAAAGACAATAGTAGATATTTTGCTACAATGATGGTGAAAGAGGGAGATGCAGATGGATTTGTTTCAGGTGCTTCTCATCCTACATCAGACACACTAAAACCAGCACTTCAAATATTAAAAACAGCACCTAATACAAAATTGGTTTCTGCCTTTTTTGTAATGGTCCTTCCAGATAAAGAGTTTGGAGAAGATGGAGTATTTGTATTTGCGGATTCAGCTAAAAGTTTTAAAGAACTTATTGGAGCAGAACCCAAAGTTGCAATGCTTTCATATTCTACATTAGGAAGCGCATCATCACCATTAACAGAAAAAGTTGTAGAAGCAACTTCTCTATTGAAAAGCAAAGAACCAGACTTAATATGTGATGGAGAAATACAATTAGATGCAGCAATAATCCCAGAAGTTGCAAAGCTAAAAGCTCCAAACAGCAATCTAAAAGGAAAAGCAAATATATTGATATTCCCAGATTTGGATGCTGGAAATATTGGATATAAATTAACTCAAAGATTTGGTCATGCAGAGGCCTATGGTCCACTTTGTCAAGGAACATCAAGACCTGTAAATGACTTGTCAAGAGGATGTAGTGCAAGTGACATAGTCGGAGTAGTTGCGATAACTGCAGTCCAAGCACAACATCAAAGTAAATAATATAAAAGAAAGGATACAATAAACATGAAAATTTTAGTTTTAAATTGTGGAAGCTCATCTTTGAAATATCAACTATTAGATATGAGCACAGAGAGCGTTATAGCAAAAGGAAATTTTGAGAGAATAGGGGAAAAAGAATC
>OHVL01000326.1_pt1 | contig 10432 bp, 8 predicted proteins | sample 1579511 | NCBI WGS metagenome assembly OHVL01 (sample SAMEA3882545, study PRJEB24775) | human gut metagenome | biome: human-associated habitat; feature: intestine environment; material: feces | place: Netherlands | collected 2009/2010
CTTCTGGTTCGCATCATTGATCTCCCATGCAGAATTAATCTTCTCGCTCATATCCCCAAGTGCCTCCACCGCGGTGTTTGCACTGTCTGAACTCTTTGCGGATGCTTCTTTGATACGCTCCACGAATTCACTCATGTTGGCTGTCATGTTCTGGGTCTGTTCTGCAAGTTTACGGATCTCTTCCGCAACTACTGCAAATCCTTTTCCGGCTTCTCCTGCACGGGCTGCCTCGATGGATGCATTCAGTGCCAGCAGATTGGTCTGGCTGGAAATGGAATTGATCCCTTCAATGACTTCATTAATATTACTGATAATGTCAAAAAGCTTCTCCATATTCTGTTTCATGGTACTTGATTCACTGATCGTCTTATCGGACAGATCGCGGATAGCCGTCAGCTCCTGCTGTCCCTCTTCGATATTTTTGTAAATCGCTGCAGATTCTTCCGATGCAGACAATATCGTATTGGTCAGTTCCTCATGCTGGTTGGAAACCTCCCCTGCCACACGCGAACTTTCTGACGCAGACTTCGTAGCGTCCTCCGATGCCTGTGCGATCTCCTGTGAAACAGATTCCATCTTGGAATTATAATCTTTTAAGGCATCCACAACCTCTGCGATCTGTAACGATGCGGATGCATTCTTTGCCAAGATCTGACCAAACTGGCTGCGTCCGTTCACCAGACGGGTATACAGCTGCTGTATCTCCGGATCTTTTGAATAATCTACATTTTTCAATTCCAGAACGGCCTGCAGACCGGCTCTGTCTGTCTTTTTTCCAAATGCCATATTATATACTTCCTCTCTGTTGTAACATACAAATCTCTGTATCTTCTGCCTTTTATTCTGAACTAAAATATGTTTAAAGTCAACATATTTCTATCATAATCCGGATATTTTTTGACAATTTTGCTGCTACACACAGGTTGCCATGCGAACAATAACACGATTCTTACAACTTCAGGTTTTCCACACAAGAAATACACTTGCCACAATTCCGGCAGTGGTTGCAAAAAGGGCTCCCGGAAGTGTATATCTTGTCTTTTTTACTTTTACCGACATAAAATAAACCGACATGGTATAAAAAATGGTCTCTGTGCTACTGAGCATAACCGATGCCGCACGTCCCAGCATCGAATCTGCACCATGTGTTTTGTAGATATCCAGTAAAAGTCCCGTTGCTGCAGAGGAAGAAAACATTTTTATCACAGCAACCGGGATCAGCTCGGTCGGAAATCCTGTCGCCGCCATTAATTTCCCAAGCCACCCGGAAATAAAATCCAAAAAACCCGAAGCCCGCAAAATTCCTACTGCTGCCATCAGTCCGATTAGTGTCGGCATAATCTCCACTGCTGTGCGGATTCCGCTTTTTGCCCCTTCCAGGAAATCCTCATATACATGCTGCCGGTGCATCAGGCCATTTCCCACAATGAGCAATACCAGAATCGGAATGACTGCCTCGGATAAGTACAGAATCAAATTCATTTTTCCACCCTCCCAAATGCCTGCCGGAGCTTGATGAAAATGACAGCTGCCAACGTGGAAATACTAGTGGCAATGATGGCCGGTCCTACAATTGCAGCCGGACTTACGGCTCCATACTGGCTGCGATATGCAATGATATTCACAGGTATCAGCTGCAGGGAAGAAATATTAATGATAAGAAAATCACACATCGCGTCTGTCGCCTGATTTGACATTTTCTGCAGCCGCTTTAACTCTTTCATGGCAGAAATCCCTGCCGGGGTTGCCGCCCAGCCCAGCCCCAGAAAATTGGACACCATATTCGTTGCCATATATCTGCCTGCTGCGGAATTTTCCGGAACTGACGGAAACAAAAAATGTAGTATCGGTCCCATTGCAGATGCCGCACGGTTTACCATCCCCCCTTTTTCCGCAATCTTCATAAGTCCTACCCAGAATGCCATGGCACCTGTCATTGTCAGGCAAAGGCTTACCGCTTCCTTTGCCGAAGCAAGTGCCTGGTCGGTCACTGCTCCAAGATTTCCAGTCATTGCAGCATACACCACCCCGACAAGAATCATTCCACCCCATAAATAGTTCATCCGCGCCTCCTGTTTGCGTTCTTAAATCATTGTATGGGCTTTGCTTTTTTCATATTCCTTTTGCAATTACCGGATAAACCCAAAAGGGAAGGCATAGCCCAGGCTTTCCCTGCATAAATTTTCTTAAGTTTTCTTACAGGAGTTTCTGGTATGAAACATCTTTTGAAAAAACACCGGATGCTTTCCGTGGGTATTTTTCTGGCTGCGGTGCTCTCCATTATTTATGCAGCCATCCTCTCACCTGCCGGAAAAAGTACCGGTTCTTTTTCTGAATTTTGTACCACGCTTTTTCGCGAAGAGATGAAATCCAACACCATGAATCTGCACTTTACGCTAAAAGATCCAAAAGCTGCCGGCATTGACTCTTATGAGATCACGCTTGGCAGTCTGTCCGGTGACAGTCCTCATAACCAGGCCAGACAGCTCAAAAAACTTTCGGAAGAACTCAAAAAATATTCTCACCGCTCTCTCAAAGGAAAAGACCGCCTGACCTGCCGGCTGCTTTCCGATTATATTTCACGCCAGCAGAACCTTGCTGCCTATCCCTATTACGATGAACCTCTGACCCCTTCCGGTGGTGTCACCTCACAGCTGCCTGTGCTTCTGGCAGAGTATACTTTCCGCAATACCAGAGATATTAAAGATTATCTCGGACTGTTGTCGCAGATGGATACTTATTTTTTAGGAATTTTAGATTATGAACAAAAGAAAGCCGATGCAGGACTTTTCATGTCCGATGAAGCCTGCTTAAAAGTCATTGAAGGGTGTGAAGTTTTCACCGAACATCCCGATGACAATTTTCTGATCGATACGTTTTCCAACCGGTTAAATGCCATGGATGGGCTTACGGATACCCAAAAGAATGCTTATTTGAAGCAACATTCCAAAGTTCTGAGTGATCATGTCATTCCGGCTTACAGCCAGATGATCAAAGGACTTACCATGCTGCTGGGACGGGGACATAACAACTGGGGGCTTTGTAACTTCCCGGAAGGAAAAGCCTATTACGAGGCGGTCGTGTCTGCAGATACGGGCTGTGATGACAGCGTGGAAGATCTGTTTTCCCAGATTGCCAAAGCCCGGCGGGAAGATCTCATGTTCTGTCAGAATCTTTTGGAAAAAAATCCGAAACTTGCTTCCCAGTCCCCGAAACCCGATGCTGCCCTAAAAGAGGAAAATGCCATGATTTCCCGGCTGCAAAAAGAAATCCTTACCGACTTCCCTGCACCACCACAGACAGACGTGGAAATCTGCCACGTTGATCCGGCACTCAGTGAGTACTTAGCTCCCGCCTTTTATATCACGGCTCCGATTGATGATATTTCACACAACCGGATCTACATAAACGATGCTAAAAATGATACGGATATCTATTACTTTACAACGCTTGCGCATGAAGGATATCCCGGTCATCTGTACCAGACCATCTGTACCTCCTCCTATGGTGCTCCGAAAGTCCTCTCCCTCCTCAACTATCCGGGTTACACCGAAGGCTGGGCAACCTACACGGAAATGCAGTCTTTCTATTATGCCGGACTTGATCCGGATCTCGCCTCCCTGTTACAGCACAACCAGGCCGCAACACTCAGCCTCTATGCCACTGCGGATATCGGGATTCATTATTTTGGATGGGAAAAAGAAAAAAACGCCGCATTCTGGAGCGAATACGGCGTAGATGATACTGCCACGGTAAAAAGAATCACGGATCTGATCCTCGAAGAACCGGGAAACTACCTAAAATATTATGTTGGCTATCTGAAATTCCGCCAGATGCGTGAACAGCTTGCGCTCGAAAACAAAAGCTTTTCGGTGTCTGCATTTCACGAAGCAATCCTTCGCACCGGTCCTTCGCCTTTTTCCGTTCTCGAAGAAACCGTGCGGGATCAGTTAAAATAAAGTCCATTGATCTTTTTTATTTTAACAGTGCCTGATAGATATCGCGCTTGCTGACCCCACGGTCTTTTGCAACACGTTTCATGGCTTCCTTGCGGTCAATCCCCTGGGACTCGTAATGCGCCATGTGTTCCTCCAGGGAAAGTGCTTCCCATCCGGCCTGTTCCTCCTTTTTCATCTCTTCGCGGGAGCGGCCGGCAATGATGAGGACATATTCCCCACGCGGCTCATTGACTTCATAATAGGATAAACTGTCCGTAAGCGTCATCTGCAGCTTTTCTTCATGCCGCTTGGTCAGTTCCCGGCAGATGGTAAGCCTGCGGTCTCCGCCGAGGGTATCCGAAAGTTCCTGCAAAGTGCGCACAAGGTGGTGTGGTGCTTCATAGATAATAATCGTACGTGTCTCGGTCTTTAATTCTTCAAGCACCGCCTGATGCTCCTTTTTGTCTTTTGGCAAAAAAGCCTCAAACACAAACCGGCGCGTTGGAAGTCCCGACATGGTCAGTGCGGTGATACAGGCGGCCCGGCAGCGAAGTGACCGGAATGCCTTCTTCATAGCAGATGCGCACAATATCCTCCCCGGGATCGGAAATGCCCGGTGTCCCTGCATCTGTAATTAATGCAATGTTTTTACCCTCACGCATTTTTGCGACAAGCTGGTAAGCCTTATCGATTTTGTTGTATTCGTGATAGCTGGTCATCGGTGTCTTAATCTCGAAATGATTGAGCAGCCGGATGGAGTTTCTCGTATCCTCTGCTGCGATCAGATCCACTTCTTTGAGTGTCCGCAGTACACGGTATGTAATATCCTCAAGATTGCCGATCGGGGTGGCACACAGATAGAGTGTGCCGGTTTTATGTTGTTCCATGGGAGTTCCTTCCTCTTCGTTTCTATACAGGCGATTGCGAAACAGGTACGAACGTTATGCGCTGCACCGGTTTCGCAATTGCCTGTATTTAAGAATAGGATGAAACTATCATACTTGTCAAGTCGCAAAATTATGACTGACTCCGCACCGCACACCGGGCAATGCAATCATTAATCGAATACTCCCTTTCCCATTGAAAAATATCGTGCTAAAATATATCTGGAAGTAAGAAAAGAGGATTTCATTTATGCACGATAACACACAGCATTTATATAACAATTTGGACTTACGAAAGCTGCTGATCCCGATTATTGTGGAACAACTGCTTTCTTCTTTAATGGGGACCGCCGATACCATGATGGTCAGCAATGTCGGCTCTGCCGCAATTTCTGCCGTTTCCCTGGTGGATTCCATCAATATTCTTGTCATTCAGGCACTGTCTGCCTTATCTGCCGGGGGCGCGATCCTGTGCTCCCAGTATCTCGGCAGCCAGAACAAAAAAAATGCCAACCGTTCTGCTCGGCAGGTTTTGTTTGTCATGGTCATTCTGTCTGTAACTTTATCCGTTTTCTGTCTGATATTCCGTGATCCGCTGCTTCATGTAATCTTTGGGAAAGTAGAACGCGATGTCATGACCAATTCCCGGATTTATTTCTTCTTTACTCTGTTATCGTTTCCGTTTATCGGACTGTACGATGCCGGTGCTTCGATTATGCGCTCCCAGAACAACAGCCGCAATCCGATGATCATCTCGGTTATTTCCAATTTTATGAACATTGGCGGAAATGCGATTTTGATCTTTGTACTTGGCATGGGCGTCGAAGGTGCGGCGATATCCACTCTGGTATCACGTATTTTCTGTGCCATCGTCGTTATCTGGCAGCTGCGCAATGACAATGCCCCGATCTGTATCCGCAATTATTTTTCCATCCGCCCCGACTGGTATCTGATTAAAAAAATCCTGTTTATCGGAATTCCGTCCGGTATTGAAAACAGTATGTTCCAGTTCGGTAAACTTGCCATCCAGTCTACGGTTTCCACACTTGGAACCGTAGCGATTGCCGCGCAGGCAATGACCAATATTCTGGAAAACTTAAACGGTATTGCTGCCATAGGCATCGGAATCGGACTGATGACCGTGGTCGGTCAGTGCCTGGGTGCAGGGCGCAAAGATGAGGCCATCTATTATATTAAGAAATTGTCCTGGCTGTCAGAGGCAGTCATCATCGCAAGCTGCCTGCTCGTTTTTGCACTGACCAAACCGATTACCATGCTTGCCGGAATGGAACCTGCCAGCGCAAAACTGTGCTTTTTCATGATAAGCTTCATCACGATCGTAAAGCCAGTTTCCTGGGTACTTTCCTTTATCCCACCCTATGGCATGCGCGCTGCAGGTGACGTAAAATTCTCCATGATCACCTCCTGCTGCACCATGTGGCTGTGCCGGGTAAGCCTGTGCATTTATCTCTGCCGGGTATGGGGATTCGGCCCGATTGCTGTCTGGATCGGTATGTTTTCCGACTGGACGCTGCGCGCGATCATTTTCTCCATCCGTTTCCACTCCCGGAAATGGTTAAATCATCGCGTCATTGAAAAATGATGATATTCCGTTTTGTGATCTTCCTTTGCATATAGATCCAAAATATAATATAATGCCCAGTCCTGATCATTTGCCCATGGATCATAATATTCAGCCTGCTTTCCATTAATGGTCTTCGGATATACCATTGCACAGGAACCAAATCCTTCTTCATCGAACAAATTCAGGCATCCACGTATAGACGCTTCCCCTTTTTCGTCTATTTCCGTGTCTTTTAAGATCTTTGCATATGTTTTGTATACCTGGCCTGTCAGTACACTCCAGTAATGAGGGAAAGTATCTCCTAACATTCTTCTTTTTCCAAACCAATAGCCATCCCAATGTCTGATCGCAGTCTCAAACAAATAATAATCCGGCTGCCTTCCATTAAATAAAGACAATATTTCCATTTGTTTTTCCACCGCCTTCAAATATTTTTCGTTTCCAAATATCTTATATGCCTGTAATAAAATATTTGCTGCCGGTGCTACAATACTTTGCTCATAGTTGACTTCAGATGGAGGGTAATTGATTCCCATCTGGCAGATATTTTCCGCATGTTCCCGGAATAAATTTTTTAATTTTTCAATGTCACACCCCCATCTTTCGTTTTCGGAATCCGATTTTTCAATTTCCTCTAACACTTCCGCTATCTGAATTCCTATCGGATAAAATTTTTGTCCGCCTTCCTGATAAAATTTAAGATATGTTTTAACTGCATCCTCCAGATAAACCGGATTTACGCTCCATTTATATACCTCTGTCTGCAAGGTAGCAGCCCATGCATAATTATATAATCTGTGCCAGTCATTATTTCTTTGCATGTCATTATATACTGTGCCTGAATTTCTGTCATATAATTCACGATAAAAATAATCCAGATATTTTTTCAGGCTTTCTTCTAATAACGGATCATCATCCAACTGTAAATACCGGGCAATAAGCACCGCCATTCCCATGCGCTCACGTCCTCCATTATGATCATGAACTAAATGACTGTAATATTGACGATCGCACTCTTTATCATAAATTAGATAGCATCCATCCAATGCATCCCCTTTTTTATGATACTGCTGTTTTTCCGCAATAAAATGACATCTTTTCTTCAACAACTGTTTTACAGATGAAACTACATAAAATCGTGCTTTTAAAGTTTTGTTTCCTGTTTGCACCGCAATATTCTGTTCTCCGGTTTCTTCTGCCGTATATTCACACAAAATTGATATTCCATCTGCCTGTTTTTCACAGGAAAACGAGATCTCTTTTTCATTTACCACTACGGAAATTTTATTTTCTTCAATCGGTTGTCCGTATTCAACTGTAAATTTTACTGTTTCCCCTTTATACCATGTACACTGCTTTGTATCCAGAAACGGAATCACTTTTCTCTGCAAAATTTTATCTTTAAATTCCTCCCTGGACTGAAACCAGAATAATTCCCAACTGATTTTCCCGGTTTCTCCCGGATTAAGTTTATCAATATCCGGATGTATGATAAAGTCACCACGGTCATTACTCAAATTTTCTTCATTACGCTGTATGCTATAGCCATTTAAAGCTCCCTCCAGCATCATCAGTCCCAAATGTGGCGGTTTTCCCCCCATACGCAATGCCATCACATACGCAGCATCTCCATTACAATACAAATGTGTATGGCATCTTTGTTTCAGACTGGTCGCTGCATCCTCATAGCTGTCATTAAATGTGGCATAAATTCCTATATCTGTATTTTGAAAAAACACAGGAAATGCAGTTTCATTCGTAAATTTGTACTCTTCGTTCAGATTCCCTTCCTCTGTAACAGTTCTTGTAACCTGAACTTTAATCCCTTCCGGCACAATTACAGTTCCCCATGCATGATCTCCTTCTATCCAGTTCATTTGATACGGATCATTTTTATTGCTGAGAAATATAAGCGTTCCATCTGAATTTTCTTTTATCAAAAACATATTATTTTTCATATGTACACCTCTGACTTAATTCTTATTATCCTTTCACAGATCCACTCATAACACCACCGATAATATATCTCTGCATAAACAGATAAAAAATCAACAATGGTAATGCCCCAAGAACAAGCATCTGGAATAAACTTGTCCAGTCTGTTGAAAACTGTCCGATATTTCTGTAGATTTCCTGTAATAAAACATCTTTTTCTCTTACCTGCAGGAAATATAACGGTCCCATGAAATCATTCCAAATTGTCAGGGAATTCAGTATTGTTACCGTTGCCACAATCGGTTTTAAAAGAGGAAATGTTATTTTCCAAAAAATACGAAAAGTTCCTGCGCCATCAATTTTTGCTGCTTCTTCCAGTTCTTCCGGAATCGTTGCAACAAAACTCCGGAACATAAATGTGGCAAATGGTATATTACATGCTATGTTAATAAAAATTACAGATGCCAGATGATTCATTAAACCAAGACTTCTTATCAATTTATATAATCCCAGAATTGACATCTGGTACGGAAATAACATTCCTGATAAAATCAATACAAAAACAATTTTTGAAATCTTTAACTCTCTTTTTCTGTGAAGCACATATCCCAGCATAGAAGACGTTATTATAATTCCGATAACAGAACACGCTGTAATGATAAATGTATTAAAAAAAGCTCTCGGAAACTGCATTTTTTCAAACGCTTCTTTATATCCGCTAAAACTGAAATGCGATGGTAAACCCATTGGTGATGCAGTCGCTTCTGCCGGTGTCTTAAATGTTGTTACCAGCAAATAATAAATGGGAATAATCACAATACATCCCAATACTACCAGTACTATATATTTTAACCATGTCTGATGTGCTGTCCTTTTTTTCATTGTCCCAATCTCCTTTCCCATTTTCCAAACAAACCAAGCAAAACAGCAGATAATAACATGCTGACAACCAGAAAGATAATTCCAAATGCGGAGGCATACCCATAATTACCATCAGAGAATCTTGAAAACATCATTAATAATATGGTATCTGTTTTATGTGCCGGTCCACCATTTGTCATTGCCAAAACTACATCAAAGACTTTTAATCCGGAAATCATTCCTGTTACAAGGTTAATCTTTATTGCCGGAGCCAGCCCCGGAATCGTTATATGCCAGAATTTTCTTAATGTATTCGCACCATCTATAGATGCAGCTTCATACAGGTCTTCACTGATGCTCTGCAGATTTCCCAGATAAATGACCATAGACCATCCAAACCACTGCCATACCTGCGTAAAGATGATACTTCCAAGAGCCAGCTTTCCGCTGCCCAGAAAGTTTACTGATTGCAGTCCAATTCCCCGGAGCAGCTGATTTACAAATCCGAAATCACTTGCCGATAAAATGTATTTCCATAAATATCCCACAACAAGCGTACTCAGTACCGCCGGGCAGAAAAATAACGCTCTGAAAAAATTTCTTCCTTTAAATTTCGTATTAAGTACAACAGCAATCGGTAATGAAATGATATTCTGTAACAATACCGTAAAAAATGCATATATCAATGAATTTTTTATGCCCTGAAAAACGGATGCATCCGAAAAAATTTTTTTATAGTTTTCAAATCCAGCAAATGTAATATCCGGAGAAAAATTTGTCCAGTTATAAAAACTATACCGAATTGTAAAAAACAGTGGCAGAATAAAAAATGTAACAAACACAATGACTGCCGGAAGTCCCATAATAAGATATGGAGATTCCTTTTTGATATTAATCTCATTTTTCAGCATTTTCTTCCTCCCAAATAAGCAGCCCTGCCTGTTATTGATCTACTTTTTCGTTACAGACAGGGCTTTTCCTTAATTTGAATCAATCCTTTTCATACTTTTCTATTGATAACGAATAGAATCTGCTTTACTGTCCAGATTGCTCAGGAAATCATCAATTGAACTTTCTCCGGATACGAGTCCCTGGATTTGGGAATTGATTTCATCAATCAGTGTCTGAGATGGCATATTTACGCTCCATCGATCCCAACAGCAGGCAATTCTTCCACTTTTAAGCACATCTTCCACATTTGCATATTCTTCCGGAAGTCCGGTTTTCAC
>OHVL01000335.1_pt1 | contig 10158 bp, 8 predicted proteins | sample 1579511 | NCBI WGS metagenome assembly OHVL01 (sample SAMEA3882545, study PRJEB24775) | human gut metagenome | biome: human-associated habitat; feature: intestine environment; material: feces | place: Netherlands | collected 2009/2010
ACGAGCCAATGGTGCAAAGAATTCAAGATACAATAGAATATGTATTTGATAAGGCAAACGATTATGAGCGAATCAAAGAAAAACTTATAGGAGAGACCTTTGAATATGCGCCAGAATTCACTTATATAATAAATGGTTTGTTAATGAGATATGAGAGATATCCAGAATTAATAAGATTTTTAAGAGAAAACTCACATTTGATAACTTCAACATTTAATAAGAGTGGAACAAGAAACTTAAGAATTCTAAAACATGCACTAAATGACTTCAAAAAAATATTTGACATGGTAAACAAAGATTACCCAAACACAAACAACAGAATATTGCAAACAATGCTAATATTTACAATAGCTATATCATTTGAAATTAAAGCAGGAAAAGTTACAAAAGACAAATTCAAAAATATAATGAGCAATGAAGAATATAGAGCAATTCTTGTATCTTCAAGAGTGTTCATGGATAATAGACAATTCTACATTAAAGAATTTGATAACACGTATTATTACAACTTCAAAGTAGAATATAGATTCTTTAAATTTATAGAATATTATGTACGCACAAGAATATTTGATATGAAAATATTTAAAGACAACATGGAAGTTATTAGAAACACAGTAGATACAGACAAGCTTCCAGGATATAAGAGACTACTAACCGAGGAGTATTGGAAAATTTCAGATGATCAATTCCCAGCTGTTATAGATCAAGTTTTAGAAGATGTAAAAAACGGAAAAATAAAACCTGTTGAAATGGTAAAAATATTTGCATATTTTAGTTATTTCATAGAAAAACACCTAATAGATTATGATATTACAACATTAGAAAGTGTTTTCTTAAATGGAATGAATATAGCATCAATAACATCAGAATATTGTGATAATGCAGAAGAAGAGTTATCTCAAATTGCAACAGAAGATGCTGGCCCTGAAATGAAAAACATGATAGACAGATTTAATGATATAAATGCTAAGTTGAAAGACAAAATGTACAAAGAAAAAGCAGACGAAATATTCAAATGTATACCAATGAAAATGGAAATATTTTATGATAAATTTGCAAAGGAATGTAGCGATATTCCAATATTCAAATATTATGATCCATTCCAAATGTTCCAGAGAATATCGTGTGCAAGCAATGAAGACATAGTATCAATAAGAGAAATGCTAGCAGAAAGAGCAAAACATAATAAAAAAGAAATAGAACCAGAAGTTCCAAATATTACAAAATTAAAACGAATTATGGAAGACTATGTCGATGGAAAATGCCCAACAATAAAAACTGTAATTATAGAAGAATTTGCTAAAGAATTGGGAAATATTCTAAACAACTATAAAGAAGAAAAAATATCAGAGTAAAATCAAAGTATCCAATGAAAATTGGGTACTTTTTATGTTATAAACAAAATTTAATAAAAATGAATAATTTTTTCCTTATTTGTAATAATAAAAATATAAAAATTATTTATTGAAATGAGGAGGAAGAGGATGAAAGCAACGGGCGTAGTAAGAAGAATAGATGACTTAGGCAGAGTTGTTATTCCAAAGGAGATAAGAAGAACATTAAGAATAAAAGAGGGAGACCCACTAGAAATCTTTACAGACAAAGAAGGTGAAGTTATTTTAAAGAAATACTCGCCTATTGGGGAACTTTCAGAATTTGCAACTGAATATGCTGAAACTTTAAACAAAACAACTGGACATATAGCTTGCATAACAGACAAAGATACAGTATTGCAATATCAGGAGCATCAAAAAAAGAGTGGCTAGAAAAAGAAGTAAGTAATGAACTAGAAAGAATAATGGAAGACAAAGAGCAATATATAAGCAAAGAAAACAATGATTTATCAGTACCAATTACGCAAAACGAAAATAAAGATAGAATATATAATTCTCAAGTAATATATCCAATAATATCAGATGGAAATACAATAGGAAGTGTTATTTTATTATCAAAAGATTCAAAAACTAAGATGTCAGAAGTAGAGCAAAAAGTAGCTCAGTCAGCAGCTAACTTCTTAGGAAAGCAAATGGAAATATAAAAAAAGAAATCCCCTGTCAGAATAAATCTGGCAGGGGAAAAGGTTTGCTTGGAAATGCTTTATTCGAATTTTGTTCCTTCCAGCATGAATGCGAGGCCCTTATTGTTGAGGTTGAACATAGACAACCTCTTCATCTTGGACTCGAATTCCTTGCTACACCACAAAAGATTGTGGTGGCCCGCAAAATAAATGACAAACCACGAAGAGGGTTTCAAATTTATCTGAGGGCTGGCTTTGTTCAGAATGTCCGTGACAGCAATTCGAAGAGCTGTCAGGATGTCATGTTTGTACTGAAAATGTGAAAGCGAAAACTCTCCAAGGAATCTCTGCTGGTCTCCACTGAGTATAACCAAGTGGAATTTAGAAGAATACTCTTCCTGAGTCAGCACAAGGTATTCCTTAGAAGGGTCCAAGGGCTCGGGAAGCCGCTCAAATCTCAACACTACCATGCACTCCTTTCATATTTTTAATATATTCTAGTATATCACAAAAAAGTGAAAAAGTAAACATAAAATGTAAAATCTAGAAAATTAATCCATAAAATGAATAAAACAACAAATTAATAATAAATATGTAAAGAAGAAATAGAATTATTATGAAAAAAATTATAAAACCCTATACAAAATCATTTTTTAATTATATAATAAAAGGGAAATTGACAAAAATAGTAATTACTATATGTTAAAATTACCAGCTTAAAGGCATGGAAGGAATGATAAAATATGAATTTAAAACAAATACTAGCAGGACTAGAAAAAATCAAAGCAAAAGGAGAAATAGATAGAGAAATAACTACAATAGAAAATGATTCGAGAAATGTAGTAGAAGGAAGCATGTTTTTCGCAATTAAAGGATTTACTTTAGATGGAACACAATTTATACCTTCTGCAATAGAGAAAGGTGCAAAAGCTATTGTTGTGGATGAAACAACAGATTTTAAGAGCCTAAACATACCAGAAGATGTAACATTAATTGTAGTGCCAGAGATAAGAGAGTCCATGGCAATTTGTGCATGCAATTTTTACGACAATCCATCACGTAAATTCAAACTAGTAGGAATAACAGGCACAAAGGGAAAAACAACTACAACATATATGATAAAAGCAATATTAGAAAAGCAAGGAATAAAAACAGGATTGGTAGGAACAATCGCAACTTACATAGGAAACGAGATGCTAAGAGAAAATACAAGAACAACTCCTGAAAGCATAGAATTACAAAAAGAATTTGCTCAAATGGCAGAGCAAGGTTGCAAAGTAGTGGTAATGGAAGTATCTTCACAAAGCCTAAAATTACACAGAGTTACAGGATGTCAATTTGATATGGCTGTATTTACAAACTTGTCAGAAGACCATATAAGCCCAAAAGAGCATCCATCAATGGAAGATTACTTTAACTCAAAGCTAAAATTATTCAAAATGTGCAAAACAGGATTTGTAAATGCAGATGATATTCAAGGTAGCAGAATACCAAGACTAGTTCCAGACTGTGACATAAAAACATATGGAATTGACAACACATGCGATTTATTGGCAAAAGACATAACAATAACAAATTCATATGTGGACTTCAAAGTAAAAATAGATAATAGAAATGAAAGAGTAAAGGTAGGAATACCAGGAAGATTCAGCGTGTATAACAGCTTGGCTGCAATTAGCGTTACAACAAAGCTTGGATGTTCAGCAGAAGCAATAAAAGAAGCTTTACTAGAAGTTCGTGTGCCAGGAAGATCAGAACTTGTAAACAATGACAAAGAACTAACAATAATGATAGATTTTGCTCATACACCAGACAGTTTGAAAAACATTCTAAGTGCAGCAAAAGCATATACAAGAGGAAGAGTAATTTCTGTATTTGGTTGTGGGGGAAATAGAGATTCTGCAAAAAGACCTGCAATGGGAGAAATATCAGGAAAAATTGCAGACTATACAATAATAACATCTGATAATCCAAGAGATGAAGACCCACAAGAAATAGTTAATCAGATAGAAGAAGGAATTAAAAAGACAAAAGGCAAATATACATGTATAGTAGATAGAGTAGAAGCAATAAGACATGCAATAGAAATGGCAAACAAGAAAGACATAATTATTTTGGCAGGAAAAGGTCATGAACCATACCAAGAAATTAAAGGAGTAAAACATCCTTTTGATGAAAGAGAAATAGTTAATAAGATAATCAAAGGAGAAATATAAATTAGGAGGAAGAAATGGAATATCATATAAAAATACTTTTGCTAGCTTTTGCAGTAGCATTTGTAATTTCATTAATAATAATACCAATATTAAGAAAAAGAAAAATAGGTCAAAGTGAAAGAGAAGAAGGTCCAAAGTCCCATCTTAAAAAGAAGGGAACACCAACAATGGGCGGAATAATTATGATGATTTCTCTTGTAATAATGGGAGGAGTTGTCTACTTTGGTTACATTAGAAAAGACGCTCAAGAAGCACAATCAATGGCAAAAAACTTCTTACCAATATTAATAGCAGTACTAGGATTTGGATTAGTAGGATTTATAGATGACTTTAAAAAAGTTGTATTAAAAAATACAGAAGGACTTAAACCAAGATACAAAATGTTAGGATTGCTAATAGTAGCGACAGTTTTTATAGTGTATTTAATCAAAGTAATGGGAGCAGGAACAGATATAATAATCCCATTTGCAAAAACAACAGTTACAATGCCAATATGGGCGTATATTCCATTTTCAATAGTAGTAATGCTTGCAACAACTAATGCAATAAACTTAACAGATGGAATAGACGGATTAAGCACATCAGTTACAACAATAATATTAACTTGCTTAACTGTAATTGGAATAGTAACAGGAGTAAAAGAAATAGTAGTATTTGGAGCAAGCTTAATAGGAATATGCTTAGCATTCTTATTATTCAATTTGCATCCAGCAAAAATATTTATGGGAGACACAGGCTCACTTCTACTTGGTGGAGCTGTATCAGTAATGGCAATATACCTAAAAGTGCCACTATTACTACTAATAATAGCAATAGTACCGGTATTAGAAACATTATCAGACATAATACAAGTAGCTCATTACAAGAGAACTAAAAAAAGAGTGTTCAAAATGGCACCATTGCATCACCACTTTGAATTATCAGGATGGAACGAAAATACAATAGTATCAGTATTTAGTATTGTAACATTAATTGCGTGTGTTATAGGCATAATGGCAATCTAAAAAATAAAGAGGAAGGAAGAACAAATGCAAAACAGAGAAGAAAAAAAGACAAAAAAATTCTCAAAATTTCTAAACAATAAAATGGATTATGTATTAGTAATAACTGTATTGATACTTGTATCTCTAGGAGTTGTTATGGTTTTATCAGCAAGCGCTCCTTCGGCACTATCAAAAACAGGAAGCAGTTATACATATTTCATAAAACAGTTTGGGTTTGCAGTTTTTGGAATAATAGCAATGCTATTTGTTTCAAAAATAGATTATCGATTCTATAAAAAATACTATTGGGGCGTATATGTAGTGTCAGTATTAGTGCTATTACTAGTATTAGTACCACATTTAGGAAAAGAAGTAAATGGAGCACTTAGATGGATTGAAATAAAAGGTCTTGGACAATTTCAACCATCAGAAATTACAAAAATAGGACTTATAATATTTTATGCAGGTTATTTATCAGATCATAAAAGTGAGCTAAAAGACTTTTGGAGAGGATTCTTTAAACCTTTAATATTCTTAGCTATACCAGTAGCAATATTATACAGAATTCAAAACCACTTAAGTGTATCTTTAGTAATATCAGTAATAACATTTGTAATGATGTTAATGGCTGGTGTTAGAGTATTGCACTTTGTTTGGGCTGGCCTTGCAGGAGGAGCAGGACTAACATTATTGCTATTAAAAGGAAAAATAGACCAAATAAAAGGTGTATCCGGAACTTCAGATAGTTTTAGATTGGACAGAATAAAAGTATTCTTTGATCCTTGGTCAGACGCAACAGGAACAGGATATCAAATGATACAAAGTTTATATGCTATTGGTTCAGGGGGACTATTTGGCGTAGGACTAGGAAACAGCAAACAAAAATATTTATACATACCAGAACCACAAAACGACTTTATCTTTGCAATAATAGCAGAAGAACTAGGATTTGTAGGGTGCATAGCAATAATTGCTTTATTTGCTGTATTTGTTTGGAGAGGAATAGTAATAGCGATGAAAGCACCAGACATGTTTGGAAGCTTAATTGCTGTGGGAATAACCACGCTAGTTGCGATACAAGCAATTATCAATATAGCAGTTGTAACAGCATCAATCCCAACAACTGGAATGGCTCTTCCATTCTTTAGTTATGGTGGAACTGCGTTAGTAATTTTGCTATCGTCAGTGGGAATATTGTTAAACATATCAAGAGCAGGCGCGAAAGTCTAAAAACTCGCCCAAGAGGGACGCTCCTTCTTGGGCGAAAATATCGTTAAGAAAGGAAAAAGGAAAATGAGAGCAGTAATAGCGGCAGCAGGAACAGGTGGACACATAAATCCGGGAATAGCAATAGCAAATAAAATAATGGAAAAAGAACCGGATTCAAAAATAATATTCATAGGAACAAATAGAGGATTAGAAAAAGACTTAGTTCCAAGGGCTGGATACGAATTAAAATGTATCAACTCATATGGAATAAGCAGAAAAATAAACCTAGAAAACATAAAAAAACTTTGCAAAACAATCAAATCTATAAGTGAAGCAAAAAAAATATTAAAAGAATTCAAGCCAGATGTAGTAATTGGAACAGGTGGCTATATATGCGTATCTGTGGGATTAGCTGCAAAAAAATTAAAAATACCAATCATACTTCACGAAAGCAATGCATTCCCAGGAGTGGCAGTAAAGCTATTGTCAAAAGATGCAAAGAAAATATTGTTAGGATTTAAAGAAGCAAAAGCAAGACTTCCTAAGGCAAAAAAAGTAATAGTAACAGGAAATCCATCAAAAATAAAAAGAACATACATATCATTAGAAGAAAAGAAAAACAAAATAAAAGAAATGGGATTAAATCCAGAATTGCCAACAATATTAACGTTTGGAGGAAGTCAAGGGGCCAAAACAATAAATCAAGCATTATTAGGAATAATAGAAAACAATCTAAACGACAATTACCAAATAATTTGGTCAGCAGGTGCACAAAACTACGAAAAAATCAAACAACAGTTAGCAAGCAAACAAATAAACATAGACAATATAAGAAACACCAAAATATTGCCATACATATATAATATGCAAGAAATAATGCAAATCTCTGATTTAGTTGTATGTAGAAGTGGAGCAATGACAATAACAGAAATTGCAATACTTGGCAAACCAGCGATATTCATACCATTCCCATTTGCAACAGAAAATCATCAAGAATATAATGCTCAGGTGCTAAAAAATGTAGGATCAGCAGAAATTATACAAGACAAAAACTTAACATATACAAGCTTAAATAATGAGATAAATAACATGATAAAAGACAAAGAAAAGCTTGCTCAAATGGGAGAAAAAGCAATGAGCGTAGCAAAAGAAAATGTAGAAGAAAAAATATACCAAGAAATCAAAATGTCGATAAATGTCGAAAACTGTAAAAACTAGTCGTACGAAAGTTCTTGCCTTTTTACCAGTTCTGATATATGATAGAAGATACCTAAAAAGAACAAAAAGAGGAGAAGACTTATGCTAGACACAAAGAAACTTTATGGTATTGCAAAAATAGATTCATTAGAACTAGAGGAAGCAAAACAAAACTTAGAAATTGATATTAAATACTACGTAACAAAAATATTAATAGGAAAAGTAAATAGTAGAAAATACGGAATTGAAATAATAAAAGAAGAAAAACAAGGCAACACAACGACAAAAGAAAGAAGCAAAATTAACGGATTATCAAATAACGAGAGAGTCATTAAAAACTTATTAGAACTGTTGATGAAAAATAGAGTAACACCAATGTCAACAGAAGAAGTAATTGATGACTTAAGAAGAAATCCGCAAGTAATATATGACATGTTGTAAAACAAAGTCAAAATAAAATATGCAATCAAGATTTAAAAAATGATAAAATCTTGGTTGCAAAAGTTGAATTGCTAGTAAACCCATAAGGAAAAATTTACAAAAATAACGTTAAATGCAACATTTCAGAGGAGTGTTTAGACCAAATAAAAAGTAAGTACATAGAAGAAATGGATTAATCTAAAAAGAAGCGAGAAAATTGCTTCTATTTTAGATTATAAAATTGTGTAGAAAAATGACATAAAATACAAATTTTGTCTAAAAGCTTGAAAAATAAACAAAAGTAGGCTACAATACTATAGTAATAAAATATAAGGAGAAAATGATGTCAAATAAATTAATTATTGTGGAATCACCAGCAAAAGCTAATACAATAAAAAAGTTTTTGGGAGCAAACACAAAGGTACTTGCTTCAATGGGACATATAAGAGATTTGCCAAAGTCAAAATTGGGAGTAGATATAGAACATGATTTTGAACCAGAATATATAAACATCAGGGGAAAAGGAGACCTAATAAAATCTCTAAAAAGGGAAGCAAAGAGTGCTGATGTAGTGTATCTTGCAACCGACCCTGACCGTGAAGGAGAAGCAATAGCTTGGCATTTAGCAAAGATTCTAGAAATACCAGAAGATTCTGTTTGTAGGGTAACATTTAACGAGATAACAAAAGAAGCAGTAAAAGAATCGATAAAACAACCTAGAAAAATAGATATGAACTTAACAGATGCTCAACAAGCAAGAAGAGTACTAGACAGAATAGTTGGTTACAAAATAAGTCCACTTTTATGGAAAAAAGTTAAACCAGGGTTATCTGCAGGAAGAGTTCAATCGGTTGCGGTAAAATTAATTGTAGATAGAGAAAACGAAATAAGAAACTTTATACCAGAAGAATATTGGAATATATACGCAACATTGCTAGATGAAAAATCAAAACAAGATTTTGTTGCAAAGTTTTATGGCAAAAACGACAAAAAGGTTGAATTGCATAAAAAAGAAGAAGTAGACGAAATTCTATCAAATATAAAGAATGGAAAATATATAGTTACAAACATAAAGAATGGAGAGAAGAAAAGAACTCCAGCTCCACCATTTACAACAAGTACAATGCAACAAGAAGCATCAAGAAAAATAGGATTTACAATTAAGAAAACAATGTCAGTTGCACAAGGATTATATGAAGGCGTAAGAATACCAGAAAAAGGTAGTGTAGGACTTATAACATATATGAGAACTGACTCTACAAGAATATCTGAAGAAGCAAGAGCAGTAGCAAAAGAAGTAATAACACAAACTTATGGAGCTAATTATTATGAGAACAGATATTATAGACAAAATAAAGATGCACAAGATGCGCACGAGGGTATAAGACCAACATATATTCATATAACACCAGATAGTATAAAGGATTCACTTACACCGGATCAATACAAATTATATAAACTAATATATAATAGATTTATAGCAAGCCAGATGGCAGCAGCTGTGTATGACACAATAAGTGTAGATATAGATGTAAATGAATATAAATTCAAAGCAAGTGGACAAAACTTAAAATTTAAAGGGTTTATGACACTATATGTAGAAGGTAACGACTCTAAGGAAGACGAAGAAGAAAGCACAAATATTCCAAAACTAGAGTTAAATCAAGAAGTGAAAAAAGAAAAGCTAGATGCAAAGCAAAGCTTTACAGAACCACCAGCAAGATATACAGAAGCAAGCCTTGTAAAAGAGCTGGAAACAAAAGGAATAGGAAGACCAAGTACATATTCACCAATAATAACAACAATAATCGAAAGAAGATATATAGAAAAAGACAAAAAACAATTAGTTCCAACACAACTTGGAGAAGTAGTAAATACGTTATTAACAGAGAATTTTACAGACATAATAGATGTAACATTTACAGCAAGAGTTGAAGATGAATTCGATGAAGTGGCAGAAGGAAAAGAGGAATGGAAACAAATACTTAGAGAATTCTATCCACCATTTGAAAAAGAATTAGAGAAAGTAGACAAAGAGCTAGAACATGTAAAGTTAGAAGATGAAGTTAGTGATGTTAAATGCGACAAATGTGGAAGAATGATGGTTATAAAAATG
>OHVL01000342.1_pt1 | contig 10013 bp, 10 predicted proteins | sample 1579511 | NCBI WGS metagenome assembly OHVL01 (sample SAMEA3882545, study PRJEB24775) | human gut metagenome | biome: human-associated habitat; feature: intestine environment; material: feces | place: Netherlands | collected 2009/2010
TTACTGTTTATTTACGCAGTCTTCGATCAGCCCGGTGATTTTTTCAATAGAATTCATATGACTGCTTTCTGACATGGCATGAACATAGGACTCTCTGTTCTGGTACAGTTCTCGGATTGCGTTTAAAAGTGTGCTTTCTGTAATCTCTTCTTCCTCAAGTACCATGCTGAATCCCTGACGTTCAAATGAACGTGCATTGAGAATCTGGTCACCGCGGCTGGCATTTGCAGAAAGCGGGATCAGAAGATTGGGTTTTTTTAAAGCATTCAGTTCACAGATTGCATTGGCACCTGCGCGGGAGATAACGATATCAGACAGAGCAAACAGATCGGCAAGCTCCTGTTTAATATATTCATACTGTACATATCCTTTTGTGTCTTTGAGACTTTCATCCATTTTTCCCTTACCACACAGGTGGATAACCTGAAACTCTTTTAAAAGTTCCGGAAGGATTTTGCGGATATTTTCATTGACAGATGCAGCACCAAGACTTCCGCCGATCACCATAAGAACCGGTTTGTCATCTGTGAAACCACAGAATTCGCGGGCTGCCTCTTTACTTCCGTTTAATAATTCCTGACGGATAGGAGTACCTGTAAGTACTGCTTTGTCAGCAGGAAGACTTTTTACAGTCTCAGGGAAGTTACAGCATACTTTTGTGGCAGATGGAATGCAGATCTTATTTGCAAGTCCGGGAGTCATATCTGATTCATGAATGATGGTAGGAATTTTACGTCGACCGGCAGCGATTACAACCGGGACAGTCACGAAGCCACCCTTGGAGAAAACCACATCTGGTTTTAATTGTTTCAATAATTCTGAATCCAACCCCTCAATTTTAAATTCATCACATCTGTTTCCCGCATGACAATATCCATATGTTTCAATTCTATGCATTATTTCATCATAACCAGGATCTACCAATGTATCTTCTTCAATCAACATATGCGTCGTTGTACACATTAGAACTGTTTTATTCATAGAAACATATTTATCTTTTAACTCACGGATATACGTTGTTTTTCCACCTGAACCAATTATACTAATGATCATTTGAAATCTCCTGAATTGCACGTACCACAAAATCCACATCTTCTATTGTATTTTGAAAAGATACAGATAAGCGTACAATTCCCTGTTCTTCTGTTTTTAAATGTTTATGCATTAATGGAGCACAATGCGCTCCACAACGTGTCACAATACCATACTTATAATTCAATACATCACTTACATAAGCACTATCTTTACCTGGAATATTCAAAGCCACAATAGGCGTAGAATTTTCTAAAGATGAATAAAACTCTACATCCCCTGTTAAACCTTCATATAATTTTTGAAGTAAAAAGTGTTCCTTTTCCACAATCGCTTTTTGATGTGATAAAACATATTGAACCCCTGCATTTAAAGCTGCAATTCCTGCAAGATTCTGTGTTCCCGCCTCTAAATGTTCTGGATACGCCTCTGGCATTTGTGGATTAAAAGAATCTATGCCCGTTCCACCAGAAATCAATGGCTTTACTTCAATGTCCTTTACGCAAAAACCACCAATACCACCAATCCCTAATAGACCTTTATGGCCACTAAAACATAAAACATCAATATTTTCCATAGATACTGGTATATGACCTGCACTTTGAGCCGCATCCACCATAAAAAGAATGCCACATTCTTTACAATACTTTCCAATGGAATCCACATCAAAAATTTCACCTGTCACATTTGAACTGTGTGTCACGATAACCATTCGAGTATTTTTTTGAATATGGCATTTAATATCCTCTAAATAAGGAGCACATATCGTTAATGTGATTATTCCCTTTTCTTCTAACTCATATAAAGGACGAAGCACACTATTGTGCTCCGCATACGTAGTGATCACATGATCATTTTCTTTTAAGATTCCTTTAATGCAAGTATTTAAACTCTCGGTATTTCCACCATTTAAAATAACACGGTGAAAATCAGAGAGTCCAAAAAACTGTGCAATATTTCTTCTTGCCGCAAAAATCAAACGTGAAGAATCCATATTTGAACTACGATTCGCATTGCCTGCCACATCTAATGCATCCATAACCGCTTGTTTGACTACATCTAGTTTTGGAAAGCTAGTCGCAGCCTGATCAAGATAAACCATGCAGTATCGCCTCCAAAACACCTCCACCAATACAACGTGCCTTGTCAGAAATTGTAAAACAATTCTGATATTCATCCACTCTAGGATCAATATCTGCCATTTTAAATCCAGATGTTACATTGTATCCATCCTGAATCAATCCTCTAAGTAAGCCTGACATGCTCGCATACACTGGTGTTTTATCGATATACGCAATAATTTCTCCTTTTTCAACGATATCTGTAATCTTTTTGACATTGTGACAAACACCTGCACAAGGAGAATGAATCACTCTTTCTTTAGAATATCCCTTAATATTTCCAGGAACACCCGTATTTGGCAAAGCATGTCCCTGGTAGATCAGTCTTCCTAGATTATGCCCACGCATCGTTTCCACAACCACATGCACATCTTTGCCTGCACAAAAACCAGGACCTAAACCAATTGTGATAGGTGCCATATCTATTGTCGTACCTAAATTCTTCTTGGCAAGAATCGCATCCACCAAGGCAATATGTTCTATTTTAGAAATCATTTCACCATTTGGATCTACCATCATTGCGACTTGATTTTTAGCCATCACTGCTTTAGCTTCTTCTATCGTTGAAACTAAAACACACGTCATATCTTCAACCGTAAATTTTCCTTCATACACAGCCTGACAAAAGGCAACATTTCTTCGTATTGCGCTTGGTTTTTCAACTTCTAGCACCAATACTTGAAATCCACTGTTTACAAGTTTATATATTGTCCCTGTCGCTATGTCTCCTCCACCACGCACAATAACACATTTATTCATAATCCTTACGGCTTGATAATTTTATCAGCCTTCTCCATTCTCTCTACAATATCATACATATTTGTGACTGAACCCACCTGAAGTTCTTCTTTTAAATGGAAGAAATCCAAACAAGTTCCACAACTTACAATTTCTACTCCATTATCCGCTAAATATTTTAAATCTTCTAAAGTTTCACTCTTTGTCGTTGTGATTTTTACACCCTCATTATAGAAAATCATTTCATCTGGCAAAACATCTTGTTTTGTCAAAGAGAAAATAAATGATTTCATTAAAATCGCACCTAAATCCGGATCTGAACCCATCACATTACTTGCGCACACAACAACCATTTTAGGCTTAGCCAAGCTGCAGTCCGCATATGTGTATTCCACTTCAAAATCTGCTTCTTCATCACCCTTGGAAATTTCAACAATATAATCCTCACCCTCTTTTTTAGAATTTACCGTATAATTTTTTACTTTCGCAAACTTCGTTAAGTTTTCAACCGCAATCTCATTATCCACAATTGTTGAAACTACATTTTCCTCTTTTAAAGCTTCCTTTGTCTTTACAACTGGAAGTGGACACTCTAAGCCTCTACAATCTAAAGTTTTCATATCTTCCTACCTCTTACATATACATTATATTCATTTTTCTCAATGACTTCACCCACAACATACAATTCAAGATTATTTTCCTTAAAATCTTTCTCTAGCATTTCTAAATCCGCTTTAGATACACTAGCTAATAAGCCACCACTCGTTTGTGGGTCAAACAAGATTTCTTCTGTAAAGAAATCACAATCAAAACTAATCTTACCCTCTACACTATTGCGATTGGTCTGGGCAGCCCCACTTAAATAAAATTCTTCGACATACTTTTGACAGTCATCAAAATATGGAATCGAATCCTTATAAATCACTGCACTATTTTTTTCGTCTAACATCTCATTTAAATGCACCAACAAGCCAAAACCCGTTACATCGGTTAGAGCATGCACATCATATTTTTTTAAGTAACAACGAGCTACCAATGTACCCATACTATGACTAAATAACGTTACCTCTAATCCAGGATACATTTCACGTACATATTCCGTAACCTGAAATAAATCCTCCACAATATAATCCGCATTTTCAGTATAGAAATATCCATAATCATTTTTTGATTTCACGCTACTTCCATGACCTCTATGATCATGAATCACACAAATATAGCCACGATCATTTAAATACTGCATAAAATCAAAATAGCGCTCCTTATGCTCTGCCATCCCATGTGAAAACTGTACGATTCCTTTTGGATTCTCACACTCCATAATCGCAATCTCTAATTTTAACCCATCTTGTTTTGATGTTATTTTCTTAATTATCATATTATAGTACCTACATATCTTTCTTGTACTCATTGTATCAAATATATAATTATCGAAACTATACAAAAACAAAAAAAAGACCATTTTTTAAAATGGTCCAACTAGTTTTCACTAATTTCTACTTTTACTTTGTGATCCGCTTCCACATCAAAAGTGATTTTTGCGAAGTCATCTAAATGATTTGTGACAATATTATGAACCTGGTCAAATACTTCGTCCTCTTTTTCTTCAGACTTGCAATCATATTCAATAGATGTAACTGTATGCTTTTTAATTTTTACATCTTTTAATTCTTCTAACATTGATTTCATAATTATCTACCTCGATATAAGTCTATCACTTATTAAATCCAGTTGTCAAATTTATGCATGAAGCCAATCTACCCTATGATAATAAATAAAGAACGTGATACTTGATAAAGACCAAGTAAATGGATAAATCAAATATACAAACAAAATGTTATGGAATAGCATGTTCAACATTGTTAATAAGGTGACTCGTACAAGACACCAACACACTAGCATAACAACCATTGGAACCACAGACTTTCCTACTCCACGAAGTACAGCCGACACACCATGGCTATATGCTAATAAAAAGAATAGAATCGTCGCATAATGAGCTCGTTCTACACCATATTGTATTACTTGTGGATCATCCACAAACAAACGCATCAATGGAGTGGCAAACAGTGCAATCAATACCCCTATGGTTTCAGCTAAGCTGACGGAACAAACCAGTCCAAAATGAGCTCCTTTTCTAGCCCTTTCATATTCTTTGGCTCCTCTATTTTGAGAAACAAACGTAGTTAAAGCCATCATAAAACTTGTGATTGGTAAAAACGCAAAACCCTCAATTTTTGAATAGGTACCCATACCTGCCATCGCCAAGGATCCAAACGAATTAATATTGGATTACTCATGCTAGCAAGAGCGGAGAAACATTTGATATTGAAATTAAACTATTCTGAATTCCCGTTGGAATCCCCATTTCCAATATTTCCTTACCTACATCAGCATGTATACGAATCTTAGAAAGATGTACCTGATGACTTTCATTTGTCCGAATCAATAGATACAAACAAAGAGCAGCACTTAAAAACTGCGATAGAATCGTAGCCAAAGCAGCCCCTTCTACATTCATATGAAGTCCTGCCACAAATATGATGTCCAATACAACATTTACACAACTTGATACAATCAAGAAATATAATGGATGTTTGCTATCTCCTACTGACTGCATAATACCTACACAAGAATTGTATAGAATCATTCCTAAAGACCCTAAAAAATAAATTTGTAGATATGCAGTGGATAAATGAATCACATTTTTTGGTGTTGACATCCACCCTAACAATACAGGTGCCAACAAGTATCCAAAAACGGTTAAACCAATCCCAAAAATCAATCCAAACGCCATAAGTGTATGGATCGCATTCTGCATTCTTTCTTTATCATTCGCACCAAAGTAGCGTGCAATGACCACTCCTGCACCGACGGATATTCCTTGAAACAAACTAGTCAACAAAAAGATCAATTCCCCACAAGAAGTAACGGCCGCAAGACTTGAACTGCCCAGATAGTTTCCTACAATCAAGGAATCCGCTGTATTATATAGTTGTTGAAATAAATTGCCCAAAAACACAGGAAAGGCAAATAAAAGCATTTGTTTCCATATTATTCCAGATGTCATTAACATTTGATTTTTTTTCATGAACATATCATACAATATATTGTGTGATTTTGGTAAAGAAAAAAGTCCATTTCTGGACTTATTGTGAAATACTCTTGGCATAATCAGTTGGGGAAATGCCATATTGCAGCTTAAACTTCCTAGAAAAATAGTGAATCGAAGTAAAGCCTAGAATATCAGATATTTCTGAAATCGTCTGATTATGCTCATGAATCATGATTTTAGCCTGATTCAATTTCACGTTGGAAATATATTGTTTTGGCGTAATATGAATATTTGACTTAAACAAATTCTGTAGACTTGACCTCGAAATTGAGAACTTCGTACACAAATCTTCCACCGTAAACTGTTTATATACATTATTATTGATAAAAACCAAAATTTCATTCAACAACGTACTTTCATAATGCTCTTGCATCGGATTCGCCGTTATAGAAGTCGATTCCTCTACCTCATCATCAAATTGATATAAAAGAATTAGAATCTGTTTTAAATACAATAGTACGAGTTCTGAATTCAAATGACCATCGGACTGAATGGATTTCATAAATTCAGACAACACTTGATAAATATCTTTTCGCGTATGAAAAACACGATTTTTTAAATCGCCAGGCAACTTATTATCCATATCAAACGTAATCGTCAGATATGAACAAGTACTCTGACTATCTGTACTTTGTGTATGGAACTGTCCCGGATAATATAAAATCAAATCATATTTAGACAATCTGTAACTATGACCATCTACCGTCGTATCCAAAGTACCATGATCAATATATGTCAATTCATAATAATCATGTGTTTCTCCAGGGAAAATATAATTTGATTTTCGCACTTGATAAAAACATGTGAAAATCTCTTTTAAATTCATTCTTGAAACCAAAGCTTGATAAGTATATGGATTTTGCATCATCTTTTGATTCATTCCATGACTTGAATAATGAATTTGAAGCACACTCTCTCTCGAGATAGAAACATAATTAAAATAAATATCTGGTTTTAAACGAACAACACGGTGAATAACATATTCCTCAAATTTTTTACCATCTTTACTCACCACTAACATGATAATTCCACTACGCGTATCCAAATATACTGGATCGCTAGAATAATAAAATGAATCAAACGTTTTATTTGTGATTTTAAAATCATTTTCAACATAATCAACCAAATGCCCTGCATTATGATTTACAGAATAGAATACATCCCCGAACTTCTGGAATGAATAATTCGTAGTTCTCTTTTGCATATAAGTAAATCTCCTTAGTTTTATGTCCTTATTATTTTTTGTTCTTTTTAGTTATGAAAGTTATTTATCTACTAAAAAGTATAAACCCAAACAGTTTATTCGTAAAGTATTTTTCTGCAAACAAAAATGCCTTATTCATCATAAAGCATGATAAATAAAGCATATTTTATTATCTCATTTTTTCAATTGCCGGAACAATAATTTTATTGATTATCCTATAATTTGTCGTTTCTTCATCCCCATAATAGTATTCTTTAAATTCATCTAGTGACAATCTCACTATTGTGATTAAAGACATTTCCCTATTAGTCCGCTTCCATATTTCATATTCATATGTATCCCAATCCGGCTTATTCAGAATAATATCATATTCTATATCATTCATACAAAAGCGAAAACAATCCAAGAAAAACACACCCATTTGTGATTCATCTACTGATATATACATAGTATCCATACCTCACTCTTGTATTATATCACTTCCCAAAATTTCACAAAATGTTTTGATTAAATTAACGAATGATAAGATTATAGTATAAGTGTGCTTGCAAGAAGCACATCTACAATATTCAAAGGGCCCTATTACAGCTAGGGCAAGGCAAAATTCTGTTTGTTACAGCCACTCAGAATTTAATGTTCATGGTCTCCTAAGAATTGACGGGAGACCCTTTTTTTATTATTATTTTTGTATGTCAAACCTAACTAAACTTGCTCTAGAGCAATCCCTAAAAAGATTCTTATTAAAGAAACCATTAGATAAGATTACCATCAAAGATCTAACGGACGATGTTGGTATTTCAAGAATGTCTTTCTACTATCACTTTAAAGATATTTATGACCTTGTCGAATGGTCTTGTATTTATGATGCCACAAATGCACTAAAAGGAAATAAGACCTACGACACTTGGCAAGAAGGTCTCACATCCATTTTTGAAGCCGTTCTTCAAAATAAACCATTCATATTGAATGTGTATCACGCTACAACACAAGACAGTATCGAAAGATTTTTGTTCACAACCGTACACGACCTTATTTTAGGGGTTGTTAGAGAAAAGGCTCAAGGCACCAACATTTCAGAAGAACAAATCCAATTCATTGCCGATTTCTATAAATATAGCTTTGTAGGCATTATGCTCGACTGGATTGGCAAAGGCATGAATGAAGATTATAATGAAATCGTCTATAACATGGCCAATACTTTGCATGGTTCTATCGCAAATTCCATTTCAAACTTTACAAATGAAGCAAAATGATAAAAAAATTATCATCTTGCTTTTTTTGTTTATGGTTTTTTATTTTGATTCTCACTATTATGTAGCCATAAAGAAAAAGGAGGACATGTATATGTCAAAGAATACTGTAAAATTAGGCATTGCAGGCCTTACTGCTGCAGCTACAGGTGCTGCTTTATTTACCGCCAAAAAAGTGAACGATAAAAAGAAAGAAGAAGAAAAGACATCTACAAGTGAATATCGTAATACAGAAAGAGGAAAATACGAAAAGAACTCTAAAGGTATTTACTACACAAACGGAAACTACGAAGCATTTGCCCGCCCAGAAAAGCCGGCTGGCGTCGATAATAAGAATGCATATATCGTAGGTAGTGGACTTGCTGCACTAGCGGCTGCTTGCTTCTTAGTTCGTGATGGACAAATGCCAGGAAAAAACATTCACGTATTAGAAGCTATGGACATTGCCGGAGGTGCATGTGATGGAATCTATGATCCCACTCGTGGATATGTCATGAGAGGTGGACGTGAAATGGAAAACCACTTCGAATGTTTATGGGATTTATTCAGAAGCATTCCTTCCTTAGAAATTGAAGGGGCTAGCGTTCTAGACGAATACTATTGGTTAAATAAACATGATCCTAACTACTCATTGTGTCGTGCCACAATCAACCAAGGAAAAGATGCTCATACAGATGGTAAGTTTGACTTAAGTACAAAGGGTGCTATGGAAATCGCAAAATTATTCATGACACCAGACGAAGACTTGTACGATAAAACAATTGAAGATGTATTTGATGAAGAAGTATTCGATTCAACATTCTGGATGTATTGGAGAAGTATGTTTGCGTTTGAAAACTGGCACTCTGCATTAGAAATGAAATTATACTTCCAAAGATTCATTCACCACATTTCAGGACTTCCTGATTTCAGCGCCTTAAAATTCACAAGATACAACCAATATGAATCATTGATTCTTCCTATGCAAAAATATCTGGAAGCTCATGGTGTAGACTTCCAATTCAATACAGAAGTTACAAATGTTGAATTTGAATTTGTGGGTGACAAAAAGATTGCGAAGACAATTGAATGTAAGGTCAACGGAACAGAAACTGGCATTGTATTAACAGAAAACGACTTAGTATTCGTCACAAACGGAAGCTGTACAGAAGGAACTATCTATGGTGACCAAGACCATGCGCCTAATGGAGATGCAGAAGTAAGAACGAGCGGATGCTGGAGCTTATGGAAAAACATCGCTAAACAAGATCCAAGCTTTGGACATCCAGAAAAATTCTGTTCCGACATTGCCAAGACAAACTGGGAATCAGCCACAGTTACAACTTTAGATGACAAGATCATTCCTTATATTACAAACATTTGTAAACGTGATCCTCGCAGTGGAAAAACTGTTACAGGTGGTATCGTAACATGTAGAGATTCTAGTTGGTTATTAAGCTGGACAATCAATCGTCAAGGACAATTCAAGAACCAAGATCCAAACAAAGTATGTGTTTGGGTATATGGATTATTCACTGATGTAGATGGTGACTACATTAAGAAACCTATGAAAG
>OHVL01000348.1_pt1 | contig 9929 bp, 7 predicted proteins | sample 1579511 | NCBI WGS metagenome assembly OHVL01 (sample SAMEA3882545, study PRJEB24775) | human gut metagenome | biome: human-associated habitat; feature: intestine environment; material: feces | place: Netherlands | collected 2009/2010
CAATTAACAGGGATGTTTCCAGCTTGTTTTTAAGAACAGAGAACTGGACACCCTATCTATTTAATCAGAAAAAAATATGGGTAATGTATTAGATGGAACAGACCTTATTCTTTCAGTTGGAGGCAATGCATTGGGCTACAGTACCGGGTGTAAGATTACAACCAGTACCGAGACTGGTGAGCGTGTAACCAAGGAAGCTTCCGCTGGCAAGTGGAAGGAGAAGTATGTAAAGAGCTTCTCTGAGAGTATCAGCGCTGATGGTGTCGTATTGACGGGTAGCAATGCAGAAATGCCTACCTATGATCAGCTGAAGGATCTCCAGCTGGCTGGAACTCCTGTCGAGGGAACCTATTCTGTGCGTGAGGGGGATGGCCGTGAAGGCAAGACTGCCGGACAGTATAGGGGTAAGTACATCATTACTTCGCTCGATCTCGATGCGCAGGCTGGTGAGGATGCGAAGTACAGTGTACAGCTTGAGAATTGTGGTAAGGTTGAAAAAATCGGCACAGGCTTGCAGGGGACCGCAACTGCAGGACTGAATACCGATGATGCCGGGAACGAAGAACCCCCGGTTTCGGCCGCAAGTGAAACGTCTTTAGAATCAGAAACGGATGAATAAGATCATGATTAAGGTTGGTGACAAGGAGTTTCCTTGTCGCCTCACAATGGGAGCGATGCTCCAGTTTAAACGCACTGTCGGTAAGGATGTCAGTCAGATGAACTGGGAGGATATGGAAGAACTGTTAATGCTCATGTGGTGCTGCGTGTCGAGCGCCTGCCGTGCTGATAACGTTGAATTCTCCATTGACTTCACGATGTTCTGCGACCTGGTATCTCCGGCAGATATGGCTAAATGGAATTCCACGATAGCAGAAGCGAATGAAAAAAAAAGCGAGGAGGAACAGTAAATTCCGAATCGGACAATGGTGATCCGGTGGATGTGGAACATCTTCTGGGCATAGCTATGGGGTGTATAGGGATGAGTATGGATGACTTTTGCCGATGCACCCCATCTGAATACTATGCAGCGTATGAAGCTTGGCATGATGCTGTGGATGCTACAGAGCGTGGCAAGTGGGAACGGGTAAGAATGCAATGCCTATGCATCCTGCAACCCTACTCGAAGGATAAGCTCAAGGCTAGCGATATCATGCAGTTTGCCTGGGATAAGGAAGTGCAGGCTGAGACTCCAGAAGAGAAAGAGGAACTCAGCCGTGAGGAAATCATGGAAAGATATAAGAAGGCTGTGAAAAGGGCTGGGTTGCGTTAATCTAGATATTGTCGTCTTGTGCCCGCATCAAACTCCAAAGTAGGTAAGATCCGAAAAAGATAACAGTACACCATACCAAAGCATCTACGACCCATGCTGGCGAACCCGGTTTTAATGCCAGGTCACAAAAGTACATACCGAGCGCGCAGCTCAGTACAGAAATCCAACCGATGGTGGTTCTTGCTATGTCGGGTTTTACTTCGTATTTCATAATTATCGTTTTATCTTAAACACGCTGCAAATATAATAAAAAAGACGCAATAATCCAAATAAAATATCGCAAAAATGGCTAATGAGGTAAAATTTAACATTCAGCTTAACATAGATGGTAAAGATCGAGTGGTTGTTGCCACAACTGCTGTAGATAACCTGAGACACGTGGTGAACAGTGTTAATGAAGCCACGGAAGATTTGAAGGGTAAGCTTATTAATACCAATCAGATTACGGAGGCGTGGAGAAATGTTACTGATGCCTTCCAGCAGATGGTGGGCGTACTTAATCAGGTTACAGCGGAAAGCCGGACTTTTGGAGCGGCCATGGCTGCGGCTAATACCATGGCTGGCAAAAGCGGAAAGGAATTTGCGGCAATGAAGCAGCAGGTAGCAGAACTTGCCAAGGAAATACCGATTGCACGTGATGAACTCGCTGGCGGTCTTTACCAGGTTATCTCGAACGGTGTTCCAGAAGACAACTGGATTGATTATCTTCGTTCTTCGGCAGAAGCCTCCGTGGGAGGTATTGCTAGTCTAGGGGAGGTGGTAAAGGTAACTTCTACCATTATCAAGAATTACGGATTGGAGTGGAGCAATGCCGGAGAAATACAAGATAAGATACAGTTAACCGCTAAGAACGGTGTTACTTCGTTCGAGCAGATGGCCCAAGCTTTACCACGTGTTACGGCTCAAGCTTCGACCTTAGGAGTGTCGATAGATGAGCTGATGGCTTCATTCGCTACACTTACCGGTGTAAGTGGAAATACTGCGGAGGTTAGTACTCAGCTTGCTGCTATTTTCACGGCTCTCATTAAGCCTTCGAGTGAAGCTACCGAAATGGCTCAGCAGATGGGTATTCAGTTTGATGCGGCAGCTATTAAGGCGGCTGGAGGAATGCAACAGTTCCTTGAGTCTCTTAGCGCAGATGTGAAGCGTTTCTCTCTATCGAGCGGTATGCTGGAACAGGAGATATATGGCAGGCTTTTTGGTAGTGCGGAAAGTCTTCGCGCTATCACCCCATTAGTTGGCAATCTGGCTGATAAATTCCGGAGCAATGCTGCTGAAATGCAAAATAGCGCAGGAACTGTTAGCGAAGCTTTTGGCATCATGGGTAATACAGGAAGCGCAGAGATTCAACTTCTGAACAATAAGCTTGGTGAATATACGGATATAATACAAGGTAGTATAGGTAATCTGTCCCCATACGTTAACTTTATCTCTCAGATTATTATTACCGGAAATTCCGCTTATTCTTTAAGTAAAACAATAAGCGCTCTAGGAGTTACATCTAAAATAACTTCTTCGGTTATAGCTGCCTTTAGCCCTATCTGCAAGGTGGTATCTGCGGCTTTTACAGGTGCTACAGTAAGCGCGGAAACATTAAAGTTAGCGGTTAGAAGTCTGTATATTACAGTAGGTGCCGGAGTAGCCATTTTTGCCCTTACGGAGGTAATTAATCTTCTGACTGCTAGCAGTGATAAAGCAGCAAGTAGCGTGAACGATCTATCAAAGGTAGAAGAGAAGGCCAAGCAGGCACACGAGCAAACGGCTCAGCAGATATCATCCGTGCGTAGTGAAATGTCACTGAATATAGCTAAGCTGAAAGAATTCAAGGGCAGCAAGGAGCAGGAGAAGACTCTGGTACAACAGAAGAATAGCAAGTATGGGGAGGCTATGGGCTATTATTCTACCGTATCACAATGGTATCAGGCGCTTATAGCAAATTCCGAGGCGTACTGTAATCAGATGATTAATGAGATTAGGTTGAGAGAACTTGCCAATCAGGCAGCTGACCTGATCAAACAGCAGCATGATATTAAATATGACGAAAACGGGAAGCTGAGGAAATATAGTGGGAAAAATAAAACTGAACCCAAGGCTGTAGGTCAGATAGATGCTGGTGACGGTAAGATTATTCCTATTATGCAGGAGGTTGAGATTGAGGGAACCAGTCAGCTTGATGAGGTTAACAGGAAGATGACTTCGCTTTATCGCCAGCAGCAGAATGTGAAAAAGCAAATGGAGTCCATCGTCAAGAATGGACAGAAAATAAACTTCAAGCATACTGCCGGGTATAGTTCTACTCCTCCACCATCATCTTCCGGCAACACATCAAAAGACGGTGCGACTGCTACAACGAAGCCGGAAGTGAAGGAGAAAGCTCTAGAGGGTAGTATTGATTTCTATGAGGAGGAGATCAGAGAGCTACAGAAAAAAATCAATGCTTCAGCTGATGAAGCTGCCGTCAAGAGTCTTCAGCAGATTCTGGAAGGAAAGCAGCGAGAGTTGGGGATGTTGAAGGTAAGATTGGGTATCGAGAGCGTTCCTGGTATCGAGATCAAGAAAAAGGCTAAAGACATATTGTCGGATATAGATGAACAGATCGATCGTCTGAAATTAAATCCTATAGAGATTAAAGTCGAAGGTCTTGATGATCTGGAGAGGCTCCAGTCCCTCGGTAACATCAATCTCTCGAGCTTTCAGAGCGTCCAGCAGCAGCTGCATACCATTAATGGAATCTCTAATTCTACAGCCAAAGGGCTTGCCGTAGCCGGAGAGAGCTGTGCAGCGCTTGGAAGCGCCATGCAACAACTTGGTTCTGATAGTGCAGCTGCCAAGGCAGGCATGATGATGGCTGCGGTAGGTCAGATTGTTCTTTCCTTCGCGCAGGCGATGACCTCTACCAAGACCTGGATAGACTGGCTCGCCTTCGGTATTACTGGTGCGGCACAGCTGACTAGCATTATCGGTATGATAAGCAAGTTTGCTACAGGTGGTATTGTGGGTGGTAGTCAGAAAAGCGGTGATAACGTCCTGGTGCGTGTCAATTCGGGAGAGATGATTCTGAATGCAGCGCAGCAGGCTAGACTTTTCGCAATCGCCAATGGTGCATCCCTTTACGGAGCTGCTGCGCAGGTTGGTTCTGGAATCTCTGATGGCTTTGCTCCTGGAGTAAAGGCTTCTACAAGTCGCTTACAGGGCATCCTTATCGAGAACGACCAGGCGCCAATAGATATCAACCTGCGCTTGCGGGGAAGAGATATTGTCGGCTCTGTAGCGAATGAGACTAGAAGCAATCGCAAGCGGAGCAATATCCGTATCAGATAATTGTATTATAACATCATTATAAAAGCATTAGTAGGCTATGTATATACACGGTTATTATTATAACAGGAAAGAAGAGGAAATCTCCGTCTATATCCTGGTTCAAGGTGATCGGTCCGAGGAAGTGGAGATTGGTGGCGATGGTAGCGGAGTCACCTTCTCTGACGATCCAGTGGAAATCACCTCGCAGGTGAATGATACGTTCGATCATATTCTCTGCTCTCAGGCTTCTATCCGCTTGCTCTGCGAGAACTATGTGAAGGAGTTCTTCTCGGGATCCTGTAGGGATGCTGTGGTGAATATCTACCGGGGGACAGAATGCCTCTTTGCCGGATATATCGAGCCTCAGACTTTCTCGCAGGGATATAATGAGTGCGAGGATGAAGTAGAATTGACTTGTGTGGATGCACTCTCTGCCCTTCAGTATTCAAAATACAAGAATGTCGGTTCGGCTTTAGTGCTATATAATAAGGTAAAGGCAGAGGCACAGCAGCGTACCTTCCATGATATCGTGATGGATATACTGAATGGTGTGATGGATGGTATTGATATTCTCGGCGGTCATGATAAGCCATTATACTATGATGGCAGCAAATATGTGGCCGCGGAAAAGGATAAGCAGTATTCCGTACTACAGGATATCAGTATCTCGGAACTTCTCTTTCTGGGTGATGAGGAGGATGATGTCTGGACTCAGGAGGATGTGCTGACTGAGATTCTGAGATATCTCAATCTTCATATAAGGCAGACTGGCATGAGTCTCTATCTGTTCTCCTGGGAGACAATCAGGAGTGGAAAATCTCACTCCTGGCATAACCTCAAGGGTGGTGATGATTTAACGATCGTTCCTCGGACGGTAGATATTACCACGTCTATCGTAGCAGACTGTGATACGCAGATTAGTGTTGCGGAGACATACAACCAGCTCAAGCTGACGGCTGATGTGAAGGAGATGGAAAATATCGTCAAAAGTCCTCTTGATAGCGATGCGTTGCGTAATGCGTTCCTCGGGATGCAGAAGTATATGACAGAGTATGCTTCCGATGGCGAGGGTAAAAGGGCTTATCATGGATTCGCGGAACTGGTGGCAAATGGCGGTACTGGCTATGATGGTGGTTCTGTGGTCGACTGGTATGTACAGGTAAGGAAGTGCCAGGATTGGCGTTTTTATGGCGCCGAGAAAAAGGATCTCGTGAAGGACTTATGTCGGGGAATCAATCAGCAGGATGCCGTAAACTATCTGGGAACCGTGCCGGGCGCCTCGATGCTGGTGTCTGTAGGAAGCGTCAAGAAGACGAACGGCGGACAGGACAATTCGCTTGTATCGAAAATATCCATGACCGATTATCTGGTAATCAGCGTAAACGGCAATGGTAAGGATGAGGAAAGTGAATTCTATCCTAATGACTCGGACCTTCTGAAAGCGATACCATGCGCAGAATATGTAGGCAATGAAGTCGGTGGTGTATTCTCGCCTAGCGATGAAAATACGACTAATTATATCGTGATCTCCGGGAAAATGGTGCTGAATCCTCTGATGAGGATGACGGCTAATTATCATGACCTGAGAAACAAAACCTGGTTAAGTGTACCGTTCAGTGGGCAGGATGGCATCTACGTCTGGCATCAGACTGTGCCAAGCCGCAATAACGGAGATGGTCGTTATTATACACGTAGATACTGGAAAACGGAGAACTGGAGAAACGAGGCGGTGTCGGATGATGCTATGGATAAGAGGAATGATGGCGGGTTTATGCCGTTTACCGGTGAAGGCCCGCAGGAGTTTGAGTTTAAGTACAGCGCATTCGGGGACAGTACCGATAAGTTGTCGAAGGTCGGCGTAATTCAGTGTATGCTGATAATAGGTGATAAATGCGTAGTAGAAAAACGCCCTGGGCAGCTTCTTGGAAGCGATAAGGTGGCAGGAACAGGCAATGGGCAGCTATCGGATTATGTTTGGATGAAGTATAAGACCAGAGAGGAATGCTCATCTGATGATGAATACTACCAGCAGAGTTTCTCGGTGGGATTCGACCCTAAGATTGGGGATAAAATCATCGGTACAGAGTTTTCTGTGCAGAATAATCTGAGCTATACGGATAATGTGGATGCAGATGGAACAGCCATTCCGGTTCGCATGAGCGACAAGGTGCATGGTGCTGTAAAGTTTATCATTCTTGGTCCCGTCAACAGCGTGTGGGAAGAAATCGTCCGACGACATCCTACAGCCTTTCGACATACAAAGTGGTCGAGCAATACGAAGCCGATTCTTTCCCATGTGAGCGATATTCTGTTGGAAGAGTTCGAGGTGAAGGTTGTAAGCGATCATGGTAAGATTGGCAGTGATGGTGCTGAGAACGACCAGGTATATCTGAGCGACACGAAAGAAGATTTCGTGAATGTCAAAGATGATCTTGAGATGAAAATCACTACAGCTCTGACATCTGAGGAATGCAAGGCGCTCGGTGTAAAGAATGGCATTAGTCTTTCTGCGCCGCTGAATGTTGACACAGAACTGAGTTTGCTAGGTATTTATAATAGTAGCAATGGTGAATTGGCAAAGCCGGAGCAGCACTATGTCAATGACTACTGGCAGGAATGGCATGAGCCAAGAGTTGTTATGGAACAGAATCTGATGGATGAGTTCGGGAATGTTTCTCCATTCTATCTTTATCGCCATCCTGCAATCGGCAAGACATTCCATGTTCAAGGCATCAGCTACAATTTAACCAGTGGTACTGCTCAGATGACAATTAAAGAGATATTCTAATTACATTCTAACAATATTATAAAGTCGTATGATAGAAACAAAAATCATAGTTAAACCCAAAGGAAATTCCGGAACAGGTAATGGTTCCGGAGCATCCGGCTATGGAGGTGAGTATGTGTCTGAAGCTGATTATGCTGCTAGAGCCGGTAAGGCAAAGAAGGCGGAGTCTGCGGATCTGGCTATGCGTGCTAATACGGCTAATACTGCTGATCGTGCCAAGTATGCGGATAAGGCGGGAGAACTTGACGGAGAAGCAGAGGTCTTGCAGAGATATATCCGCAAGGATATTGATGATATAGCTCAAGGAACGGTAACTTGGGAGAAGGTACAGAAGCTTCTAAATGGGCTAAGTATAGGTGATAATGCCGGCTCTTGGATTATAGACCCTGAAAAGCATTCTCGCTTATTTACTGATTATCTTGACGTAACAAGATTAGCGAAAATTGGCAATAAGTTCGTTTTCGATAATGAGAAAGATTTCTCTTTTGATAAGGAAGGCAACATCATCGCTCACTCCATCTCTTCTGATGGGGCGAGTGAGGAGAACGGTAAGGGTTTTACCATCCTTCAGAAGGATCCTCTTACCAACACCTATAAGCTCTGCATCGATGAGGTCATCGCTTACACCGTGGCTACAGTCGGTAAGCTCTTCGTGAACGGAAACTCTCGATTCGGAGGAGAATTGTCAAGCAGGCAGTTTATCTCCGGATTTCTTGGAGGTTTGGGCTGGAGTATCTATAATACACCAGCGACCAATGCCGCGGGAGAGCAGGAAAACAAATGGACGGGAGAGTTTGATAACGTCATCGTGAGAGGTTCACTCAGAGTCTTCGAAATGATTATCTCCCAGCTTCTCGGCGAAAACGACAACCGTATCTTCACCGGCATGATGGAAGTTGACCATTACGACCCAGAATTGGGTAAGGTGTATCTCAATACGCAGGATGGCAAGCTCTACAATCCTTTCCGCCGAGACGACATCATCATGGTGCAGCAGTATAATGGTATGCCTTCAGAGGAAAATGATCATTATGTGACCAAGACCTATGAACTGCTGATTACAGATGCCGGTTGCGGCAGCCTTGATGATGGCGACAAGCGATTGGACTGGGTGACGTTCAGCAACTTTACATCCTCTATGGAGGGCGCCACAGCTGAATCTCTCATCAAGAAAAAAGATACCTTTGTACGTGTGGATAACCTCAGTGATTCTCAGCGCAAGGGTATCATTCAGATGATGACCGTTGGTGCGAATACTCCGTACATGGATATTATCTACGGAAAGAAGACTGACCCGAACAATGCGCTGAAGGGAAGACTCGGCAATCTAAAGGGTATCGTTCATCCTATTCTCGGAGAATTGTCGGGATTCGGAGAGTTCTTGAATAACCTCTATGCGGTAGGCGATTTCATCATTCAGCGAACAGGTGAAAGCGTTGATTCTAAGCTTCAGATGCTCGAGAATATGTTTTCCAGCAGATTCTCGCAGACCAGCTACGAGCTTACCAACTCTGATAACTATCTTGAAAATGGTCAATTCTTGGAGCAGGTAAGGGATGATGAAGATACGATCATCTCATGCTGGACGGTAGATTCTACAGATGAGTCGATGTTCTGGGCAGATGCGCTTGGCAATCCATTTATGGTTAATGGCTTGCTCTCGGTAAGCGGAAACCGCAAGGTGTCGATAGATAAGGTGGACGGAAGGCAAGTGCTGCGCTTGCAGAACTGCGGAGTGAAGCAGCTGAATGCCCATATCAAGCAGCCGGGTACTCATAAGGAGTATCAGCAGCCTAGCGGCTCGACTGGGGATAATGGCTTGAAGACGACGGCTACAGGCAGCACTGATGTACAGGATAAGCTCTACATCAGCATCCGTATCTTTGTCAAGACTGCGGGAACGCTGACCATCGGTTTCGAGGGCTGCTCATCGGTATCGGGCAAGAGCAATACGCTGACTGCCCAGAATATCGCCGTGCCTTACTCGGGAGACTGGACTAATATTCCTCTCGAGGGTGTATGGAATGGAACCGGTGATTTCGCTATCCGCTATACTGGTGACTGCTATATCGCCATCGCTTCGATTACCGGTAAACCTCTCAGCGAGTTTTCGAAGAGCGTAAGCACCCAGATTATTCAGACCGCCGAGAACATCAAGTTACTGGGCGAGAATGTTGATAATGTGAATGGCAAGACTACAAAACTTGGAATTGAACTGGATGCAGAAAAGGGTGAAATCCGACAGTACGTTAAAGAGACGGATGAGAAGAATCGAAAAGATACGTCTTCGCAGATTACCCAAACTGCTGACAGCATCACCTCATCTGTGGATGAAAAGCTGTATGGAAAAGATGGCGTATTAGAAACTGCTAGGTCAGAAATCAAGCAGACTTCTGATAGCATCACGAGCACCGTGGAGGCAAACAAGAAAGATGCAGACGGAAAGTTCACATCCGTGAATTCAAGCATCAGTCAGCATGCGGATGAGATAACTAGTCTAGTTAGCAGTGTTGATGCTTTTACCTTTGCACCCAGGAATCAAGTTAGGATATTTGGTTAATGGGTGTTAAG
>OHVL01000350.1_pt1 | contig 9901 bp, 8 predicted proteins | sample 1579511 | NCBI WGS metagenome assembly OHVL01 (sample SAMEA3882545, study PRJEB24775) | human gut metagenome | biome: human-associated habitat; feature: intestine environment; material: feces | place: Netherlands | collected 2009/2010
CCATCAAATACAGCATACGAAAAATCTTGTATCCAGTCACCAAGAATCAACATACGTGAAGTACGGCTCAGCATCAAGTCTAGCATAATGTGGCGATGACCATAAATAAAATAATTGATATCCGGATGGTCTTTAAGGTAATTTTTAGTAAACAAGACCAACGGTTCCTTATCCTCTCCCATATACTCGGGTTCCTTACCGCCTTCACGCTTCAGACGGCTATGCTTGGCCCATTCCAAGCCAAGTTCTATGCTCCAACGGGGATGTATGGTAGAAAACAGCGTTTGTAAAGTGGTACTATGAAACATGGAACGCAACAATTTGAACTTGGCATCTTTATCTCCCAATCCGTCCCCATGCGCCAAGAAAAACTCCTTCCCATAAATCTCACAGGTCAACGGCTGACGATGAATAGTTACCCCGCACTCTTTTTCCAAATAATCACCACACCAGATGTCATGATTACCGATAAAGAAATGCACCTCCACTCCCAAATCGGTCAACTCGGAAATCTTCCCCAAGAAACGAGTATAGCCTTTCGGCACTACCAGTTTGAACTCGTACCAAAAGTCGAATATATCTCCTAACAGGTACACTGCTGCAGCATTATGTTTTATACTATCCAGAAAATTCACCAAACGGCGCTCCTGTGTCCGCCCGTGTGCTATGGCACGAGAACCTAAATGTGCATCGGAAAGGAAATATACGTTCTTCATAATCTTACTAAATTAAAAATCCGAGAATAGAGAATTAAAAAAACAACACCTTGTCCAATAACTTAGACATATTGGCAATTCTTATTTTCCAATTTTAATTCTCAACTTTCAATTTATTAGAGGAAACCCAATTCCAATTTAGCTTCTTCACTCATCATATCTTTATCCCATTCGGGTTCAAAAACCAAGTTCACGACCGATGAAGTAACTCCTTCCACAGAGTCGACTTTCTGACGGACATCCTCCATAATAAAATCAGCAGCAGGACAATTGGGGGCAGTCAATGTCATATCTAACACTACTTCTCCATCATCTTGCAAATCAATCTTATATATCAAGCCTAAATCGTATATATTCACCGGAATCTCGGGATCATATACGGTTTTCAACATGGCTATAATCTTCTCTTCTGTTTTTAAACGGGTATCTGCATCCATATCTCTCGTTGTTTTAATTGCAAATTTAATGATTTTCTATATTTTTCCTTCATCAGCATAGCTATAAAATTTGCCATCCGTTAAAATAACATGATCTATCAGTCTTATGTTCATTACTTTTGCCGCCTTGTCAAGATGTTCCGTCAACCGATCATCCTCTGTACTAGGTCGCATACTGCCGGAAGGATGGTTGTGACAAAGTGCCATGGCAACGGCCCGTTTCAATAATGCTTCCCTCAATACACAACGGACATCTACCGCTGTAGAGACCAGGCCTCCGGAACTTATCTTTATACGGTCAATTACTTTGGAAGCTTGATTCAACAACAAGACCCAGCATTCCTCTGTAGGCAAATCACACATCAACGGATAAAAATATTGATAAACATCACGGGAGCTGAGAATGACCTTACGTTCTTTTCCTTCTTCCTCCTTTCGGCGCTTTCCCAATTCGGAAGCCGCCAAAATGGTGATAGCTTTGGCAGGACCTATTCCTTTATAGTGACACAGTTCATCTACGGTAGTTTTGCCCAATTCATTCAAACTATTATGATAATCACTCAACACTTTACGCATTAACTCCACAGCAGAATCCTCCGTATTTCCCGAACCTATCAGAATAGCAAGCAATTCAGCATCCGAAAGTGTCCCCACTCCATGCAACATCATCTTTTCACGAGGACGATCTTCTTCCGCCCATTGGTTTATGGTTAGTTTTTCTGCCATCTTTCTTTATTTTTCCCCGCCATAAAGACGTATAAAAAGTCCATCACTTTTAATACCTCTTCATGGTAAAATTCTATTTATAAAAATTCTTCTCAAATGCGGCAAATTCGTTTTTCCCCAACACACAGCGTTTCCACCAGGCCCGCAGGAAACCAGTTCCATAGCCAATCAACTGAATAAAAGAAGCAAGGATGGATAATAATCCTATTTTGAAACTTTTATTTCGCAATGTGGAGTCTACACAAATGATAAGAGCAAAAAGCAGCAGCAAAGACAAACTCCAGCTACAAACCAACGAACATAACAACAGGAATACAATTCCTATAGTAAAAAGTGCCGGTAACAAATGTACAACTTTCAATGATTCAGGATACTTTTTATACAGATTGATACGGGCAATACCCGAATTATGCACTTGCTTGAAAAACTTCTTCAAATCGGTACGACGCTTGTGCCACACCCATGCTTCAGGGAACAACCGACAAGCATATCCCCCTTGAAAGATACGGATACTGAAATCAATATCTTCTCCAAAACGCATCTTAGAAAATCCTCCCAACGCTTTATATACCTCAGCCCGTACCCCCATATTAAAACTACGGGGATAGAATTTATCCATTTTTTTCTTCCCTCCACGGATACCTCCGGTAGTAAAAAACGAAGTCATGGCATAATTTATTGCTTTCTGTATATTGGTAAACGAATCATGAGCACGGTCAGGACCACCAAAAGCATCTGCCTTCTGCCGTTGAAGCTCTGACTCGACAGCCGCCAAATACCCTTCAGGCAAAATGCAATCAGAATCCAATATGATAAGATATTCTCCATGCCCCCGTTCCGCTCCATAATTGCGGGTCTGCCCGGGACCGGAATTGGATTTGAAATAATAACATATATCCAACCGGTCAGCGTAATTATCTACCACTTCCTTGCACGGAACAGATGAACCATCCTCCACTATCAGGACTTCAAAATTCTTATTTGTCTGCCTTGTAAGACTGTTCAATAACTCATCCACCTCTTCAGGACGATTATAAACCGGTATAATAAAAGAATATCTCATTGCTTTATTTTGATTTTATCCATCACAGAGAAGTACAAAGAAACATAAAAAAGGCGGAGCTTGCAACAAGTTCCGCCTTTTTATATGCATATATAAATAGATTATGCTTTCACACGGCCTACATATGAACCGTCACGAGTATCAATTTCAATTGTTTCACCTTCATTAATGAATAAAGGAACACGCACGGTAGCACCCGATTCCACTGTAGCAGGTTTCAACGTATTGGTAGCCGTATCCCCTTTCAGACCCGGTTCGGTATAAGTAATTTTCATCTGCACTTTTACCGGAACATCAGCAAACAATACTGTTTCTGTAGAAGCATCAGAAACCACATCCACCACCATTCCTTCCAACAGGAAGTCTACTCCGTTAATCAAGTCATGAGCAATAGGAATTTGGTCGAATGTTTCCTGATTCATAAAAATATAGTCTGCACCTTCCATATACAAATATTGGTGTGGACGACGTTCCACACGTACATCTTCCAATTTTTCACCGATGTTGAAACGACGTTCCAAAACGTAACCATTAACCACATCTTTCAATTTAGTACGCATGAATGTGTTACCTTTTCCCGGTTTTACATGCAGGAAGTCAATACAGAAATACAATTTGCCGTCCATACGGATAGCTGTTCCGATTTTAATGTCTTGAGCATTAATCATACTTTTCTTCGCTTATATTTGATTATTATTTCAGATTATATTCACTTATAGCTGTGATTTCGAGTGCAAAAGTAATGTAAATCAAGAAAAAACGCAAAAAGAAATCACTAAAAATGAGTTATCTCTTTGTTTATTTCAAAAAAGTCACTAATTTTGCAGCCCGTTACTCATGGTGAATAATAACATAAAATAAGTATATACAATGAAAAGAACGTTCCAACCCTCTAACAGAAAGAGAAAAAACAAACATGGATTCCGTGAAAGAATGGCAACTGCTAACGGTCGTCGCGTATTAGCCAGCCGTCGTGCAAAAGGTCGTAAGAAATTAACTGTATCTGATGAATACAACGGAAAATAATTCATCTGACTGGAAAAAATAAAAGGAGTGAAGTCGTAGAGACTTTGCTCCTTTTATTTTTCCAACTAAGCCGAACAGCCATGAAAAAGTAACTTAACTTAAATGATCAAATAAGTCAACTGAAACGACCAGGTAAGTTGACTTGCTTGTTCCATACAGTCGGCTTACTGAAAACAGTCTATTTATTTCTCCTTTCTCTCGCCCACTCCATCACATTAGCCGGAGCGCGTTCCGCCAGATATTCCTTCTTCATAAAATCCATATAGGGTGCTACGTGGTCAAAGAATTGATAATATCCCTTACACAAGTAATTCAATCCCGGTTCACCGTCTTTACTTAACATAAAACGATTCTTCGGACATTCCCCATGACAGGCAAACTCATAAGAACAGTTCAGGCACTGCTGTGGCAGACTATTGTGCTTCATCACACCAAAAGTTTCCTGTTCTTTACCATACATCATCTCCACCAAAGTCTTCTGATAAATATTTCCCAATTTATACTCAGGAAAGACAAAATGATCGCAAGCATACACATCACCGTTGAATTCCATCACGGCTGTATGTCCACAATATTTAGCTAATGAACAAACGCCTGGCTGCTGTCCCACCCAATTGGCCAGCGTAGAATCAAACAACTGAATATAGTAATTGCCCACGTCATTCAGTACCCATTCGTCGAAAATAGTACAAAGGAAATTCCCCCACTGCTCGGGAGTAATGGAGAAAGGAGCCAGTTCACCGTCTTTTTGCTTTAATGAAGAAAGCCGAAGACCGTCCGCACGGCTAGACAGTCGCTCGACAATGGGAGTAAACTGTATATAATGACAATCAAGTTCGTCACGAAAGAAACGATAGAAGTCCAACGGATAATCTGCATTATAGTCATTGACCACTGCCATGGCATTCCATTCCACTCCATGCTTTTTCAACAGGTTAATCCCTTTCATTACCTTATAGAAAGAAGGTTGTCCCATCTTGTTCTTCCGGTATTCATCGTGAAATTCCTGAGGACCGTCTATAGAAATGCCTACCAAAAAATTATTCTCACGGAAGAATTCACACCATTCATCTGTCAGCAATGTGCCATTTGTCTGAATGCAATTATCAATGGTTCTACCACCTGCATATTTTTTCTGAAGTTCCAAGGCTTTCTTATAAAAAACTAAAGGACGCATCAAAGTTTCTCCCCCATGCCAGGTAAACAAAACTTGCGGCATGGTTTGCGACTGAATATATTCTTTAATAAATTTCTCCAGTAATTCATCGCTCATCACATGACGCGGCTGTTCCTCATATAACTTGGATTTTTCCAAATAGTAACAATAATCACAGGCCAGATTACAAACCGCACCTACAGGTTTGGTCATTATATATAGCGGCTTTGCAAAAGGAGTTATGGTTGCTTCTTTCATTTGTTTTTCATTTAATTCCTAGTATAAAGAATACAAAGATAAAGCTATTTTTCAATATTCGTTCTTACAGTAACAGGTTTATGCTACCCTCTACCCCCAAAAGGACATTCTTCTTGCCACCCAATCTGTTTCAAATATAAGAGTTCCACCTTGCTTCAAACTCTTGAAACAAAATGAAACTCTGACCCTCTATTTAAAATATCACTTGAAAACGTGTCTGAAACGCACTTAATGACTGATTTTCAAATCCCACTCTATCCGTTATCTTAGTATAAGAGTACCGGAATCTCCATATCATATACTTATTGATATAATAATTGACAGTAAAAGAGACATCGTTCAAACGCCCGCCATAAATATGGGACCGGGTATCCGACATATCAGTATAGTTATATCCGAATACGCATTCCAACGAACCAGAGTCCGGAGTGCGTATTCGGATATAACTATTCCATACATACCACTCGCTTTATAATTCTTAAAATCCTTTTCCCGGTTCACTTGAAGATAATAATATTGTGCTTCCAATGCCACAGGACCATATCCTGCTATCATCTCCGGTGTAAATTTTATCAAGTTCTTTGCATCCGGAATCAAGGCATTCACAGCTCTGACTTTTGCAATACGCGTCGGGAAATTAGCCCCCAAGTCAAAGCTAGTATGGTTAAGTGTAGGTTCGCTATTGTATCTAGGTGTTTCGTAAGCACCGGAAATACCCAACTGAAACAATCTCCCTGTATCATGTAAAGGACGATAGACCAGGCGGCTCATAGCACCATAACCCATTTTACCCAATTCATTGGATTTCTTCTTAAGAGCCTCGCTCTCCACATGAACACTAGCTGTACCGAAAAAATCATTTTTGTCATACACAAACATAGCCCCCATCAGCCGGCTGTTGAAAAAAGCCTCATTACTTGCCGGCTCCTCCATGGTTACTTTCATAGACGAACTAGTAGAACTTTGAAGCCCGAACTGATGTACAAAATTCCCTACACGTAATAACGCATGTGAGGAAAATTGTCTTTCTACAAATATGTCTTTTAAACTGACCTTTCCATACGCATAGCCTATATCCATTTTCGCTTTATATTTTCCATAGGTTGCTTTTACACCTATCCGGGCATCAGGAATCGCTACACCATCTACAAAGTTTTTATTATCTGAATGAAACAAGCCTCCATCCATCAAGATTCGTCCTGTAGGACGTATTTTCAAAACTGATTGTTCCTGTGCATTTACCTGTACGGAGAGCAATATCAGGAGAAAAACTCCTAATGATATAAGATTTTTCATAATATACAGTTTTAATGGTAACCATCCAAGTATCCTGTCAGTCTGTCTCTGATTTTTATCATACTGAGGGCAGTGAAGAATCTGTAAGACCACACAATGAAAGCAATCAGTCAGACTCCTCCTCCCATCAGCATCCGATCAATAGTCATGCTTTTAGGCTCAGCAAATACTCTTGTCCGGTTCATCTAAGAAAAACATTACATTAAATAGTTACGGTTTATGGTTAAGTTATAGGGAATTATTTTTTGGAAACAGACTGAATGAGTCCTGCTTTTTGCAGCTTGGAGAACTCATCTTTCGCCTTATTAAGCTGTTTCACAAAAGCATCGTTGGCATGGAGACGGGCAACAACAGCACTCGCCACAATTCGGGCAGCATCCACATCACTTTGGAAATGATACCCACAAATAACACGACTCTGTCCCATTTCAAATCCTCTTTTCAGAATCTCATTCTGCCTGTCAGGATTGATTTCTGCCAAAACAAGGGCAGTAGCCCATCCTATGGCTGTATGTCCCGAAGGATAGGAACCGTTCGTTGAAAGTTCTTCCTGCTGTTCGGGATTACAAGTCATTTCATTGAAAAAACTAAAAGGACGTACACGCATATAATACTCTTTAGCATGACGGGTAGCCAAATCTCCGGCATCCTCTCTCATATTAATAATGAGCCTATACAGTTCCGGCGTTTTATCCCTCGTTATTTCAATACCAAAAGCCTCCGAAAAGGCAAAGGGAACGCCATCACCATTTACACGGGCATCACTGACAGCTTGTTCACCCCTAGGAGTATCCCTTTGCAATTTCCCCCAGTCGTAACGGGCTTTGTCATACAAGAACAAAATACTTCCTGCTTCAGGAGGAGGAGGCAGTAACTCCAGACTATTGGCAACCTCCGATTCTTCCAAATAATAAAGTTCGGGATTGGTTCTTCTATCCTTTATTTTTTTCTCTTGTGCAAAGATGTTTAATGAAATGGCACAAAACACTAGAAGTAAGGCAAACTTTGTTTTCATGATAAAAGTTTAGTTTAAACGGTTAATTAATAAAATTCAATTGGTTTTTCGAAAAACATTTTAATCATCTACGGAACGTACGACAAACAATCAGAGTGTCCGCATCTGACGGAAACAAAAGTAGTGTTTGAAATTATCCCGAAAATACCTTTTTAATCCCGTTTCCTCCTTTTATATGACCAAAACATCCTAGAAGAGAAAAGGAGAGAAAAAGGAGAGCCGGAAGTGTTTCAGCACTTCCGGCAAAAAAGCCATTCCTCATAACAAAACAGATACACGAAGCCGGCTCTACGAAATACAATAAATTGAGATAACTCTAAAGATGAACTTATTTTCTTCTTGAATTGATACGGTCATAAAGCAGATTGATGACTTTACAATCAAACTCCCCATCAGGATAAAGTTGTTCTATTTCTTTCCTTACATTATACTTATGTCTTGTTACCGTTGCCTGATCCACATCCAGCACTCTTGAAATAATAGCAGCATCAATATCTTCTATCATCAGAAGTATCGTTATAAAATACCTTTCTTTTCCCCTTCGTTTCATAAAGGATAATTTACCCAATTCAGGATATTTGTCAGCAAAATCCAAACACACCTGTTTCAGTTCTTGACGCATATCATCCTCTCCCTCTGTTTTTCTGTATCCCAAGGCATCAAACAGGGTCTTGACTTTTTTGTCAACCTTATGAACGTCCATTTCCAGTTCCTCCCAATTCATCCCGACATCATCCGGATTTATCCCTTTTTTATCCATCAGCGCTTTCCGAGTTCCTTTTTTCCGTCTTTTCAAAAGGAAAAGAGCAAGAAAAGCCGATAGCAGCACCGCTATTGACAGGATGATATACAGCGCATAGGACATCTCTTCTTTTTCTATCGAGATAGGAAGCAAGCCTGATTTACCATCAAAAAGGAATAATCCTGACTTACATCCCAAAACCGCTTTCCGTCCATTGACGGCAATACAAGACTTGCTAAAAGCCAAATCGCAGAATAATGGTTCTGGGACACCGGCATCATCCAATCCCTTAAAACTCATGCCATAATAATAGAGTATGAAAAAGCCCTCATTAGGATTCTTTTCAAGAGCTCCCGATATTGATTTCACATGTTTCACTGGCAACAAGGTCGCATTTTCTTCATTAACGATTCCCAACGAGGTATTCAAATATTTATTTCTACCATTCATTATCACACCATAAACACTCTCATACCCTGATAAATCACGTATCTGCCAGAAAGATTCCTGCGGCCTGTTTAAAGGTCTTCCATACAATCCTTTGTTCAAGGTCGTTACATAAATACTATCCTCATTCTCACAAATTCCGGTAATATAAGCGTCGATAGTATCTTTCACCCCTTTATCTGACACAACCGGAATAGGAGTTACAATATGGTCCTGCTGTTCATCTATAATACCTAAATATTCCCTAGTACCCACATAAAGACAATGTTCCGCGGTGGAATAATAAAGAGAAGTGATATTATTCTGCCCTTTCGTGTTACTGAACTGCAAAAGACACTCCGCTCTATTGCCTTTAATCTTATAAAGTTTCTTACGCGTAGCAAGAAAGAAAGTATTAGGACTGGTTTCCAAAAATTTTATAATATCATTACCCACAATATCCAAGCCTTCAATCTTTCCTAAAGACTTTGATTTGAATTCCGGATGATTATAGACAAACTTATACAGATGTAAACGAAGATCATCGGTAATAAAGAAAATGGAGTCTCCCGTCCTTTTATCACTAACCGCCAATACATTATTGTCTAAATCTGCCGAGTTCTGTCGCAAGGCAAAAGAAAGCATAGCCTCTCTGCATGCCAGATGCAGAAAATCTTTCCCCATAAAGCCTATCTGCCTGGCGATAGTACTGATACCATTCGGCAAATCATATTCTAAAGTGCAACCGTCTTTGACATAAAGTATAGAATTAGCACTGATAAACCATTCATCCTTGTCGGGTCCTTGAGCATACAAGTAGCACCGTCCTTTGCGTACAAGCGTCTTTTTTCCATCGGGAGATATCTTAAAAACCGAATTTTCCAACAAAGCATATACCGTATCATTATAAACACTGACATTGGTAACCAGAGAATCTATAACAGGTCGTTTAAAGTCCTTTTCAAGATTACGGACAACAAACAACCCCTGTTCACTAGCCACATATAGTTTTTTTTCCTTTATCACAACCTTATTCACCC
>OHVL01000359.1_pt1 | contig 9734 bp, 6 predicted proteins | sample 1579511 | NCBI WGS metagenome assembly OHVL01 (sample SAMEA3882545, study PRJEB24775) | human gut metagenome | biome: human-associated habitat; feature: intestine environment; material: feces | place: Netherlands | collected 2009/2010
TTCGGGCGGCTTTTTCATTTGGGGGGTGATCTGCTCTGGCTGCTACTCGTCTGATTGCACTGCATCAGCACAAAGGGAAATCTATCGCCGCCTGCCTAAAAGACCGCACTGACTATGCACAGAACCCCGACAAGACTGAAAAGGGCGAGCTTGTCAGTAGTTATCAATGCAGCCCGCTTACCGTGGATGAGGAGTTCATGCTCACAAAGAAGCTATACGAGCAGGCCACCGGGCGCAGCCAAAAAAGCAATGTCATCGCCTATCAGATACGGCAATCCTTCCGGCCCGGTGAAATCACGGCAGAGGAAGCCAACCGCATCGGCTACGAACTGGCCTCCCGATTTCTGAAAGGCAAACACGCCTTTATTGTTGCCACTCATACTGACCGGGAACACATCCACAACCATATCATCTACAATTCCACTGCACTGGACGGCACCCGGAAATTTCGGGATTTTTTCTTTTCCGGTCTGGCAGTGCAGCGATTGAGCGATCTGATCTGTCTGGAACATCAGCTTTCCGTAATCGAAAAGAAGCCTTACCGGGAGCGGCAGAAGCGCATCACTTACCCGCCAAGGGAAAGCAACCGCGACCGGCTGTGCGGTATCATCGATGAAATTTTGCAGCAGGAACCCACCGACTACGAAGATTTTCTGCAAAAGCTGGAACAGCAGGGCTATGAAATCAAACGCGGCAAATACACTTCCGTCAAGGGCGCACGGCAGAAGCGCTTTATCCGTTTCAAGACACTGGGTGCTGGGTACAGTGAGGAAGAAATCAAGGCGGTGTTGGCTGGTAGGGCAAAGCATCATCCCCATCAGAAACAGCCACCAAAGGAACAGACATTTCAGTTGCTGGTGGACATTCAAGCGAAACTTGCCGAGGGCAAGGGCGGTGGATACGAGCGTTGGGCGAAGAAGCACAACCTGAAAGAGATGTCCAAAACGCTGATTTTTCTGCAACAGCAGAAAATCAGCAGCGCAGACGAGCTAAAGGAACGTGCGGATGCTGCACTTTCTCGCTATCACGAACTGGGCGATTCCATCAAAACCTCTGAGAAGCGGCTGGCAGAAATCGCAGTGCTGAAAGCACACATCATCAACTATGCCAAGACTCGACCTGTGTATGATGCCTACCGTAAAGCTGGGTACAGCAAAAAGTTTTTGGAAGAGCACTGCACAGAAATCACGCTGCACAAGGCGGCGAAAGCGGCGTTTGATGAATCCAATTTGAAAACGCTCCCCAAGATTAAGGAGTTGGATGCGGAATATTCCAAACTGCTGACAGAAAAGAAAGCACGCTACCCGGACTACCGCAAGGCGCGCGATGAGATGCAGGAGCTTCTTCGAGCGCAGAAAAATATCGAGCTTTTCTTTGATGAGGAAAAGGATCCAAAGCAAACCGAACATTCCAGATAAACAATACGACCCTGAGAACTTTGCCGCTTATCCGGCAAGGTTCTCGGGGCCTTTTTTGCTTATTACTCAGTCTATACTCAGAGCAGCATTTCCGGCGCTTTCAATTTGTTTGGCAATCATGTTTTCCAGTTCCTGCGTGATCGTTGCACAATTTGCAACTCGGTAATTCCAGAAATAAGAAACACCTTCGCACTCTTCCACGGACAAATCACTGTTGACCAAAAGCAGTCGGTCGGAGGTTACTTTCAGCTTTTCGCATAGAGAAGCGTATTTTCCATAATCAATACTTCGGCTGGACGATTTGGCTTCCACCCAGAAGAATTTTCCGTTGATGGAAAACGCAACATCCAGTTCATGCGTGCTCCCTGCGGATGCCGCTTCTGAAAGAATCACATTGGAGCAAAGCGAAACTTCTGCACCCTGCTCCTCCTGATAGCGATTCAAAATCTGCTGAACCTGATGCTCCACAAAAAGTTCCAGCCACTTCCCGCTCAGGAAATGCCGGACAGTCTCATTTTGCGCAAGCTCATAGACGATATTCTGCGGATAGATCACAATGGATGCAAAAAGTCCCATTTTATCCCACGTCTGAGCGATTTCCGAAAGTGTGGCAAACGAATTCTTGGAAGTACCCTTTGGGATACGGAACGAAAAAGAGCCGTCACTCTGCATATGTGTCCGAATAAACTGCAAGAAATCCACCACTACCGGGTCGCAAAGAGCTTCGCCTGTTTTCCATGCCATCCGCTGAACGGCAATCGGCGGAAGTTTTTTCGGTACGACCTGCTGAACGATTTTATACCCACAGCGTTCCAGATGTTCCAATGCGGTCAAAGGCTTCGGAGGGATTTTTTCTTTAACTTCGGACTTTTCTGCACCGGATGTATTCTCAGTCAGATAGTTAAACTTCCATCCGTATTCCCAAGCAGGCGAACGGGTCAACATACCGACTGCATGAAATCCGCTGTCATGCTCCTCCATCGGAAATGTAATTTTGTTCTTCTGGATATTGATTTGGAGCGTTTTGTTTTTCAGTGCTTTCTGATAAGTGTCAAGAAGGAATTCCTTTCCCTTATACGCCAGCTCACTGGAATTATTTGCAGAAAGACCAGCATTTTTTGCCAAAGAGAGAAGCAGGCAGGTCACTTTGGGCAGCTCAAGGATATGCTCCATCTGCGCAATGTCCGGAATCACTTCCGCATTTGCATTATCGGACTGCGGCGATTCGTCTACCGGAATCTCTTTTGCTGGTGCAGAAACTTCGGGTGTCGTTTCTGAAGCAACCTCAGATTTTCCGGATTTAGGCAGAGGTTTTGGCTCCGTGTAAACTTCCGCAATGAATGATTCATAGGAATCGATGCACGGAAGTTTTCCTGCCGCTGCAAGTCCTACATAGATTGCAACTGCTCGCGAGGAATCGCCATAATACTTTTTTGAATCCGCTGCGGCAGCAATATCAGAAAAGGCATTATATCTGCTCAGCTGCGCAGCCTTTTCCGGGGACTGCTTCAACGCACGGCAATAGAGCCACTCAAAGAACGAATCCATGTACGGCTCTGTCGGATACTCACTTTCTTCCAGAGAGTAGCGCAGCAGCTCTCCACTGGTTCGCAGCCGAGTGTCCTTATGGACTTTGGGTGGCTCACAGGTCAGAAGGTCAGCGAATGGCCCACCATGTTCAAACACTTTGGTGGCTTCAAAAACCGTGCTGATGGGTACATCCTGCGCAACAGAATCCAGATGCAGCAAAAGCCGCAGAGAAGAAACACCTTCACCCTCCGGCTGAACGGATGCAGAGCTGACTTCCAGAATCGAAACATCCGGGTCTGTTGTATGGACGGCATCATGGACGGCACGGATATTCTGCCGCTTGCTGCCTTTTATCCATGTGAATGTCACCGGCTGTTCTCTGCAATAGGGATAGCCGGATATGGGAAAACAAATGGTTCGTGTTGCCATGAACACCTCCAACTTTTTAGGACAAACAAGTTTATGTAAATCAAGTATAGCACAATCCCGGATGTGCTGCATAGCACTATTTTCTGCTTCCGGAAATCCATCTGTGCAAAAAGTGCCGACACCACAGGCATCGGCACTCAGATTAAAAAGCATTTTGCAAAAATGCGCAGCCTGCATCCGTCGGATGCAGAACGCAAGGGGTTTGGGCACAGCCCAACAAGCATTTTGAATTTGATTTTTAGAAATCAGATTCAAAAATTGCAAGTTGGTACCAGCTTGCACTGCTTGCAGAAGCTTTGAAGAAAAAGAGTATCAGACGGGAGTATAGATATAAATGTTGCGTCCCATCTCTCCCGTTTCAACATCGAAGCTTCCCGATGCCACTAGTTTTCCGTTATGAGTTATCTCAACATAAATATCCCAAAGGCCAGCAGACTCCCAATATGCTTTCGGCGATTGACGAATCTCTACATTAAGGTCATCCGGAACACCCAAATCTTTTGCAATGATTCGCAGCTGCTGATCTGTAAAGCTATCTCCTTGGGATATTTTATCTGTAGGGTCGTCCCATTCGCAGATGTAGGCACATCCGGCATCAATTATTCCATCTGCATCATTCCATGTCCCATCCTGAAAATTTTCATAGAACATTGCATAGTGCTCAATACCATCCTGATTGTTCGGCTCACCAGAATGCCAATTTGTATAAGCGGTGCTGGTTCCATTGACCCATTTCCAGTTTCCTTCAGAGCTTTTATCGCTGTAACCAAAGTAGGCATTCTCGTACCCTTTTGCTTTCATTGCACTGTAGAGAAGAAAATTTTCCGTTGACGATTCAATGACCGCCAGATGACCGCCTTTCCACTCGCAGCGTCTCTCTGCTTGCTGCCATGTGATTGGGCCGGACTCCCACTCCGATTCGGGCAATGTATAGAACTCATAGAGGTGTCCTGTGTAACCTTCGACCTGTGTTTCCTCGGCCACATCGGATGCTTCCCATTCGCAAATGTATCCGCTTTGCTCATAAACATTACTATTCGCAAGGTCGTTCCATTTTTCCGGCCACATGGCAACACAGCTTTCTCCCGCAACGACATTACTGGAATTATTAGGTTCACCGTCGCCCCAGTTCTCATATTCCCATGGTTCGCCTGTCACCCAACACCATTGCCCCTCCGTGTTTTTATAGCCGCCGATCCAGAGTTTGTGGTTTCCAGCATTATAGAGATTCAACTTCTGTTGTTCTTCTTCTGAAGTAATTGTTGCAAGGTGTCCGCCTTTGGCTTCACAGGCCGCTTTTGCTTCTTCCCATGTAAGCGCATCATAGAAAATTCTGTACTGGTGCTCGCCACTTGGTTCAAATGGCAAATCATCCCCAGTTTGACCTTTGGCTTTCTCATTACTCAGTTTGATTGCCTTTTCCACCGCCAAACGCGCGTTTAACAACGGATATTGTTCCTTAACACTTCCATAACTTCCTGTTGCAGTGCTTATTATAATATCCTTCACTTCTTTGGCGGTAAAGGTAGGATCAATGCCAAAAATCATTGCAGCAACACCAGCAACGTGAGGGCACGCCATGGAAGTACCAACAAGGCCATCATAGCCATTTCCATAAGGAACTGTGCTATAGATGGACGCATCAGGTATTCCGTCAATAGTCTTCTCTCCTCCTGGCGCAAGCACATCCACTCTGCTTCCCCGGTTGCTGTAAGCTGTTACTTCATAACCGGTATGCTTACATTTTCCCCAAGATGAATGCTTTCCTGTATTCTGTGCCGCACCAACAACAATAATCATATCCTCGATTTCCGGATCTGTAATACCGCTAATCATATCCCACTGTGCGTTTACACTGTGAGTTTTACAATTTTCTTTAGAAATCCTTCCAGCATATCGTTTGAACTTTTCATCCCAATATTTTTTCGTTTCATCGTCCGTACTATCGAACTCACCATTCATATATTTCAAATAGTCACTATACAAAATATATGGAAGATTGAAATCATCATCTGCATCTTTTGAAAAAAACAGATCATGGTTGTTATCATTATTTGCGCATTTGCAAATGATAAATTCCATCTTTGAAAGTTCTCGGACATATTTCAAAAATGATGAAAATTCTTCATTAAATTTATTTATAACATTAATAGCATCATCATTATTGTTGCTTGCGTTGCACCTTACTTCTACTCCAAATGCACTTTGTGATATATTGATTACCTGACATTGTTTTTCAACAACAAGATATAACATTGCAATTTTCATGCAATACAGATTACTTCCATCTCCAAAGGTTGGTTTTTTCTTATCAATGGTACGATATAATGGTGAGTCAGACCAATCCACTCCGTATAGTTTTGCATTTGGAGCCACACCGCAAATACCTTTTCCATTATCAAAATCCGCACCAATAATTCCGGAAACATGCGTTGCATGCCCTTTGCCTGACCACTTTCCTTTCCATATACTCAAGCCTTGATTCATCATAGCGGAAGCATTTCCAAGCGGCATTTCTTGAAAGACATCTTTTAGATCCTCATGGTATGGGTAAAAAATGCCGTCTATCACGCCAACATTGACCGGCTGCATTTGATTACGGTATACCCATGCACCCGGCGCATCAATGGCCTTCATGTTCCAGTTGTTTCCAGAATTTCCGCTCCAATCGTCCCATTTTTTATCATTTGGATAATACGCCGAAGAACCCGAAATTGCGTCATTTTCCAGCTCAAATGCATAATTCAGAGAAGAACGTCTCACATAGGGGAGTGCTTTGAGCTGTTCAATCATCTGCTCCAGTTCTTCCTGCGTATGCGCAGCAGGGAGAAGAATCTGGTAATCCGCAGTGACAGGGATTTCACCAACGACCTCACCGCCAATCGTCCGCAGATAATCTTTCAGTGCAGAAAGACTGTCGGAGCTGTCCAATGTGACCAGAAGCTCGTTGTTAACATATCCAAAACCGCCCTGCATTACAACATTTTCTGCTGCCGGTTCGTGATAAATCAGATCACCCATGTCCGTTTCAGGGATGTCTTTTTCTACATTCACCGCAGAGACTTCTTGAACAGTTTCAGTGGGCTTAGACGACAAATTGCTGAAAATCAAAAAAGCCAAAATCGTTCCCAGAAACAGTACAAGAATGCCAAGCAAAGCAAAGAGCCATGTCAAGTTGTTCTTACGGCGCTTTCGGTGCATATGATTCGCAGTAGATTTTTTCATAATAATATTCCTTTGCTTGAGTTACCGGAATTTGTGATGCAATAAAAAAACTGGAAGAATGCCATAAGTTAAAGCTCTGTGATACTTCGCAGAATCTTAGAATTTACAGACCGAATGCAGCGAGGAACTGACCAATGCCATAGAAGAAATTGCCCAAGCTGGTAAAGCCGTACGTATCTTTTGTGGTCACTTCGTAAACATATCCGTCAGAGAACGTGTAGACGCCGTTCTTCTTGGATACAACGCCTCCGTGATTTTCTTCCAGCTTTTTCAGCTCACTTTCCTGATGATCATAGTAGACACCGCTGAACATCTTTCCAAACGCATAGAAAACCTGAGAAACAACACCGCCGCCCTCAACACAGGACATTTCACTTTCGTTCAGTGCCACATAATCAGCGGGCATCTGAAGTTTGTTGTTTGCCATAAAGCAACACTCCTTTTATTTTGTGCCTTCTTCCAGTTTTTTTATTGCACCCCTTTCTTTCTATAATTTTCCGATCTCAGCCTTTATATCTTGCCAATAGAACCGACGTATTATCGTGCCCTCCGGGAACAGCAAGTGCCGTTTTGACCATCTGTTCCGCCGCCTGTTTCAGATTTCCCGTCACGGCCAAAATTCTGCACATAGTGCTGTCCGGCAGATAGCGGTACAGCCCGTCCGTGCATTGAATGAGCACATCTCCCTTCCGGAGCTGGAACGGCATCCGGTTTCCGCTGATCAATGTCAGCTCCGAAATCCCAAGATAGCTTGTCAGAGCAGCACGCTGCGGATGATGCAGTGCCTCATCCTGTGTTATGTTGCCCTCCAGTGCCATTTGGTCAAGCTGGGCACCAAAATTGTGATCGATGTTCAACTGCTCTAGCGTACCATCTCTATACAGGTAAATATGGCTGTCTCCTATACTGCACCAGAACAGCTCCCCGTTACGGAGAAACACTGTCGTCAGGGTCGTCCCCGCTTCGATTTTCTGGTTGGCCGGGTCCCGGAGATTCTTGACTTCCTCGTTCAGTCGTAGTGCTGCGCGTCCCATCTCCGTAGGAATATCTTCCGCCTGAGCGTGTTCCAGCAGGTATCTCGTTACCCCATGCGCCGCCAAAGCGCTGGCACGTTCGCCCCCGGTAAGCCCGCCCATACCGTCACACACAGCGCAGACTGTGCAGAAATCCCCAAAATCAAAGCATATCGAATCCTGCTGGCTTTTCCGGGTTCCAATCGACGTATAGCTGGCGATCTCCGCCTGACTCGTCTCATAGGCATCGGCACACATCGTTTTGTCTCCTTCGTCTTTTACGGGTATCAGAAGAGTCTGTGTGATATCATCCATCGCTTCGGGAATGGTATTGGCTTCCTCGCCTGCCTTTTTTCGCTTGAACAGGGACATCACGTTTCAATCACCACCTTGAATGTGTACTCGGGCGACACGACACAAAAAATATCGCCATCTTTCAGTGTATACGATTTTTCTTTTTCCATTGGCTTTCCGTCCGCCAGATAGGTGCCATATTTGGACAGGTCCCTGACGATAAATTCCCGCCGGGGCTCGTTGTAAAACACCTCGCAGTGATTCCGGCTGATCTGGTTATCCGCTGGCATCATCACGTCGCTCGTCGCCAGACGCCCGACTTTCACTGTACGGTTCGGCTCGATCGTCCACCGGCGTCTGGAAACATGTCCGCCTGATTTCCGTATCGTCAGCTCCAGATACGCCAATCTGCGCTTTTTCGGATGTAAGAAGGCGACCAAGCCCTTCGGCTCAAGCATATTCTGCTCTTCCACCTGGCACATCTTCTCCGAGTCGTCGGAAGAAGTGCTTGCCCCGATATGCGCTTCCGCCTGCTTCGATGCTTTCGACTTCGGCATCAGCGCCCCCAGATCGATGTCGTAGTCCTCCGGCCGGACGACCTGTTCCAGTGCATCCAGAAAATCAAGCATCCTGCGATAACGGTCGTGGTAGTCGAACGCCAACGCCTTGTCGATCACATCCGACAGCTGCCGTGAGACAGCGGGGCACAGCTCGTGCAGCGTGGGGTAGGAGGTTCCTTTCGCACGGCTCAGCGCATCCAGCATTTTGCTCCCCGATACGATAAAGTAGAAAGTAGCCGCCAACGCGTAAATGTCCGTCCACGGTCCCTGACACGGCTTCTGTGTATATTGCTCGTAGGGCGCATAGTTCGGCTTCAGATAAATTTTTCTTTCTTTTTTATCGCCCCCCTGACGGAACGAGCGTGCCGCACCGAAATCGATGAGCTTTATTTCACCGTCCTGTGTGATAAGGATATTTTCTGGGCTGATATCCCCGTGGATCATGCCGAAACGATGGACTTCCGCCAGTGAACTCCCAAGCAGGAACAACATCTGGAGCGCCATCTTGAGCGTCTGCTCCTGATTATGGTTCTTCCGGAACACCCGCAGATTGCAGCCTTCGATCAGCTCCATCGCGAAATATGCCGTCCCTTTTTCTTCAAAAAAATCCTGAATGTCAACGACAGCGACATTTTCTCGAAGCTCCTGAAGGGCGCATGCCTCTTCAATGAACCGTTGTTTTCCCTCCTCGTACTCAGGCCGGTTTTCTTCATCCGCAAGGACGAGGGCACCATCCGGTGCCCGCCCCTGAAGCAGACCGGACGGGAAGTACTCTTTGATGCAGCAGCGTAGGCCGCTCTGCATATTCTCAGCAAGATACGTAATTCCGAAACCGCCCTGTCCCAAACTCTTGCCCAACAGGTATTTTTCTTTCAGAATGGTGAACGGTGCCAGATAGTCTTTCGCTGCAGAAGATTCTTCTGCATGATACCCGCAGTTCCGACACTCCCCATGCTCCATCGCTTCCTGAAAGCAAACGGGACAAAGTTTTTCTTCCAGACCCGCCATCTTTTATCTCACCCCGTCCTAATACTTTCCCGGCTCAGATTTTGAACTGGAAGATTTCGTTTCCGAGCGTGATATACATACCATTCGCCAGCGTCACTGTATTGCTGCCCAGAATTTTCTCGTCGCCCACGAACGTGCCGTTTTTGGAGCCAAGGTCCTGAATGGTGCAGACACCATTACGGCAGCTAATCTTCGCATGGGCACGGCTGATGATCGGGTTGGAGACGATGATGTTTGCCTGAGAACCCTTGCCGATC
>OHVL01000361.1_pt1 | contig 9732 bp, 8 predicted proteins | sample 1579511 | NCBI WGS metagenome assembly OHVL01 (sample SAMEA3882545, study PRJEB24775) | human gut metagenome | biome: human-associated habitat; feature: intestine environment; material: feces | place: Netherlands | collected 2009/2010
ACATATGCAGGAGATCACGACCCACTAGATGTACTAGTTCTTTGCCAAGAACCAATTTATCCATTAACATTGGTGGAATGTTATCCTGTGGGAGTTCTAAGAATGACTGATAGCAATGAAGAAGATGAAAAAATAATAGCAATAGCAAAAAAAGATCCTTTCTTAAATTGCTATAATGACATATCAGAACTTCCAGCACAATTATCAGCTGAAATAATGCACTTTTTCGAAGTGTACAAACAATTAGAAGGAAAGAAAACAACAATAGATAAAATGATGGGAAGAAAAGAAGCAGAAGAGGTCATACAAGAAACAATAGATAACTATAAAAAGGAATTTGAAAATAAAGAGGGGTAAACGATGATTGAAAAAATAATATTTAACGTACTTGCCTTCACATTATTTATTCTGATGTTTATACAATTAATAAGAAAAAATGACACTAGCTATGTGTACCTACTAGTGGCACAATTTATAGGAATAACCATAAACTTCATAGAGTTAAGTATAGGAAAAAGTTTTTGTTTTGTAGCAAAATTGATAATGTACATGCTGTCAGTAATTTTGCCAGCATTTGTAATGTGGCTTGAATACAAGAAAAAGATTGAATTTGCAGAGATTTTTAATTTAGCGATGGCTACAATATATTCAAAAGCAGGAAAAGACGAGGAGGCTAAAAAATATTTAAACAAATTAATCGACAAATATCCTAACAGTTACAAAGGTCATATGCTACTGGCACAAATATATGAGAAACAAGAAAAGTATGAATCAGCGCTAGATGAATATGAAAGAGCTTATGATATTAATCCTACAAACAAGAATATTTATTTAAAAATAGGCAAATTATATGGAAACGTAGGAAGAGAAGATGAAGCAATACAAATATTTAATGACTTATTAAAAAAGAATCCTGAATATTATGAAGCAAGCATGATTTTGGGAGATATACTAAACAAAAAACAAAACTACAAAGAAGCAGTACAAGTTTATATGAATGCACTAAAATATAGACCGGCAGATTATGAATTATATTACAATTTGGGAATGACATATACATTACTAAATGATTTTTCAAAAGCAAAAGAATGTTATGAAAAGGCTGCACAGATAAATACTTTATTGTATCATGCAAAATACAGCATTGGACAATTAAATCTACTTTATGGAGATTTGGATGAAGCAGAAAAACAATTCATGGAATGTATAGATGCGGAAGAAGTTGAAGCTGGAGCGTATTATTACTTAGCTAGAATCGCAATGGTAAAAGGTGAACTTGATAAAGCGAAAAATTATGCAAATATAGCAATAGAAGAAAATGCAGAAATATACAATAAAATACTAGATGAGAATATATTTGCACCGATCGCAAAGCAAGTAAATAAACCTAAAATTACGGTGGAAACGAAAAAAAGAGGAAAAAGAAAAACTTTAAGTAAAAAAGAAAAATACATAGATGAACATTTAGACAAGACATGTAAATTAGTAGGAAAATTAAACAACAATGACATAGAAATGATAGAAAACATGAGAAAAACAAAAAATCAAGATTTTAGAAATAAAGATGATATTCAAAGGGAATACTAAAAGAAAAAAGGAATATACTTTGTATATAACATAGGAAGGAAAAACAATATGGAAATTTATCAATCAATAATATTAGGAATAGTCCAAGGACTAACAGAATTTTTACCGATATCGAGCTCAGCACATTTAAATGTATTTCCATGGATTTTTAACTGGCCAACATTATCAGATGGAATGGATGTAGCTTTACATATAGGAACGCTTTTAGCATTAGTTATATTCTTCTTTAAGGATTGGGTAAATCTAGTAAAAGCAGGATATAAAAAGGCTGTGAAAAAAGAAGATTCGACAGAAGGAAAAATGTTTTGGTATTTAGTTGCAGCAACAATACCAGCAGGAATACTAAGCATAGTTTTAGACAAAATATCTTCTAAAATAATAGGAGAGAATATAAATGTAAAAATGGCTGTAATAGCAGCTTCATTAATTATAATGGGTATAATTTTATACATAGTAGACAAAAAAGCAAAATCAAAAACAGATTATGAACATATTACTTTAAAACAATCAATATTAATAGGAATATCTCAGGCGATAGCAGCTGCTTTTCCTGGAGTTTCACGTAGTGGAATAACAATGACAGTAGCAAGAGCACTAAAAATTGATAGAGAAAGTGCAGCAAAATTTTCTTTTATGCTAGCAATGCCAATAACTTTAGCAGCAGTTGTGTTTGACCTAAATAAATTTAAGTTTGATTTATCGCTTATATTAGGAATACTTGCAAGTTTTATAGTTGGAATAATAGTAATAAAATTCTTGTTAAATTATTTGAAAAAGGGAAGCTTTAAAGTATTTGCAATTTATAGAATAGTGATAGGAATATTGATTATAGGGTTACTAGTATTTAGAATGATGTAAAAGCAAAAAATGTGGTTTTAAGGAACTACATTTTTTCTACTTTTAGTCAAAAATATTGCAAAAATATTACAATATTGCATCTTGTTTACAATTACGCAAAACATGTTGACTTTTTTCTAAAAAAAGATAAAATTATATTGTATATTTGTAGAAAAATGAAAAAAATGTAAAAATTGATAAAATAAAATAGTATTTTTTATCAAATTTTGCAAAACATAAGTAAAAGAAAAACGAAAGGATTAAATATGGCTAGCTGTTTAGGTATATATATAAATCAAAATATAATTAAATATGCAAAAGTCTCAAGAGAAAAAGATGACTTAAAAATAGAAGCCTTCGGGATTAAAGTTTATTCGGATTTACACCAAACAATAGATCAAATTATATCTGAAACATTTAGCTTTAAAATTCCTATTAGCGTCAATATGTCAGAAGAAACATACAACTATTTTTATATGTCAGACTTATTAAACAAAAAAGATTTAGGGAAAGCAATTGACACTGAGTTTGAATCGTTATGTTATGAAAAACAATACAATCCAAATGCTTTAGAGTCAAGATATGCATTAGTTAATGATGTAAATGAAAAAGGAAAAATAAAAGTAATACATGTTTCAACAAATAAAATAAAAATAAATAAAATAAAAAATACTCTCTGAATGGTGATTATTAATGAAGTAGGGGATTCGAACGACAGAGAGTTTACGTAAGTGCTATTCGTACAAAAGTAAAACCTTGTAATAAAAATCACTAGCTATAATTAGTATCACCAGTCGGGCACAAAGGAACGCATAAATTTTGAATTTGCAAGAAGAAAAACAACTTTTTTTTCTTTTTTTTGAATCGGTTTCTTAGTCAGTCATTTTAAATGGATACTTTCTGCTGTCAATTAGTATTTTTTAGTCTGTGTATTTGGTTATTGAAAGATTAAACACTAATTTTGCAACCTCTTTGGTGAAAAACAGAAAGAAGTAATAATTAAATAAATAAAGTTCAGAATGAATATTTCATTGCAAAACGTTGACAAAGTGAGTGCATTGCTTACTTTAAAACTGGAAAAAGCTGATTATCAGGCAAGAGTAGAAAAGACACTGAAGACTTACCGTCAGAAAGCTAATATTCCGGGATTCCGTCCGGGTATGGTGCCTATGAGTTTGATTAAAAAACAATTTGGCAAGTCTGTCCTTGTAGAAGAGGTTGATAAAATGATGCAGGAAAAGGTAAACGAATATATCCGCGACAACAAAGTGAATATGTTGGGTATGCCGTTGCCTAATGAAGAAAAGATGAAACCTATCGATTTCGATACGCAAGAAGATTTTGAATTTGTGTTCGACATCGCTTTGGCTCCTGAATTTACAGCTGAAATCTCAGCTGCGGATACAGTGGATTACTATACTATCGAAGTTTCAGACGAACTGATAGAACAGCAGGTTAAAATGTATACTCAGCGTGCTGCAAAATATGATAAGGTAGAGCAGTATGAAGACAAAGACATGATTAAAGGTCTGTTGGCTGAATTGGATGAAAATGGAAATACTAAAGAAGGCGGTATTCAGGTAGAAGGTGCGGTAATGATGCCGGCTTATATGAAGAATGATGAGCAAAAGGCTATATTTAACGGTGCTAAAGTAAATGATGTGCTGGTATTTAATCCTGCTGTAGCATTTGATAATAATGAAGCTGAACTTTCTTCTTTATTGAAGATAAAGAAAGAGGAAGTTGCCGGTGTGAAAGGTAACTTCAGCTTCCAGGTGGAAGAGATCACCCGTATGGTTCCCGCTGAGTTGAACCAGGAATTGTTCGACAATGTATTTGGCGAAGGCACTGTAAGCAGTGAGGAAGAATTCCGCGCTAAGATCAAAGAAGGAATTGCAAAGCAGTTCGAATCAGATAGCGATTATAAATTCTTGATCGATGTTCGTGAATATTTGGTTAATAAGATTGGTAAGTTGGAATTCCCCGATGCATTACTGAAGCGTATCATGTTGCTGAATAATGAAGAGAAGGGTGAAGCTTTTGTCGCTGAAAACTATGACAAGAGTATTGAAGAACTGACTTGGCATCTGATTAAAGAGCAATTGCTCAAGAATAATGAGATTAAAGTGGAACAAGCCGATGTGATGAATATGGCCAAGGAAGCAACTCGCACTCAGTTTGCTCAATACGGAATGTTGAATATCCCTGAAGAAGTTCTAGAGAACTATGCAAAAGAAATGTTGAAGAAGCAGGAATCTGTAGAAGGTTTGGTAAACCGTGCAGCTGAAAGCAAACTTTCTGCCGCATTGAAAGCTAAGGCTACTTTAAACCACAAAACGGTTTCTATGGAAGAATTCAACAAAATGTTTGAATAATAACTTAGTAAGTCGAAGTAAGTGATTGCTAAAACTTTCTAAAAAAGGGGTTTTTGACCATAAATTTTCGTTATAGATAAGAGTATTGGATACGTTAACCGTATTTTTTTGTACTTTTGTTTGTTTGAAAAATAGAGGTTGAAAACCCTTTTTTGTTACTAATAACTAAACCATTAGATTATGGATGATTTTAGAAAATTTGCTACCAAGCATTTGGGGATGAACAGTATGGTGCTGGATGATGTCATCAAGTCGCAAGGATATCTGAATCCTTACATTTTGGAGGAGCGTCAGTTGAATGTGACTCAGTTGGATGTGTTTTCCCGACTGATGATGGACAGAATTATTTTTCTGGGTACACAGATTGATGATTATACAGCCAATACACTCCAGGCGCAGCTTTTATATTTGGACTCAGTAGAGTCTGGTAAAGATATATCTATTTATATCAATTCTCCCGGAGGATCTGTTTACGCCGGATTAGGTATTTATGATACCATGCAGTTCATTAATAGTGATGTTGCCACGATCTGTACAGGTATGGCCGCTTCGATGGCTGCCGTGCTGTTGGTTGCGGGAACAGAAGGTAAACGTTCTGCGTTGACTCATTCACGTGTGATGATTCATCAGCCGATGGGAGGCGCGCAAGGACAAGCTTCGGATATTGAGATCACGGCCCGTGAAATCCAAAAGTTGAAGAAAGAACTGTATACCATTATTGCAGACCACTCTCATACGGATTTTGACAAAGTATGGGCAGACTCTGACCGTGACTACTGGATGACAGCTCAGGAAGCTAAGGAATATGGTATGATTGATGAGGTGCTGTCACGCAAACCGGCTGCTCTATAATGTATTTATTTCCATTCGATAAGAATAACAGTACTAAAAACAACCCAGGTTTCCGCTATCATTTCATGCAGGCTTCTTTCTTAAAGACGCATTAGGAAACTTGGATATTTAAAGGAATAAACATTGGAAGATAATAAAACACCTAGAAACAGTAGAAGGAAATGTAGTTTCTGCGGACGTTCGGAAAATGAAGTCGGATTTCTGATAACCGGAATGAACGGCTGCATTTGTGACAGTTGCTCGGAGCAGGCATATGAAATTATGCAGGAAGCCATGCATCAAAAAAAAGGTGCACCGGGTGAGTTGAACTTGAAGGAACTTCCGAAGCCAAAGGAAATCAAGGAATTTCTTGACCAATACATTATTGGTCAGGATGACGCCAAACGCTATCTTTCCGTTGCCGTTTACAATCATTACAAGCGTCTGCTCCAAAAATTGGATAAGGATGATATAGAGATTGAAAAGTCCAATATGCTCATGATCGGACCGACCGGATCGGGAAAGACGTATCTGGTAAAGACACTGGCACGGCTTTTGGATGTGCCGCTGGCAATCACAGATGCGACATCCCTGACCGAAGCCGGATATATCGGTGATGATATCGAAAGCGTAGTCAGCAAACTTCTGGCTGCAGCTGACAATGATGTGGAGCGTGCAGAGCACGGTATTATTTTCATTGATGAGATCGACAAGATTGCAAAGAAGCGCAATGCCAATCAGCGGGATGTAAGCGGAGAGTCGGTGCAGCAGGGAATGTTAAAGCTTCTCGAAGGCGCAGAGATTGAAGTTCCGGTTGGAGCAAGCAGCAAAAATGCGATGGTTCCGATGACCACGGTAGATACGAAGAATATTCTGTTTATCTGTGGCGGTGCCTTTCCGGAACTGGAAGAGGTTATCAAGGAGCGCTTAAACAAGGAGGCGTCCATCGGCTTTAAGGCAGATCTGAAAGATAAATACGACAAGGAAGAAAATCTTCTCTGTAAAGTGACAGTGGAGGATGTCCGTAAATTCGGAATGATTCCGGAGTTTCTGGGACGTCTGCCGATTCTGTTTTCACTGGAAGCACTGACGGAAGATATGCTTGTGCGTATTCTGACAGAGCCGAAGAATGCGATTGTACGTCAGTACAAAAAGCTTCTGGCGATGGATGAAGTGGATCTGGAGTTTACGGAGGACGCTTTGCATGCAATTGCAAAGCAGGCGAAAGAAAAGAAAGTCGGTGCCCGTGCACTGCGAGCCATTATTGAAGAGTTCATGCTGGATATCATGTATGAGATTCCAAAGGATGACAATATCGGAAAAGTGACGATCACAGAGGATTATGTGGAGAAAAAGGGCGGACCGCTCATTGAAATGCGTGGAGTTGCGGCACTTCCGGAACAGGAAGCAAACGCATAAAATGTAGAAAAACCGAAATAAAAGATCTGATGCCGGAGGGCATCAGGTCTTTTTCTTTTCCCTATTGTATGATATGATAGAAACAGTATTGTTTTGTTCGTAATTCATAAGGAGGATGTATGAAAATCATTCATTGTGCGGATCTGCATCTGGATTCCCAGATGACAGCAAACCTGACAAAAGAGCAGGCAAGAGAGCGCAAAAGAGAAATCATCCGTACGTTTACACGGATGGTCGAATATGCAGAAAAGACAGGGGTGCGTCTGATCATGATATCGGGAGATCTGTTTGATACACGAAATGTATCAGCATTGGCGCGCAACACCGTAAGGGACATGATCTGTACACATCCCCAGATTGATTTCTTATATCTGAGAGGAAACCATGACAGTGACAATTTCCTTTCCAAGCTGGAGGAAGTACCGGACAATCTGCTTTTGTTTTCCGATACATGGACTGCATACCGGTATGGAAATATTGTGATCAGCGGAATCGAGCTCTCGGAGAACAACCGGGCGACCGTTTACAATTCCCTTGTGCTGGGGCATGAAGATTTCAATATTGTCATGATGCACGGACAGGCGGGAGATTATGCATGTCGCTCACAGGCAGAGAATATCAGCCTGAACCAGCTGAAAAATAAGAATATTGATTATCTGGCGCTGGGACATGTACATACCTTCATGCAGGACAAGCTGGATAACCGCGGTACCTGGTGTTACTGTGGATGTCTGGAAGGACGCGGATTTGACGAGTGTGGACCGAAAGGATTCGTTTTACTGGATGTGGACGAGCAGACCTGCCGTGCCCAGATGCAGTTTGTTCAGATGGCAGCCCGCACACTGTACACGCTTGAAGTGGATGTGAGCAATGTCATGACGACAAGGGAAGCGGCGGAGCGGATGGAAGAAGCTGTAAAACAGGCGCAGTATCCGTCGGGAAGCCTTGTCAAATTTGTACTGACCGGTGAGGTGGAAGTGGATGCGGAGATCAATTGCGAGTATTTGCAGAATCTGTTCTCGGATTATTTTTATTTTGAAAAGGTGAAAGACCGGACAACCCTTCGGGTCGACTACAGTGATTATGAAAAAGATGCCTCGTTAAAGGGGGAGTTTATCCGTATGGTACTTGGATCTGAACTGTCACAGGAGCAGAAGGCAGAAGTGATCCGCTGTGGAATTTTGGCATTGTCCGGGGAGGAGATATAGGATGAAATTACGTTCCTGTCATATCGACAATTTTGGAAAACTATCGGATCTGCATCTGGAATTTCAGGACGGGGTCAATCTGTTTCACGAACCGAATGCATGGGGAAAAAGTACACTGGCCGCTTTTTTGCGGGTGATGTTTTACGGGTTTGACTCTAAGAGAGAATCCGGACTGTTTGATAAAGAACGTGTGGTATTCCGCCCGTGGCAGGGGGGAACGTATGGAGGCGAACTGGATTTTTCCTATCAGGGAAAAGAGTACCGGATCAGCCGTACATTTGGAAAAACAGAAAAAACAGATGTTTTTCATTTATACGATCTTTCCACCAATCTGGAATGTCATGATTTTTCTTCCGAGATCGGAAGTGAAATTTTCGGACTGGACAGTGCGTCGTTTAAAAGGAGCGCATTTATTGCACAAAATGACTGCGAATGCTGCTCGACTGATGCGATCAATGCCAAGCTGGGAAATCTTGTAGAGAATACAAACGATATCAATAATTTTGAGACCGCTCAGAAAAAGATTCATGACCGGATGAATAAACTTTCGCCGGACCGTGCAACAGGTTCCATGAAAAAGCGGACGAACATGATCACGCTTTTAACGGAAGAACTGCGTGGCTATGATGCGGCAGAGGCGTCTTACAAAAAGATTACCGAAAAACTTACCGAAAAACAGGAGCAGAGAAAAGAACTGGCCGGGATTCGGGATCAGTATGCAAAAGCATTGCAGGTGGCGAGTGAAGAGAGCCGCAGGGAAGGAATCAAGCAGGCCTATGCGGCCATCCTGCAGGAGGAACAGGAAAAGAAAGAAATGGAACTGCTTGCCAAGCATAAAGTGAACTTCATAGTGCTGGCGCGTTATATGCAAGTTATTTCCGAGAAGATGATAAATGCTTATCCCAACCGTATTATCAATATACACCACTCTTTCCTTCCGGCATTTGTAGGTGCGAAACCCTATCATGCGGCATTTGAGCGTGGCGTAAAGATTATTGGCGCTACCAGTCACTATGTTACTACGGAACTGGATGCCGGGCCAATTATCGAACAGGATGTGGTGCGCATCACGCATAAGGACACTGTGCAGGATTTGGTGAACAAGGGTAAGGACTTGGAAAAGATTGTGCTTTCTCGTGCTGTTCAGAAGCATATTGAACGCAAGGTGTTGGCATATAAGAACAAAACGGTAATATTTAATTAGTTGATAGTTGATAATTGATAGTTGATGGTGGGGAACTTGTCATTACCTTTCAATTATTACCTTTCAATGGTCAATTCTCAATTAAAAAAATGAAAGTTGCAGTTGTCAAATATAATGCAGGCAATATCCGTTCGGTGGATTATGCTTTGAAGCGTCTGGGAGTAGAGGCAGTGATTACGGCGGATGAGGCTGTGCTACGTGCTGCCGATAAGGTTATCTTTCCCGGTATGGGAGAGGCGGAAACCACTATGGACTTTTTGCGTGCCGGTGG
>OHVL01000368.1_pt1 | contig 9580 bp, 10 predicted proteins | sample 1579511 | NCBI WGS metagenome assembly OHVL01 (sample SAMEA3882545, study PRJEB24775) | human gut metagenome | biome: human-associated habitat; feature: intestine environment; material: feces | place: Netherlands | collected 2009/2010
TGTCACCGCTGTCATCACGAAACATCAGATATACAGCCTAATTTTCTCGATTGTAAGTGTTTTGGTCTTTAATTTCCTGTTTACGGAACCTCAATTTACCTTGCAGGCGTATGATCAGGGTTATCCTGTTACCTTTATTATCATGTTGTTGGCGGCATTTTTAACCGGTTCTCTTGCTATACGGATTAAAAACCAAGCAAAACAGGCGGCACAATCTGCTTACCGTACCAAAGTGTTATTTGATACAAACCAGCTATTGCAACAGGCAAAAGATAAAAATGAAATTGTATCTGCAACTTCAAATCAGCTCATTAAACTCTTGAGAAAAGATATCGTTTTTTATTTAGCTGATGGAGAAGTGTTGGATACGCCGCATATTTTTTCTGTAACTGAAGAAAATTTGGAATCGTGTATTTCCGAAAATGAAAAGGCCGTTGCCGGCTGGGTATTGAAAAACAATAAACGTGCCGGAGCTACAACAGGAACGCTTTCCAATGCAAAATGCCTGTACCTTGCTGTTCGCAGCAGCAGTATGGTATATGGAGTTATTGGAATCGTGATGGGGGAAATACCTCTTGATCCATTTGAAAACAGTATTCTACTATCCATTCTCGGAGAATGTGCCCTGGCTTTGGAAAATGAGAAAAATGCCCGTGAGAAACAGGAGGCGGCCATTCTTGCAAAAAATGAACAGTTGCGAGCGAACCTGCTGCGTGCTATTTCACATGATTTGAGGACACCGCTGACATCCATTTCCGGTAATGCCAGCAATCTTTTATCCAACAGCGATTCTTTTGATAATGATACAAAAAAGCAGCTGTACATGGATATTTATGATGATTCCATGTGGCTGATTAACCTTGTAGAAAACTTGCTGGCTGTAACCCGGATTGAAGAAGGACGGTTGAATCTCCGTATAACGGAAGATTTGATGGATGACGTGATCACAGAAGCGTTACATCATATTAACCGAAAGAGTGAAGAACATCATATTTCCGTTGAAAGCAAAGAAGAATTTCTTCTTGCAAAAATGGATGCAAAGCTTATTGTTCAGGTAATCATCAATATTGTTGATAATGCTATCAAATATACACCTAAAAACTCTCATATTGTTATTCGGACAGAAAAGCGGGGAAAACAAGCAATCGTATCTATATCGGATGACGGAAACGGAATTGCTGACGAAATAAAGCCACGGATATTCGACATGTTCTATAGCGGTGCAAATCAAATTGCAGACAGCCGCCGAAGTTTAGGACTCGGATTATCTTTGTGCAAGTCCATTATTAACGCCCACGGCGGAGAACTTACTGTTTCAGATAATCTGCCGCACGGAACAGTATTTACATTTACATTACCGGCAGGGGAGGTCAAAGTATATGAATAAGTCACTAATATTAGTTGTAGAAGATGACACATCTGTCAGAAATTTAATTACAACAACCTTAAAAGCGCACGAATACCGATATCTGACGGCACCCGATGGTCAATCGGCAATTTTAGAAACATCTTCACACAATCCTGACATTGTTTTACTTGATTTAGGACTTCCTGATATAGATGGTGTTGAGATTATTAAAAAAATCCGTACTTGGTCAAACATGCCAATCATCGTAATCAGTGCTCGCAGTGAAGATACCGATAAAATTGATGCGTTGGATGCTGGCGCAGATGATTATTTAACAAAGCCATTTTCTGTTGAGGAACTGCTTGCCAGACTACGAGTCACGCAAAGAAGGTTATCGATGATGCAAAAAGTATCCCCTGCCGAAGCGGTTGTTTTTGTAAACGGAAAACTTCGTGTAGATTATGCTGCAGGTTGTGCTTATTTGAATGAAGAAGAGTTGCATTTAACACCTATTGAATATAAGTTGCTTTGCCTGTTGACAAGAAATATAGGAAAAGTTCTGACCCATACTTTCCTTACGCAAAGCATTTGGGGAAGTAGTTGGGATAATGATATTGCTTCCCTTCGTGTGTTTATGGCAACACTTCGTAAAAAAATCGAGAAAGAACCGAACTCTCCACAATATATCCAAACACACATTGGCGTGGGGTATCGGATGCTGAAAGTTGATTGAATTTCACAACACCATACTATACCGTTTCAGAATCCTCATACATAACTTCGGATAAAAGATTTGCAAGCCGTTGTTATGCTGTTTCCGGTTTCTTGGAATAGAGCCTTACAATATCTGCCATATCATTAAAGGCATTAACGGTATGGGTGATCTCCCGGAGAAACATAATCTCGTTATATTCATCATTCGATTCAAACCCCATTACTTTTGCAATATCAGCTTCATTCGTGTTGCCCTTGTAATTCTTGCAGGCAAACTGGAATGATTCCAGAAACAGGTTATATTGCTTTAACATCAACAGCAGTAAATCTTTGGAAAAAGCATCTTCCTTTTTACTAAGGTCGAGAGGTAACTGTTTGAGAATATCGCCCATTGCATCACGAATCTGTAATTCTTTCTTATCCGTAATATCGGTTTCGTATTCATCGGTTTCCCCTCTGAGCCATTCAATAGATACATGAAGTGCTTCCGAAAGACCTTCCAGCACCATCTTTTTGGTATTGTCAATCGAACCATTCTCATAACGCAGGATTGTGGAAGCGGTAACTCCCATCTTCTCTGCAACATAAGGCTGTGTCAGATTTAATTCCAGACGACGCTGTTTTGCCCTGCTGCCTATCAGCTTGCGTAGTTCTTTATCTTTCATGCTGATTGCCTCCTTTTTCGGTATGTATGAATTATAGCATGTACCTCACATAATTGCAATATGCAATATAATAATTATTTTTAAAATTTCATAACGCTTGACAACACAATATAAAACCGCTATACTAACAGCACAACAAAAATTGCATAATGCAATTCATAAGGAGGTGACAAGATGACGGAAAGAAAGATTGCATTATCCATCGAGGAAGCAGCCGACTATACAGGAATTGGCAGAAACACTTTGAGAAAGCTGGTTGAATGGAAGAAACTTCCGGTATTAAAAGTCGGAAGAAAAGTCCTTATTAAAACTGACATTCTGGAAAAGTTCATGGAAGCCAACGAGGGGCGAGATCTGAGGGATAAAGGAAATGTAAAAACTGTCACAAGAAATGTGGCAACTTAAAAAGGCGGCTTCCTACGAAACCGCCAAAGGTTCTATCAGACCGAAGCCATGATATACCTACACGCAAGAGGATTATACCATGTGCTTCTCCTGATATGCAACCGGGAACTGTTGTTTATCGGAAAAAGAAAGGATGAAGACGATATGGCGAAATCAACAAAGACTTATGAAGAAAGAATACGTGCATTAGAGAAAAAGGAACAGGAAAGCATTGAAGCTACAAAAAAGCTCATAGCACAGCGGAAGGAACTGGAAAAGAGAAAGAAAGCCGAGGAAAGTAAAAAACGAACCCACAGGCTCTGTCAGATTGGCGGTGCGGTGGAATCGGTTCTTGGCTGTCCGATTGAGGAGGAAGATTTACCAAAGTTGATAGGCTTCTTAAAAAGGCAGGAAACAAACGGAAAGTTTTTCTCAAAGGCGATGCAGAAAGAGCCACTTACAGATATGGAGGAAGTGTAATGGCGGAGGGAGTGGTTTTTCCATTCCCTTCATTGCCTTTGAATGAAGGGCGCACTTATGGACAACCAGAGGTCGTCCTTATAAGTTTGCCACAAGTGGCAACCGGTCTGCGCTTACGCTTGCCGGGCTCGTTCCGTCGGCGGGGCTTTCAGCCAGACCTGCTCATGCCGCAGGGGGCACTCTTGCGCAGAGGGCGTTCCGACAGCTTCACTTCTGCCAAACCAGAAGAAGATGCTGTCGGAAATCAATGCCGGATACGGCAGAAAGGGGGAATCGTATCATGGCGATATTTCACTTTACAGTAAAGATTGTCGGGCGCAGTAAAGGAAAATCTGTCATATCCGCATCGGCATATCTTAATGGAGATGTGATGAAGAATGAGGAAACAGGCAGAATCAGTTACTATACTTCCAAAAAGGAAGTCGTCTACACCAGTCTGATGATGTGCGAAAATGCACCTCCTGAATGGCTGCATGTACCGGAAGAAAATATAAAAAGGTTTCAACAGTCTATCCGTTATAAAAGAGCGGATGATAAAGATGCCGCACTGGAAAAGTTTAAAATCACATTTCAGAAACAGCGTCTATGGAATGAGGTATTGAAGATAGAAAAAAATGCAGATGCACAGCTTGGACGCTCATTTGAATTTTCCCTGCCGAAAGAATGGAGCAGACAGGAACAGATTGATTATACAACCGAATATATTCAAAAGACTTTCGTGGACGAGGGAATGTGTGCCGACTGGAGCATACACGATAAGGGCGACGGGAACCCACATGTGCATTTACTTGTAACCATGCGACCATTCAATCCAGACCACTCATGGGGCAGCAAGGAAGTCAAGGACTGGGATTTTGTCAGAGATACTGACGGAAATATCGTGGTTGATGAATCCCACCCGGACTGGTGGCAGGATAAGAAAAATCCAGACCGTCATGGAATCCGTATTCCGGTACTTGATGAAAACGGAGTACAGAAAGTCGGGGCAAGAAACAGAAAACAATGGAAACGGGTTCTGACCGATGCTACCGGCTGGAACAGTCCAAAAAATTGTGAGTTATGGCGAAGCGAATGGGCAAAGATGTGTAACCGGCATTTATCCATAGACAATCAGATTGACCACCGCTCTTATGAAAGACAGGGCAAATTGAAAGTCCCTACGATTCATGAGGGTGCAGATGCAAGGAAGATTGAGGAAAAATATCTCACCGGGCAGATAAGGAAAGGTTCATGGAAGGTCGAGGAAAACCAGATGATAAAAAAACAAAATGCACTGCTGCAAAAGGTAATTGCAACCTTTGGTAAGGTATCCGGTGCATTGTCGATGTGGAGGGAGTGGTTGAATGACATTAGAAGAAAGCAAAGAAGTAATTCCCATGATGGAAGCAATGATTACACAGATAGAGGAACAGCAGAATATCATGGCAGAGATGCTTCAGGAGATACAGGAAAAGGACGAGAAGCTGATGTGCTTTCAGGAGCAGGAAGAACGATTGCAGCAATTAGAGAAAGAATTGTCAGAGCTGCTACAAATCTTACCGGATACAGAAGAACTGTTGATGCTTCTGGAAGAAAAGACAGACCAGATACAGAAACTCACAGACGAAAATCAGCAATGGCAGGAATTGGCACAGAAATTAAACAGCGAGAACCGGCTATTGCAGAAACAGAACAGCGAATTACTGAACTTGAACAGCAATTAGAGAAAGGAAGGTTGATTGATGAACGAATTAAGAAACTCAAAGAGCGACGATCAACTGGAAGAGTTGCTTCTGCTGACAGAGCAGATGCAGGAAGAACTCGACCAGAAAGACCGGACTATCAGGGAACTGAAAGTGCAGCTCGACGAATCGCTGACCTTGAACGAGAAGTTAAACAGCGAGAACAAAACAGAGAACATTCAAGCCTTAAAGAACGACTTGAGGAAAACAAAAGAATTGTTGCAGAGCGAGAAAGAGAAAACGCACGCTGCCGAAATCATGACAGAGGAATGTCAAGATAAGCTAAGGCAGGCAGAACAGGAACGGGATTATGCACTCTCCCATCAGAAAAAAGTAGAGATACCGGTTGAAAAGCCGGTACTCTATCAAAAGTGTGGGAACTGTAGCCAGACAGCTTATCTGAAAGCCAAGGAAAAGTATGATACGCAGAGAGAAAAACTGGCAGGCAGATATAAAACAAAAACAGTCATGTATGAAGCATTGATGTTTCTGCTGATATGGTATTCCGCATCAACTACTCTTTTTCAGATGATACAGTCAAAGGTATTTATTTCTGATTGCAGAATATTCTTTGATGCAATCGGAACTTTCACACAGACTATTGCTGGCTGGATTGCACTGATAGGAAAGAATGTGGCACAGATTAGTAATGGAATATCCAATCCAGTCATTGCCGGAATTATATACTGGCTGATAAGAATATTGATTTGCGGTGGATGTCTGGTGGGGGTAGGAATACTTGTAGTGTTTATAGAGATGAAGATTGCAGGGTTATATAAAAAATACTGTTGGGACATAATTACCGTACTGGTGATACTTATAAGCATCGCAATAGCAATCTATTTCGCAGATTGGATAAGGACAATATTACCAGTCAATCTACTGTTTCTATTGTTATTGGTACAGGTAATATATGTCGTGATAAGATGGTATGTGAAAGGCTGGCGGGAAACAAGGGGATATTACTAAAACATACTATACCATGCCTAAAACTGTTAAACAATAAATCGGCATAATTGGTCATTTCATGATGCAAGATAAAAAGACTGATTATGTCGATATACAGATTCTGTGAGTGAATGAAAGTGGATAACTTGTTTTGTCCGAGCAAGGGAACTATAATGTTTTGGTAGAAGTAAAAAAGACAACCATTTGGTTGAGAAAAAAAGATGCAGAAAAACCTATTGACGGAATAATAAAAAATCAAGGAGTAATCATGATAGAAAACAAGATAATATTGATTGAAGATGATAAAGAAATAAGAGGAATGATAAACGATTATTTAGAGCAGCAACTTATGCTTTTATACGATTATTGGTTTATCCAATTTGATTTTCCTGATAACAACGGCAATCCTTATCAGATTTCAGGTGGAAAAATGGTTTGGAATGATACTTTGAGGCGTAATATTCCTGAAAACTGGAAAGTCCAATCTGTAATTTCAAACTGTTTATCTTCCGTAATAAAACCTGGAGTTAAAATCTTTAATACAAAAACATACCTAGCAACAGCCGATGTTAAAGGCACTTCTATTTCAACAGGAACTATTGTTGATTATGACGGCAGAGAAAGTCGTGCTAATATGCAACCAAGTATAAATTCTGTATGGTTTGCTAAAATGAAAAATAGCATTAAACATCTTTACCTAAACAAAGAAATGCAACCTATTATTTCAAGTTCTATTCTTTCAACAGGATTTTGTGGATTACAATGCAACGAAATCAGTTTTGAATATATTGCTTCTTATGTTTCAAATGCATATTTTGAAATTCATAAAGATATGCTTGCTCACGGAGCGACCCAAGAAGCTGTAAACAATGATGATTTAGCCGGCGTTCACATTATTATTCCTGAAGATACAGTTTTATGTGCTTATCACGAAACTACTCAAGCTATATATGCACAAATAAGTAAAAACGTTTGTGAAAATCAAGAACTTGTTAAACTTCGTGACTGGTTGCTGCCTATGCTGATGAACGGTCAGGCTACCATCAATGACTGATACGGTAAATTATCGTTTACAGTAGAAGGAGAAACTATATGATGAGTATTTCAGATTGGATAAGTATTATTTGCGCGGGAGTTGCTTTAATAGTCACGGTTATTATTGCCGTTCTGCAAATAAGACAAAGCAACCGTATGGAGAGGTTTGAAAAAAGGCAGGACAAGCGTGATGAGCAGCGTTATCAAGAAAGCGTAAAAGCACAAGCGGTTTCATTTATTTCTAAATATTATAAGGATAGAGGGCTTATTCCATTATGTGCAATAGCCGCGATGTATAATGATTTGTTTTATTACAACAGAGAGATGTATAGGGAATTTTGCTGTTGTACTAAAGAGGTTCAAAATAGAATTTTGGAATATTGTGATTTGGATTTACGAGTTAGTGAGTACAATATTTATGAAAAGTGTTTGGCTACAATAGAAAGTGTACTAAATAAACACTTCCCTGATGATAAAAGTGTTTTTTACGAGGGAGGAAAGTATTTTGCTCGTAGCTTAGAATACTATGCTGATAAACCTGTTCCACATCAAGAGTTTGAGTATCAAAATCATATTACAGATGTTTTGGTTGATGCATTTAATAGTAATGATAAAAGTGTTATGCCTATTCAACAGTTGTCGATGGAATATAATTTTGGGAGTTGTAAAGAAATAGAAGCTTGTCAGTTGGTTACTGTTATCGCAGAGTTTGTAGCAATCTATGGGAATAAAAATAAAAACATTGATAAATCATACGGCTCTCCGGGAGGATACGATGGAGAAGTCATAGAAACAATGGAAGATTTATTCCTTTTAGCATTATTTGAAATATATACAAATTGTGTTTTATAAATATGAGGTAAGAAAAATAATTTTTCAGAGGAAATTTTAGAAAGGTCGGGCTATGGAAACAAAGCCAAGAATTTTATATTTACAAAAGATTTTACTGGAAAGAACAGATGAAGAAAATCCTCTTTCCACAACACAGTTAATCAATATATTGAATGATGAATATGGAATATCTGCACATAGAACAACAATAACAAAAGATATTGCGGCACTTCAGGAGTTTGGAATGGATATTGTTACTATCCACTCTACTCAGAGCAAATACTTTGTAGCCAGCCGCAAGTTTGAATTGCCGGAACTGAAACTGCTGATAGACGCAGTAGAGTCATCGAAGTTCATTACAAAGAAGAAAAGCGAAATTCTAATTGAGAAGATACATACGATGACCAGTCCAGGGCAGGTGGCAAAGCTGAAGCGTAATAACTATGTGGTCAATCGAATTAAGCCGGATAATGAACAGATATATTACATCATTGACGCTATAAACGACGCCATCAATGCAGGCAAGCAGATTTCTTTTCAGTATTATGATTATACTGGATTAAAGAAAAAGGTTCTGAAGAATAAGGGCCAAATTTATAAGCTGAGTCCATACAAACTTCTTTGGAATGGGGATAATTATTATGTTATCGGATATTCTGAGAAGAAAAGCAAGGTTATCAATTTCAGGGTAGACCGTATTGCTTCCAAGCCGGAGATATTGGATAAAGATATTATTCCTATGCCGGATGATTTTGATATTGAGAATTACACAAAGGAAGTTTTCTTTATGTTCTCAGGCGAGAAAGTTCTTGTGGATTTACGGTGTGATAACAGTCTGATGAAAACAATGGTTGACCGTTTCGGAGAAGATGTAACAACCCTTGCGTACGATATGACTTCTTTTAGAGTACAGACCGAAGTATCAGCAAGTCCTACCTTTTTCGGTTGGGTGTTTGGCTTTAATGGCAAAGTACAGATACTTGAACCAGAAAGTGTGAAAGAACAGTACAGACAAATGATTGCAAAAGCCGATGAGGATATGCAGAAAAGCGAATAATTAAAAATGAAATCCAAAGGAGCGATAGCTATGGATAATAAATTAGAAAAAATCGGTCAAAATAGTTTTATGGATAATTTTGTTAAAACCGATGACATCTTAAAGGATATGTGTGGGATTATCGAGTCTTCACAAAAAGCTGCATATCAGGCTGTTAATACATTGCTCGTACAGAGAAATTGGTTGATTGGTTACAGAATTGCAGAAGAAGAATTAGGTGGAGATGAACGCTCGGAGTATGGATTAGAGGTAATAAAGAAAATTTCTAAAGAACTGACTCAGCGATATGGAAAAGGATATGATAGAAGTAATTTATATCATTGCCTGAAGTTTTATAAAACCTTTCCTGAAATTGTGAGTTATAGGACAAAATGTGTTGATGAAAACCGCTTTCAAG
>OHVL01000371.1_pt1 | contig 9518 bp, 4 predicted proteins | sample 1579511 | NCBI WGS metagenome assembly OHVL01 (sample SAMEA3882545, study PRJEB24775) | human gut metagenome | biome: human-associated habitat; feature: intestine environment; material: feces | place: Netherlands | collected 2009/2010
CCTCCAAACGCTTGATTAATGAATTACCCAAAAATTTATGAATAGCCGTTTCATAAAAACGAATGCCATTATTTAAAGAAGAATTCTTAATTTTCGCACTTTGGTAAGAGTAAGTTTCTGAAGTTTCTCCGGATACTTTACGTAATTCTTTCAGAATACTACGCCCTTTCATCATTTTCTGAATAGTATAAGGACTCAACAGGTTATAATTAATTTGATCCAAACGGTTCGGATCTTTACGTTTGTCACGTTTAGGCCACTTTTGAGCATCCCGAATCGTACCTACACTCCGCAAATTCACCCCTGGCACCAGATAAGTGGTATTTTGCTGCTCTATCAGATAAGAAAAAGGCAGATTAGAAGTATCGGCATGATTCACATGACGCCCCATAACCAAAGAAAATGCACCTACACGTGCGGGCCATAAAATATAAGAATCGGAAGTAGTCTTCGCCCCACGCTCCATAGCCCCCTGATGAATCGGACCTAACTTATACATATGGTTGCTTTGATTAGAGCCGGAACCCGCATTCATAAAAGAGAACATTCCGGCAATCAGCAAAGTAGACTTATGATGAGTCACCGTAAAGGGTCCGGCAAAAATGGCACATGCCTCACCGTTCTCTTCTTGACAATTACTGAAAAACAAAGAATCGGATGCAGAATAGTTATGTCCCAAATGACATGCCTGGCTGATAAAGCAACGGGTCAACATAGTTCCATCTTCCACATTGGAGCCGCTTGATATAATAAAATCATCGCATACCACTCCATAGCCGATATGAATAGGCGCTTGCTCATTACTGTTCAAGCTACCGTTTTTCAATCGTCCCGCCCCTTCTATCTTACAATAATCACCTATTCGTACATTCTTTATATATCCCGCATCAACAATGGTAACATGGTGGCCAATAGTACCTGTATCCGAAGCATTCTCTTCAGCATACCGGTCAATAATGGCTTTCATCCGGCAAATCAATTCAGGACGATGACGGTACAATGCCAGAATATAGGCCTGATGCGCTGACAGACGATCATGAATAGGCACTTCACGTCCACCCGTTTCATTCAATACAGCTACTTCAACGCCATTCCCAAACTTGCTCCGGCCATCTACCAGAATGATATCTACATTCTCTATAAATGCATAGTCCCCTATGATATAGTTGGCTATATAGTTCTTTATATTCTCAATACAACAATTATCGCCCACCGTTACATTATGCAAGGTCGCATGATACAATCCGGAATGTTTACGCATGCCACCTGCCAACGTAAACTCATCTTCAAAGACCCCCAATCTGACCTTTCCGGAAAAACGGGTATGATAAATATAGTCCGTCTTAAAGTTCTCTACTACTTCAATTTCATCCCAATCAACCTCAGTGCATGATCTCTCTTTTAATTGTTGTATTTCTTCTTGTGTAAGTGAACGATAAGTTTTCATCTTCTATATGTATTTATTCTTCATCATAGGTTTGATAAAGAAAATCGTTATAAGGATACTTCTGTACGTGTAGCTCGCGCACCTTATTATATATAATAGTCTTCAATTCATCCATATTTATTTTCTCTCTGGCAGAAATGAAGATACAATTATCATTCAATTTTGCCATCCATGTCTTCATCAGTTCTTCCAATGTAATATTCTCCCTGGTTTTAGGAGTCAAATCATCCTCTGCTTTCTCTATATAGGTATAAGCATCTATCTTGTTAAAAACAATCATGGTAGGCTTTCCACCTGCCCCCAAATCAGCAATCGTTTTATCAACCACAGAAATTTGTTCCTCAAAATCCGGATGAGAAATATCCACCACATGAATCAGTAGATCAGCTTCACGCACTTCGTCCAAGGTTGATTTAAAGGAATCAACCAAATCCGTTGGTAATTTACGGATAAATCCTACGGTATCTGTAAGCAGAAATGGCAGATTCTCAATAATCACTTTGCGTACTGTGGTGTCCAATGTTGCAAAAAGTTTATTTTCAGCAAAGACCTCGCTTTTTGAAAGCAAATTCATTAAAGTAGATTTTCCCACATTGGTATACCCTACCAAAGCTACACGTATCATACGCCCACGGTTTTTACGTTGAGTGGACTTCTGTTTATCAATTTCAGCCAACCGTTCTTTCAACAATGACATACGATTCAAAATGATACGACGGTCCATTTCCAACTGAGTTTCACCCGGCCCACGTAATCCCACAGAGCCTTTACCTCCACCGGCACCGGATCCACCTCCCTGACGCTCCAAGTGAGTCCACAAACGTTGCAGACGAGGCAGCATATACTTATATTGGGCCAACTCCACTTGTGTTTTAGCATTTGCAGTTTGAGCCCGCATGGCAAAAATATCCAGAATCAGCGAAGTACGGTCCAAAATCTTCACTTTCAGTTCAGCTTCTATATTACGTATCTGCTTGGCAGAAAGTTCATCATCAAAAATCACCATTCCGACTTCACGCTCATTTTCCTCTTCCTGATGAATATATTCCTTGATTTCTTCCAGCTTTCCTTTACCGACATAAGTCACGGAATTGGCAGCAGGCAGTTTCTGAGTAAACCTTTTCACCACTGTTGCTCCGGCCGTTTCGGCCAAGAACTCCAACTCATCCAAATACTCCTTGGTCTTACGCTCATCTTGTGTCTGAGTAATCAAACCAACTAAGATGGCAGTTTCAACCTGTGCTTCAGAAATTACAAATTCTTTCATTTATCTATCAATCTAAATAAGTTCGCGACAAATATAACAAAAAAAGAGGATGAACGTTGAACGTCATCCTCTTTTTTATTACAGTTATTCCCTATAGTTGTGGTTGTGGAGCAGCCGGATTGTTATCAGTGTCACTGATTCCGGAATTGGTTTCCATTTCACATTGCGGAATCCGATAGATCAGGATCTGCGCTTCTGCTGCTGAATTATATTGTACAGACGGGTCATAATTCGTATTCTTACGAACCACCGGCTTTTTCAAGCGTAGGATATCGAACAGTGAGAAACCTTCTCCCCAAAGTTCCATACGACGCTGCAACCAAACCTCATCCTGAAAATCCTGTGCCGAATTAGCTTTACTTGTAAAGGAAGGATCCCGATATGTTCGTACAAAATTTTCCAATGTACTCTTTCCGCCACTCAGATTACCACCCATGGCTTCTGCCTCAGCCTTTATCAGATACATTTCTTCAACACGCATCAAAGGCCAGTCTGATGCATTGGTTGTGTTACCAAATATACTTTGATAAGCTCCGAACTTTGTATTTACATACGGAGTCAAACCAAAATATTCAACGATGGAAGTACCCTCAATCTGCTCATTATCAATCAATGAAGATTTATTATCCGGAGACAAGAACCATTGTTTACGGATATCTGTTTCGGGTATTAAATCATATAATGCAGAATTCACCTTTCTATATCCATCAGGCACTCCTGAAGTATAACCGTTCCCGGTAAAAGAGCACAAGTGCGAAGGCCAGTTGATAATACCTGTCTGGACAACATCATTATCAGGCGTAATCATCACTCCCCATAACCATGAACTTGCCGATGCTGAATTAAAGGTAGGAGTAGATACCTGGGCTAAAGTCTGAGGTGTACCGCCAGCAATGGCACGTTCTGCATCTTTAGCTGCATCCGCCCATTTTTGCATTAACAGATTGGCACGAGCACGCAATCCGTAAACTACCGCCTCGTCAATCTGATCTTTGTTTGAGCCATTATCATACCCGGCCAATAAATCAGCAGCCGTATTCAAGTCACTCATAATCTGGTCATACACCTGCTGTACAGTTGCACGCGGATTATTCTGCATATCTTCATCAGTCATTGTTTCTGTAACAATAGGTACTGCCAGACTATTTTCATGACCTGCATAAGTAAACTGATAAATTTGAACCAAGTTCAGATAGTCATAAGCACGAGCAGCTAAAGCTTGGCCACGATAAACCTTCAAAGAAGAATCTTCCGTATCTGCCGCTATCAATTTCAGCACATTGTTTGCAGCTTTCAAGTGATTATAGAACGTTTTCCAAATCAATTCATCGCTTGAACTATCGTATACTCTGTCGCTATAATTTTGAGATGTTCTAAACCAGTTATATCCATTAACCAATGCAACCAAGTCCTGTCCTCCTGATTCCAGTATCATAAACACGGCAGGAATTCCATAGTCATTATGATAAGTAGTGGCATCATCTGAAATCGTACCAAAAGTATTTAATTTGGCTGCCATGGCGTTCACTTCAGCAGTTATCAAATTGGGTCTGCCATTGATTATATCTTCTTTCTGTTCTTCAGATATGTAATCTCCTTCAGGAAATTTATCCAAATCGCAAGATGCCATTAATAAAGCGACACCTGCAAATGCTATATATTTATTTGACAATTTCATATTCTTAAAAATGGGTTGCTAAATTAGAAATTTAAAGATATACCTCCGGAAATTGTGCGGATAGGTGAATATACATTGTCAGCAGCCACATAACCTTGACGTGTGTCCAACCCTTTGCGAGCTGTCAGCAAAGCCACATTATCTGCAACAAAGAATACACGGACACCGTCAATCTGCATTTTACGTGTCAGACTCTTCGGCAAAGTATAACCCAATGTAATATTCTGCAAGCTTAAATAATCCGAACTAGTCAAGAAACGATCTGTTAATCTGTTCGTATATTGGTCATTAATATTCATACGAGGAACATCCGTATTTTTATTTTCAGGAGTCCATGCTTTTAACATATCTTTATGCAAAGCACTACCCGTGGCTGCCACATCCATTAATCCTTGATAAGTATAGTCCAGAATACGTCCACCAAGCTGATATGCAAACGAAACAGAGAGATCAAAGCCATAGGCTGTGACACTTGTTCCAAAACCACCATAAACTTTAGGTAAAATGTCACCTGATGCGAATCTGTTTTCAGAAGCGACAGAATAAGATTTCGTAACTGTATTACCATTCTCATCCGGAGTCACCAGCGCCCACAGGCTCTCTCCTGTTTCAGAATCCACACCTACATATTTAGGTAAATAAAGCTGGTACATAGACTCATCTTCACGATAAATCCGGGCACCGTCAATCAATTGCCCATTCAGCTCAGGAGATAATTCCAAGACTTTATTCTTGAAATGTGTAAGATTAAAATTTACATTCCAGGAAAGGTTCTTGTTTTCAATTATATTGGAATACAAATCCAATTCAACCCCACGGTTTACCATTGAACCCACATTCTCGGGGAAACGGGAATAACCCATTGAAGCTGCTACCGGTTTGAAATAAAGCATATCGGTTGTTTTACGTGAGAAGTACTCAACAGAACCACCTAACTTACCACCCCAAAAAGCAAAATCAAATCCAGTATTAAAGCTGTGTGAAGTTTCCCAAGTAATTTCCTTATTACCTTTATAATATAGAGAAGTTGAAAAATCACCATTACTGTTTGCCAATGTATACTGGTCTTGATACGGATAGTAGTTACGGTACAAACCACCTTGGAACATCAAGTTATCATTACCTTGCAAACCATAGCTGATTTTAAATTTCAACATATCAATCCAAGACTGGTTTTCCAAGAATTTCTCTTTGCTTAACAACCATCCTGCTCCTACAGACCAGAAGTTACCCCAACGATTATCCGGGTGAAAACAAGAAGAAGCATCACGACGGAAAGAAGCTGAAACAAAATACCGTCCATCATAGTCATATTGCGCACGGAACAGCCATCCTTCTGTTGCATAATTACGAGAATATGAATTATTGCTCTGGTTCATAATACCATTGCCTAATTCAGGAACATTTGGATCATATAATTTCTCACGTTGTCCGTACAAATATTGATATTTATAGTCATAACTTTCATGTCCGGCCAAAATATCCACATTATGAACATCATTAAATGTTTTGTTGTATGTCAACAAATACTGCTGATTTACACTAAATGTACGCTCACTAGCTACACTGATCAAACCTCCGACTCCGCTAGTTTCAGAATACTGTCCGTAGAAGGGGTTAACCATCTCTGTAGCACGCACATTATTTACATCAACACCTATATTCACTTTTGCCTTGATTCCATTCCAAATATCAATATCAGCAGACCATTTTCCACTAACCACATCACCCGAATATTTCATTTTATCCAGCATATAACTTGCCAACGGATTTGCATTAGGAATCGTATTACGGCTACCATTTGAATCTTGTCCTGGCTTTCCATAATCATAACGAAGGAAACCTCGATTATCTACCATAATATTGCCCTGTGCATCACGAACATACATAGGATAAATGGCTCCCATAATATTTGATGCATAAAAGATGTTTGCATTTGATGTACCACCCTCAGTATCCTGTTCACGGCTATCATAATGAGTAAATGATACATTTCCTCCCATCTTCAGCCAAGGCTTCACTTGATAGTCAGCTTTCAAACGTGCAGAATAACGTTGGAAACCAGAGTTAGGAACAATTCCCTTATCATCCAAATAGCCGGCCGACATATAATAATTCATTTTTTCAGTCGCACCGCTGATACTTAAATTATACTCTTGACGCAGGTTATTTTCAAAAATTTCATCCGACCAATTATCCGGAGTATAATAATATGTACCATCAGAATAACCTAATGTCGCATTAGGATTCAATTTGCCATCCATACCGATCAGTTGCTGTCCTTGAGGAATGGAATACACCTGATATCCCAAATATGTAGAAGAAAGCATTGCTTGATTAGCGTACGCATTAGCTTTAGCCAAATCTCCGGCTGCCGCATATCCTTTCAAATCGGCATTATAAATAGAAGAATAGTTTAATTCATAGAATGTAGCCGGATCCGTAATTGTTTCATAATTAGGTACTCCACGTTTATTCACACCCCATTTAGCGTCAAAAGTAACACGGGCTTCCCCACTTTTACCACGCTTGGTAGTAATCAAGATTACACCATTAGCACCACGTGCACCATACAGAGCATTAGAAGCAGCATCTTTCAACACTGTCATCGATTCTATATCAGAAGTGCTGATAGCAGAAATTTCACCATCATACGGAACTCCGTCTACCACATACAAAGGTTTGTTACTAGCCGATATAGATCCAATACCACGAATACGCACCTCAGCATCTTTGCCCGGCTGACCATTATTACTCGTAGTTTGTACTCCGGCTACTTGACCCGCCAAAGCATTTGTCACATTTGAAGTTTGTCTCGTCGCTATTTTTTCATTTTTTATAGTAGCAGCCGAACCTGTAAATGCAGATTTTTTCGCTGTACCATAAGCCACCACCATTACCTCTTCAAGCTGTTCTGTATCAGACTTTAATACAATATTCAAGTTTGCTTTAACTGGCACTTCTTGTGTAGCCATTCCGATAAAGGAAACTACCAAAGTCTTTGCGGAACTAATTATTTATGTAAATAATTGATAACCAGTATATGTATTACTGAATCTCTTATTCGTTTTCCTTGATTTAAGCCGTTTAAAGAGTATGATAATAATAATTTTCTACCTTTCTTCTACTGAAAAAAGAATTGACTTGCAGCATTCCTGTTCGTTGTTACTCTGTTCATAAAATACCTGAAATACTAAGATTGATATTTCTCAACTTTTTAAATATTTCAAAACTTCCAAAGATTGTTTGCACTTTAGATTACAAAAGAAGATAGTAGGACATGAAGTAAATTAGCAAACTATTATTATCATTTTCTGATATAGAATTTTATATGCGCATATTATATGATATACATATATGAATTTTGCAGAAATTCAATAACCTTGATACTTATTTTCTACCCGGTTAGGCTGAGATGGAAATATTGTCACATTTTATTTCTTTTAGTTTATCGTATTGCAATCACAACAAAAAATTATCATGTTCACAAAACGATAAACTTTATTAAGAAGATAAGGCTATATTCACTTTTGAAAATGATTCTTCTTCATCTTTATAAGAGATAATGTATAGACAATAGAGTTAATTATCTTTTTTGACATTTTTTCAAGTCTCGTATAATTGTACTTCCCATAACTTCTCCATAAATTTGTGTTGTAGCAAGGTTTTTATGCCCTAATAATTTTTGCACGGTTGTTATATTAGCACCTTTATATATCAATAAAGTAGCATTAGTATGCCTTGCAGAATGGAATGAAAAGTGTTTGCTTATTTTTGCCAATTTGCCAATTCGTATCAGCTCTTTATTTACACTTGAGTTATTTTTAATTAAAAAAAATGAGCTCCATTTTCCCTGGTATTTTTGTAATAAAGTTAAAGCCTTGCCTTCAAACAGCAAGTTTAAAGGCAATTTCACTTCTGTACCTGTTTTGACAGAGTCAAAGATTAGCCATAATTTTCCATCCATTTTTACGATATTTTTCTCATTCAAATTCACAAAATCAGAATACCGCAATCCCGTATAGCAGCAAAATAAAAATGCATCAAGAGTATGTTCCAGACAACTATTTCTTCCTGTCAAAGACACTTCTTCCAATTTTTTCATTTCTTCCGGTAATAAAAAAACATGTTTTCCTTCCTTCATTTTAATTTTATATCTTCTGAAGGCATAGTTATTGGGATCAATGTATCCTTTATTAATTGCAGCATTAACAAAAGATTTCAAATGCTTCATATGCTTGGCTACTGTATTTGTTTGATATCCAGATTCATAAAGAAATTTTTCAAAATCCGTAACGAAATTATAGGTTAAGTCTTCAAACTCAATTGTCGGTTTGAACGATTGTAAAAGGGATATTGTTGTTAAATGGTTGCGCTTAGTGCTATCTTTTAGCTGAGAAGACATTATTTCTTTACGCGCAAACCCTAAGAATGAAGCATCTGTATTCGATTTGAACTCTTCTTTTATGAGGCTTAAGGTTATTGTCTTTCCTTGCCTCCACAAACTTAATTCTTTTTTCTCTAATTCAATAATAAATTCATTAAGCATGCCATTCAGCGCATCTTGGTTAGGATGATCTTTGATGATTTTCCTTTTTACATCCCATTGTTCTGGCCGTAAATAAACATGTGTGGAAAAATACACTTTCTTTTTATTCAAGTAGGCTTCAACTTGGACCAAAGCGGTCCCTCTGTCATTTAAACTTTTTTTTCGATTGTAAACGAAACGATAACTGATTTTCCTCATAATTTAATTCTTTAATTGAAATTCTATAATAAGACGCAATAAAGAAAAGTAGAAAAGCATTATCCTACTATTTTGTTCTCATCTTTATATTTATTAGACGATTCGTTAACATTTATAGGTTAATGTATGTTTACCTGATCAGTTATAAATTGAAAGTTTCTCTTTTTAACGACTTAAAAAAAAGAATAAATATGAGGTTTATTTTCGTCTTTTGTGAGTTTTAAATGCCTAAAAGCATAAAAATATAGCAGTTTAGTATGTTTTTTACAATAATTTGTTTGATATTACAATTTTATTCATACCTTTGTCATTTGTTAGAGTGAATGAATTTATATTAATGTAAAGTTAAACTTTAAGAGAGAATTTTATGAAAAGAAAA
>OHVL01000374.1_pt1 | contig 9490 bp, 10 predicted proteins | sample 1579511 | NCBI WGS metagenome assembly OHVL01 (sample SAMEA3882545, study PRJEB24775) | human gut metagenome | biome: human-associated habitat; feature: intestine environment; material: feces | place: Netherlands | collected 2009/2010
CTTCATGCCCTGGGATTTGGCGCCAGGGTTGTCATTGCCATAACCTTCCAACAGGTTGATGACACCCCAGATACCAAGACCAGCACCCAGAGCGATAACGAGAGTCTGAAGAACGGTAATTGCCTGTTCAAAAAATGCCATATAGTTTGTTAGCCGGAATCTGATTAAAAAATAGGTTTGTCATGTTTCATAGGCATACAAAAGCCGGAACAATCTGCCCTCGATATATGAGAGCCTGATTCCGGCTGTCCTCCTTTTTCATTATTTTGTTGATGATTGCCCGCTTTGTACGCCAATGGCCTCAACAGAGGCAGTTGCGGCAAATAGATACGATCACTCCTTTCTCAGCGGAACCGTATTACACGCCCTCCGTGTCTACTTCATATACATCGCAGACCTCATCAGGCTTGAGTTTTAGTCTGGCAGACAAAAATGCTTCAATATCAAAGGTATTTCGCTTGTCTGCATCAGCTGTGTATTTGAAATTAGGGTGTCTGGTAATGTCATACTTGTCTGAAAGAAACGGACGCACACCGCGCAACTGCAAGATGCACTTGCCGCCATCCATAACTGCCAGCTCGTCCTGGCTCATCAGCTCTTTTCCCAATTTCTGATAGTTGAGCGAGTGGGAGGTCTCCCGTCCCCGGCTCTCTCCGGTGTTGTAAGTGTCTATGGTCTCCTTTCCCAGAACAGCCGCCAGCTCTTTCAGCGTTGTTGGCTCTTTGCCACCCAGGAAGATGGAAGTATCCATATTGCCGATGATGGTATCGGCATTATCTTTGTAAATTGCCTTGAGCTGGCTCTGTGCCTGCAACACCAGACAGGCAGAGATTTCACGGCTTCGGATGGTGGCCACCAGCTTTTCCAGCTTCGGAATCTGCCCGATATTAGCACACTCATCAATCAGACAGCGCACATGAACCGGAAGCCTGCCACCATACACATCATCGGCCTTTTCACAAAGCAGGTTGAATAACTGGGTGTAGCACATGGAAATGAGAAAGTTAAAACTGTCATCCGTATCACTCATAATGAGGAACAGAGCCGTTTTTCTGTCTCCCAGCGTATCCAGTTCCAACTCATCGTAGGATGTAACCTCGCGCAGCTCCGCAATATCAAATACGGCAAGACGCGCACCGCAGGAAATCAAAATCGACTTAGCGGTTTTGCCAGAGACGAAAAGTCAAGGACTTTTTCATCAAATTCAAAAAGAAGTCACATTTTGCGGACTTCCTCACGGAGCAGACGCTTGATTTTGTCCTCCATTGTCTCTTTTGCGGTCTGGCTGAAATGCACACGGACGATATAGGTTGTCTTGCCGATCTGCTTTCTGACAGTCGGGCAAGTGGCGGTGTTGGTTGCGGTATTGTTCATTCAAAATCCTCCTGTAAATGAAAAATGCCCGGTGACTGTTCATCATCGGGCGGTGTCGGTATGAGGGAACAAGGCAAGGCGGCAACATTAAGGTATCTATAAAACCCTTGCCGTCTTTGCCACGCTTGCCGTGTTCCTGTTGTCAGTTTCGGAGATAGCAGACCCATGCTGTGCCGTCTTTCTCGGTCACAAGTCTGTCCCCGATACGGCTCTTTGCCGTTCTCATGGTGCGTGAGGAAATCCCACGCTCATTGACTGCCTTTTCCAGCTCTGCGCTCGGCATACGCTTTCCGTCCGCAAGCAGTTCCAGAATGAGCATTTGCGCCTGTGCGGTCTTGCTTTCGGTCTTGGCGGTGTCTGTCCCGGCAAGAAGCTCGTCAGCGGTAATGTCATAAGCTCCTATCCATTCAAAGCCTTTCTCGTCTCCCAGAGAAAAGGCAAGGGACTGTCCGGGCGGCGCAAGGGAGCTTTTCTCATGGATAAGCACCCTCGTTGTGGGGCTGTCCTTCAGCTTGCCGATAAAGAGCAGACTGCGGACTGCCGCCGTAATGTCGATAGACCCTAATCCCCGGTAGGTGCTTTGCGTTCCTGCGGCTTTGTTCAGGTGTCCAATCAGCACGATAGCGCACCCGGTAGCCTGTGCAATGTCTCCCAGACTGCGGAATATCGGGCGCACCTCGTTTGCTCTGTTCATGTCCACATCTGCACCCAGAAAAGCCTGTACCGGGTCAATGATAACCAGCCTTGCGCTGTTTTCCCGGATTGCCCTTGCTATGCGTTCATCGGCAAGGGTCAGCGGTGTGTCCCTATCGTCAATGACAAGCACTCGTTCAAGGTCTGCGTCAGCTTCCATCAGTCGGGGCTTGACGGTATCGCCCAGACCGTCCTCTGCGGTCTGGTAGATGATGTTGAAAGGCTCAAGGGTCTCCATACCGGGTAAAGGCTTTCGGTTGGTGCAAGCCGCCGCAAGACGCATGGCAAAGTAGGTCTTGCCCTCGCCGGGGTTGCCCTGTATGATCGTCAGCTTTCCAAAGGGGATATAGGGAAACCATAGCCAATCCACGCTCGTCAGCTCCACATCTGCCATGCGGAGCATGGGAACAGGCTGGGCGGTGGGCAGCTCTCGCAGCGTGATTGTCTCGGCTATGAATTTGCGGCTGGGAATGTCCCCTTGCTGACGGAGAACATCGTTCCAGTCTTTCCTTGCCGGGACAAGGCGAATGACGGCGATCTCGCCGGGAATGGACTGTGCCAGTCGGGTACAGGCTTCGCTTCCTGCGGTGTCGCTGTCAAGGCAGAGGAACACTTTTCGGGTGTCCTTGCGTTCAGAAAGAAAACGGTCAAGGGCTTTGCCCGAAACGCCGCCCAGGGCAAGATAGCTCCTTGTCTGCCAGTCCTGCGGATAAAGGCAGATAAAGGACAAAAGGTCAATCGGTGCTTCAAAGACAAAGAGCTGGTTGCCGTTTCCCTCATAGCGGAACGGATAGGACTTGTCAGACCCGGCAATGTCCTGTCTGAATGGGTCTGCCGTTCCTCGCACATGGGCGTATCTCGGCGTACCGCTTCGGTCTCTGCCGACAAACACAACATTGTGCCGCTTTGCGTCCTCGTAAATATCCCCGGAAAGAAGAAAAGCCTCAACAAGCGTTTTGTTGAGACCTCGGCTTTCGCAAAGATATTGAATTGCTCTGTCGGCTGTTCTGTTGTGCAAGGGCAAGTGGAACGCTGTGGGCGGTGCTGTGGTGGCTTCGGTCTGTCCCTCGCCGCTTTCGCCTGTCAACATCTGGACGGCTTCGGGAAAGGACTTGCCGTAAAACTCCATGACAAAATCAATGGGATAGCCGCCCTTGCTCTGGCTGTGGCGAAACCACTTGTTTCCCCGGACGGTCAGGCTGTCATGTTCTTTCCAGCGGTATTCCCGTCCGCTTTTGATAAGTGTCTCTCCCTGTGTGCGGAGAAAATCTTCCAGACTGACGGCGTTTGCCCGGTCAATCTGTGCTTGGGTGTAATTCATCGGGATAGTTCCTCCTTTTTCTGTCGTGTTTGGGGTCGATTTTGGAGCTTTTGTTCCTCTGTGCGCTCGTTAAATCGGGCGGCAGTATCTACGCATGACTTGACCTTCCAAAGGCGGTGTAAATCGTCTCTGACGGTCTTAAACTCGCCATAGGTGGTGTTGTGCGCCTGTTCCAGCTCGTCATACTCGTCGGACAGCTTTTTCATATCCACCTTGCCGTCTGGGAACTCCCCGGTCAGCTTTCGTCTGGCGGCGTAGAACTGTTTCAGTTCCGCTTCATGCTCTGCCTTGTACTTGGCTCTGGGCTTCTCAAACTTGATTTTCTGCAAGCCGTCATAGACAGGCTTCAAGCTCTGGAAAGCAGCAGAGCTGTCATAGAGCTGCTTAATTGCTTTCATTCGGGCGGTCTGTTCGTCCAGCGTTTTCTTCAAGCTCTCTGTGGCAGCACTGTGTTCGCTGACACGGTGTTCCAAATCTTCAAGGGAGTAAATGCCGTTTGCCCGGAGATAATTGAAAGTCTCGTTCATCTCCTTTAGATTGCTGACCTTGTCTTTCTGCGAATACGCCCCGGCTCTGCGCTGGGTGTAATAGGCGTTCAGCAGAGAAACAAGGTCGGGTGCCTGCGGCTTGGCAAGCTCTGCTTTTGCTTCGGCAATCCAATCGAACAGGAGAGCGATTTTCTTCTTGATGTCCCGGATAACGGCATTGGTTGCCTTGATCCAGCGGTTGAACTCGCCTTTCTCGGTGCGTATGCCTTTCTTCTCCATTGCCCGGACGGTTGCGCCCTCATGGACGGTGGGAAGAAGCTCCACGCCCTGACGCTCATAGCTTCGGTGGTCGATACGAACGTCAAGCCCCTTTTCCGCAAACTTGGCGTTGCATAGCTCCGCCCATGTCTGCCGCCAGTATTCCAGCGTTTCGGGACTGCCCCAGTCGGTAGTGGGAACGGCGTTGAAAACAAACTCGCCGTTCTGGTCCCGGATACGGTTGCCGTCCTCGTCCAGCTCATACACCCGGCGTTGCTTTAGCCCCCATTTGCCGTTCTGCTCGATGGGGCGGATAGGGCAAAGCACATGAAAATGTGGATTGGGTATGCCGCCGTCCTCCCGGTCTGGCTGGTGTACGGCGAAGTCAACCACCATGCCCCGGCTCACAAAGTTCTCCAATAAAAATTGCCTTGCAAGAGCGATGTTTTCCTCAAGGGAAAATTCATTCTGCAAGGCAATGTCAAAGCTGTATGCAAGCTGGGCGTTCTTTCCACGCTCGGCTTTTTCCACGGCGTTCCATAGGGTCTGGCGGTCTGCGTATTCGGGCGGTGCATGGGACGGCAGGAGAATGTCAGAGCAGATCACGCCGCCCTTGCGGGTGTAGTCGCTGTATTCGCCGTAATACTCGCTATACAATCGCTCCCCGGCACGGTAGGCGGCAGAAGCAATAGCGGACTGTCCTGCGCTTCGCTTAGTCTGCGTGACGCTCAGATGAAATAGTGCCATCGGCTTTCAACTCCTTTTCTCTGTTCGCTTGGTTGGTGTGAGTAATCGCCATGTGACGGACGGCTCGCTGGACTTCGGACAGAGAAAAGATGTGTTCCATCAGCTCTGTCATTTCGGTGCGTGTGAGATCTTTGACCTCCGGGGCAAGGCTCTCAATCGTGCCGCCCAGATTGCAAAGGCGGTGGGTGCGCTTGGTGCGTTCGCCTTTCTCCAGATACTTCTTTCTGTTCTCCAGACGCTCCAGCTTGTGCTGTTCCTGTGCAAGCTGTGTCTCGACCTGTTCCTTTTCGGCTCGGAGCTGTTCAAGGTTTTTCGGTTTTGCCATTTTTCGTGACCTCCTTTTTTGAAAATGGGGATAAAAAAAGACCGTCAACTTTTCGCAGATTGCGACCAGTCAACGGTCAGTTTTTCGGTATTCAGTTGTTGTGTTCAGTTCGGTAAATTGAAGTTGGTCAAAGTTGTTGGCGAAGATATTCCACAACATTTCCATTCGTATCATAGAAACAGATGTTTCCTACATTGAGGGGCAGGACAATGGCGAAAGGCTTGCCACTATCAATATCAATCACCTGAATGCCGTTGCCATCATCTACTTCAAGTCGAACAATATTTTGGGTATTCATTGAGATAAATGCCCTTTCGTTATTTCCCTCAACAACAAACTCTGCAATGTAATCATCAACCTCAACTATATCTCCACCACCACGGAAGAAATATCCAAAAGACAAGCCAGGGCGATTTACATAGACAGAAAAAGTGTGGTCTGTCTTGTCCTGTGGGTAAGAAATAAATGCAGCCATTGTGTCGGAAATGCTTCCATCAACAATCCAATCATCCAAAATTTTTTGAGATTGGCGAATGTCTGCTTCTAAACTGTTTGCGGTTTTACCAATGTCATTGTTTGCATAAAGGAAACCGAAAACCAACACACAAGCCAAAATAACACCCAAGAGGATTATGGGTAATTTCTTTTTCATAGAATCACACTCCTTTATCAAATTAAGATTCTTGATTTTCAAACTTGCTGGCGGCGAACGGTTTGTCAAAACCGTTTGCGGACGGCAAGTCCACAGGGGATAGCCGCTTTAGCGGCGCAAGGGGGTGTAGCCACCTTGACGGAACGAAGTGACGCAACATTCTCGGTCATGCAGTTTTCTTCTGCTGACGGAGAATGAAGCTCCGCAGGACGCACTACTCTCGACAGAGAGTATAGAAGTGCGCCCTTAGAGTTCTAAGGGTATTTTTAGATAATTGGGAATGTTTCTTTGTCAAACTGCGTAACATTGAACACGATACGCCACTCGACATCATCACCAACCGGTTCAAAGTGCAGAGCAGAACAAGCAGCATGAAGTTTTTCTTGTGAATTTGTTCCATATATAACTGCTGTCGGACCATCTGCACCACCAATAACACCAACAACAAAACAGGAACTACTGCCAACTGGACGGAACGAATGATCGTCTGGTGTAACTTCTATCGGTCTATCGCCTTCATCACAGTCAAAAACCGAAATGTTCTCCATCGGTTCAGGGGTAAGTGTATAACTCATGGCAATATAATGTGTCGGATAAATCCAGCGATCAGAACCAAAACTATTTTGAGGAACTGTCTGCTGTTCTATTTCCTGCACGGTCAGTGTATGGGTTATTCCGCTAACAGGATGGGAAAACATAAATGAATCTCCGGGTGCGTGAACTTTGAAATGTGAGCCTGGAACTTGTCCTGGTTGCTGCTCCATTGTAAGAAAAAGTTTATTGATTTCAGGGTGATGCTTGGTTCCCCAAGGAAATACGTCTCTGCATATGACCCAGCCATAAGTACTATCCAGCCCATAATGGTCGATTGCCCATTTTGCTTCCAACTCATTGATAACGCCATCTGGCAGACAAGGATTAAAGCTCACAGCGCAGCCATGGGTTGTCTGTAATATTTTCTCGTTTAACTTCAAGCAAGGTTTGAAGTTAAAACAAAGTGGGTTTTCCCATTCCATCTGCATCTGTTGCTCACGGGTAAAATTTTCACATGAGTCATTTTCCCAGTCCAGATTCCATTTTTTCATGAAGTCACGGATGCTTTCTGAATCAACTCGCATACAAAAATCAACGACAAGTCCTTTGCTACATGAATAAGCTGCCGGAATTACCCAATGATATCCAGCCCAATCGAATTGTTTATCCAGCTTGATCTCTTTTCCGGCACGGTCTTTACCTCGATGTCCCCAGAAATCTCCATCAAAGTAGACCTTCCATTCAGGGGCAACCAATTCTGCCTCTGAAGTCATATCATTATCGTAATAATCTTCTGTGTATTTAATCTGACTGTAATCAAAGGAAGATTGCAGGTTTTTGATATATGTCCACGGTTGTTCCATAGGCAACAAATTCATCTTCTCTGAAATTTCCGATAAAGTTTGCTGTTGTTCCTGGGTTGTAGGGTTTTCATTGAGAAAGGCTTCAAACTGTGCTTCGTTCCACATCCACGCTTGTTCCACTGCCGCCACATCACCACAAGCCAGTATAAGCCGCAGAAAGTCGGTAAAATTTTCAGCTACTGGATGAACATAATCAGGAGAAGTATTCATGGGGCTGACAGAGAAAACCATCTCTCCAAATCCACGAATGAAACAGAAGTGGATACCATCTATCCCTGCCCATCCAAAAACCGATGCCCCTTTTGGGGTACAAAAATAATTTGTATTATCCTCACGGAGTTCAACTCCCACAGGACTTAAATCGACACCCCGCTGTAAAAATTTTTTCAAAATTCTATTCATTAAGCATCCCCCCATAAAATTAGTGCTATCACGCTCTTTATTGTAGTAAATTTTATCACAAGAGTGTGAATAAATCTACTGGCGAATGCTGAAACCGCCCGAACAGTTTCTTTCTGCTCAGGTGGCTTTCTTCATCTATTTTTCTTTCTTCTGCTGCACTTGTTCATGGGCTTCCTGCTGAACATCAGCCCAGCGGAAAAGCCATACTTGAAGTGACTTTCACTTTCTTCACATTGGGCGATTGCTGTCTGCGCCCGGAGTTCCTGCACCAGCTCATAGTCCTCTTTGCTGAGCCGCTGGGACAACTGCTCCATGAGCTTTTCACAGGCTATGACTGCCTTTCGGTATTCCGGTGATGTAGGTACAACTGTCTCGCAGGGATAAAACTCCCCATTATACATGGCTTCCAAAATCATAGCTTTACCTCTCTCAACAGTAGATTAGTTCCGTCTTGATGATTTCCTCTGCCCGGCAGCGGATGGAGTTCATTGACTGCACCCATAACATCTGATTTTCCGCTTTCATGGCTTCGGTCACGCCCTCGGCTTTCATCATCTGCCGGATAATCAAGTCCAGCCTGTCTGCCGCCTGCTCGTTCAGATCGGCAACGACGGTGTGGAGCCTGCCGGACAAAATTAGCTCGTTGTAAAGCATGGGACGGTGCAATTTCAGATAGGACTGGTGCAAGCGTCCCCAATGCCCAATAGGTCGGCGTTCCTCCGGCAGCTTCAAGTCCGGCACATAGTAGTCGCCCACCAACACATAGGTATACGCACCAATAACTGCCGAGGCGATGACTTCCATGATAAGCCCGTGGTTTGGCACAGCATCTTTCTCTGGGAACCGGAGCCTGAAGTGATATTTGATGGCATCCTTCCATTTGGCGATATAGGCAAGATTCGGCTGTGCCACCAGAAAGGCATAGTTTTCCTCCCAATGGGACTTGATATAGTCCAATGTCTGAGCGAAGAACACATTCAGATTCATCTCCACAAAACTGCCTCCGGCGGTTGCTTTTGCAATTTTTAGAATGCCACCAATCAACTCGTCCTCGATTTCCGCTTTCAGCGTACCGAGATTGTCATAGTATTCATAAAATGTTGTCCGAGCTACCGGTGTCTGCACACACAGCTCCTTAACATTCATTTGGTCATAGCTTTTTTTACGGTAGAGATCAATAAAAGTGGTTTGTATTGCTCGCTTTGTGCTGTTCATAATATTCCGATTATCTCCAGTTTAAAGTTCTGATTTTAGGATATTATAGCATACTTCTGCGAAGTTTTCTACTGCTTGCACAGGAATGACCCGGTGTGGGTTTTACTCATGCCGATAATGGCTCATAGTTCGATTATCGGTAAACACGGAGTGCAAAGTAGAATAGCATAATAGCATAATAACATAACAACAGCCGGAATGGATCTGATCCATTCCGGCTGTCTTTCCCTTTTAACGATTTGAGTCTGAATGGCAGATTTTTGCCTCTGTCAGATAGCCGTGAGTTTCCGGATTAGTGTAAAGGCACTTATACACGCTTCGTGAACCTCCAATTCGTTTCCGGTCGCTTTGGACACCACTGCGGCGAAACTGCGGCATAGCGTCCTGGTATATGCCGTCCGCCGGAATCCTTATCCTGACGAACAATTTTATAATGTCGGCAAGCTCTCCACAGTCCTCGTTTTCCTTGCCGCACCGAATAGCAATACTTGCATTCGCTGCAATGCGGCAGCGTCTTTTCTGCAGGGCGGTAAAGCAACGGCGGATATTCCTGTATGAGCGGAGCACGCCAAACATCCTTGAATAGTTTGCTTCCGATCATAAATACAGGGATGTTTC
>OHVL01000377.1_pt1 | contig 9455 bp, 5 predicted proteins | sample 1579511 | NCBI WGS metagenome assembly OHVL01 (sample SAMEA3882545, study PRJEB24775) | human gut metagenome | biome: human-associated habitat; feature: intestine environment; material: feces | place: Netherlands | collected 2009/2010
GGCAGGCTGGTCATCAGGACCGTATAAGTACGGGGGCGCTTCTGGGGGTCGAGGCGGCGGGCCAGCTCGAACAGGGGCTTGAAATATTCCTCCGTGCCCGCGCTGGTGCACTGAGGCTCGTTGAGCAGGCTCCATCCGATGACCGAGGGATGGTTTTTGTCCCGGTCGATCATATCGGTCAGGGCTGCCTTGTGGTTCTTGAGCAGCGCAGGCGTGGTCTCCTTCTCAAAAAAGCCCTGCTGCCTGCCGTTGCCCTGATTGGCGGCCAGGAAGTTGGCCGTGCTCTGCATAAAGCCCACGGCGGGGACTTCGTCAATGATGAGGAAGCCCTCTTCATCGGCCATCTGGTAGATCTCCTCAGCATAGGGGTAGTGGCTGGTGCGGAAGCAGTTTGCGCCGATCCACTTCATCAGCTCAAAATCCCGCTTGACGGTGGGCAGATCAAGCCCGCGGCCCCGGATGTCGGCATCCTCGTGCCGGCCGAAGCCCCGCAGATAGACCGGGCTGCCGTTGAGCAGGAAACGCCCGTGCCGGATCTCAAAGGTGCGGATGCCGATCCGGTCCAGATACTCGTCCACCACCGCGCTGCCCTCGTGGATGCGGATGACCAGATCGTAGAGATAGGCGGCGTGGACATTCCACAGCTTGGCGTTTTTGACCACCAGCGTGCCGGTGGTGCCGGTGCTTTCGGCCACCCGGGTGGTGCCGTCGTAAAGCTCCACAGTCACGGGGTGGGGGCCGTTGGTGGTCACGGTATAATCGATCTCGGCCCCGGTCTCGGTCAGGCGGTATCGGGTGGAATAGTCCAGCACCCGCTCCTTGGGCAGGGCCATCAGCCAGACGGGCCGGTGGATGCCGGCGTAGTTGTAAAAATCAAAGTAGGGTGCGGCGATCTTTCTGCCGTCCGCAAGGGTGCGGGTGGTGCCTGCGGGCAGCATCGTCTCGCTGAGCTCGTTGTTCGCCAGAACACTGAGCTTGTTGAACTGGTTGTAGCGCACGATGTTGGTCACGGTGGCATCAAAGGGCAGGAAGCCGCCCTCGTGCTGGGCCACCTCCACGCCATTGACGAAGACCCGGGCCCGGTGGGTGACCGAGCCAAACCGGAGAATAATGTCCCAGCCGCTCCATTCCGCAGGGACAAAAAAACTGGTCTCGTACCAGAAATCACCGCAGTATTCGCGGGAGGCCTTGTCGGTGAACAGGTCGCAGAAGGAGGCAGGCACCGGCATGGAAAGAGAGGAGGGCAGGTCCAGCGCCCATCCGTCCTCCACACCCTTGCTCTCGGGGTCGAAGCTGAAACGCCACATCCCGTCCAGGCCGATGAGACGGCGGGTGGTGGTAGCGCGGGGATACAGCAGGGAGCGGTTCATCAGGATGACCTCACATTCATCAGCCCGGCGGCATTTTGCGTGCCACAGGGGCGTTTATTGTCTTTACACTCAGTATGACAGAAATTTTATAAAAGGGATAGAAAGATTTTTGAATAAATCCAGACTTTTTTCAGGAAAACAGGCGCTGCTCTGGGCAGAATACCTATTATCTCCGTCCGGGTTTAAAAACTTCCGTAAAGAGTGCCACAAAAAGTGAATGCTGGGAAAAAGAGGAAAAACAGAATGTGAACGAATTGTGAAAATGTACAAAAACAATACCTTAAAATTGTACGAATTCACCTAAAAAATATTCTAACATTTTTTGATAAAAGTTTGTCATAATATTGGGGTACAAACTTGGATACAGCAGAAGAGGCGCTGTACCGTTTTGAATTGACCACCGAAGGAGAGTACAATGGCAAATGAAATGCAAAAGACCACCCCGTTTGGGATGCGGGACAAGGTCGGCTATATGTTCGGCGATTTCGCCAACGATTTTACTTTTATCCTGTCGTCCAGCTTCCTGATGAAGTTCTATACCGACGTGATGGGCGTGAGCGCCGGTGTTGTGGGCATGATCATGATGATCGCCCGCTTTGTGGATGCCTTTACCGATGTGACCATGGGCCAGATCGTGGACCGCTCCAAGCCCACCAGGGACGGCAAGTTCCGCCCCTGGCTCAAGCGGATGTGCGGCCCTGTGGCCATCGCATCCTTCCTCATCTTCCAGTCCGGTCTGGCCGGGATGTCCTACGGCTTCAAGGTGGCATGGCTCTTTGTGACCTATATCCTGTGGGGCTCCATCTTCTACACCTCCGTCAACATCCCTTACGGTTCCATGGCTTCCGCCATCTCTGCTGACCCCAAGGACCGCGCAGAGCTGTCCACCTGGCGTACCATCGGCAGCACCCTGGCCAGCCTTGTGATCGGCGTTGGCACCCCCATGGTGGCTTACGTCACCGTCAATGGTCAGACGGTCCTCTCCGGCAGCCGCATGACCATCATTGCAGGCGTTTTCTCTGTCTGCGCCATCCTCTGCTACCTGCTCTGCTTCAACCTGGTGCGTGAGCGTGTGGATGTGCCCGCCAACGACAGCAAGATGGACATTGGCAAGATGCTCAAGAGCGTGTTCACCAACCGTGCCCTGCTGGGTATCATTGCTGCCGCCCTCTTCCTGTTGCTGGCCATGCTGACCATGCAGGGCATGGCAGGCTATGTGTTCCCCAACTTCTACGGCAGTGCCGCCGCCCAGTCTACCGCTTCTCTGCTGAGCAGCGTGCTGATCCTGCTCGTCTGCGCACCCTTTGCCTCCAAGCTGGCCAGCCGGTTCGGTAAAAAAGAGCTGGCCACCGTATCCTGCATCGTGGCCACGGTGCTGGAGGTCATCTGCTTTGTTCTCAAGCCCGCCAATGTCTGGGTCTATGTCGGCTTCTTCTGCGCCGCCTTCATCTGCCTGGGCTTCTTCAACACCATCATCTGGGCAATGATCACCGATGTCATCGATGATTCCGAGGTCCGCAACGGCATCCGTGAGGACGGCACCATCTATGCGGTCTACTCCTTTGCCCGCAAGCTGGGTCAGGCGTTCTCTTCCGGCCTGACCGGCGGCCTGCTGACCATGATCGGTTACAGCGCTGCCACTGCCTTTGACCCGGAGGTCACCATGGGCATCTTCAACATCTCCTGTATTGCCCCCGCCATCGGCTTCGTGGCCGTGGCCCTGAGCCTGTTCTTCATCTACCCCCTGACCAAACAGAAGGTTGAGGAGAACGTGGCCGCACTGGCACAGCGTCATAATAAGTAAGGAAACGGATCAAGCCGCCCACGGGAAATTCCTGTGGGCGGCTTGTTTCTGCTTCAAAATTGATGTATACTAATATATCAAGAATGACACAATGGCACGAGCGGAACAACAGGAAAAAGGAGCGGTGTACGATGCGGGTGGATCCCTTGCAGATCCTTACAAAGCTGGCAGCGGTGCAGAATAAACTTGAGATCGGAAGAGCAGCTGCTGCTGGACAGCACCCCTGAGAATACCCTGCTGCTGGTGGAGGGTACCTTTGAGCTGCACTTTGCCCTGTTCCGCATCCCCGATGAAAAAAACACGGTCTTTCTCATTGGACCCTGGACGGTGGGCCCCCGCACCCAGAGCGCCCGCAAATGGGTCAGGCGCTATCTGGGGGAAGCCGGAGAGGCCGCTGTGCAGGAGTACTACAACGGCGTGAAGATCCTGGAGGCCAGTGATTTCTATGGAGCTTTGCGGGTTGTGGTGGATACGATGTTCGGCTGCACTGTCCCGGTGCAGGAGCTGAAGGAATTCCTGCCCTTCCAGTTCCACCCGGATACCCGCTATTTCCACGAGCCGGAGTTCCAGAAGGAGATCCCGGTCACCATGCTGGAGCAGCGGTATGAATCGGAGAACCGCATTCTGGACGCGGTGGCCCGGGGCGATGAGGAAGCCGCCATCGAGGCCATGCACCAGCACTCCCGCTTTACCTATGGCGGCCGGTTCGAGGGGACGCTCTACCAGCAGAAGAACAAGATGATCGTGCTGAACACCCTGCTGCGCAAGGCCATTGAGCCCAGCAAGGTGCATCCCTATTATATCGATGCCATTTCCAGCAAGTACAGCCGCATCATTGAGGAAGCCAACGAGGTGCCCAACGAGATGATGTGGCAGATGACGCGGGATTACTGTGCCTATGTCCGCCGCTACTCGCTGAAGGAGTATTCGCCCGCGGTGCAGAAGGTGATGAACTACGTCAACCTGAACGTGGCCGAGCCGCTGACGCTGAAAAGTCTGGCTGCCATGTGCTTCATCAGCCCATCGTACCTGTCGGCATTGTTCAAGCAGGAGACCGGCAGCACTCTGATCGATTATATCAACACCCAGCGTGTCAACCGTGCGGCCCAGCTGCTGGTGCAGAACAACCACACCATTGCCGCCGTGGCTGAGGAAGTGGGCATTCTGGACGTGAATTATTTTACAAAGATCTTCAAAAAGACGCTGGGAGTCACCCCCACCCGCTACCGCCGCGAACACAAAGAAAAGTGAAAAATGAAAAAAATGCCCGGTTTTTCCCGGAAATGTACGTTTTGTGCAAAACTCCCGGGAAAAACGGGCATTTTCTGTACAGAGAAATTTGTTGCATGAACAGAACGATGTTGTAACCGTTTTGAAAGGATTTATGGATTTTTGGCATGGAATTTGGATGTATGTTGCATTTTTGACTGATTTTGTACTTGATAGCAAAAAGAATGTTGTACACAACAATATCAACTGTGAAGAATGCACAAAGAAATGACCGGAATCTTGTGAACTTGTCCCATTGCGAATGATTTTCCAGACGGTTATAATACAAACAGAAACCATGGAACATACATGTAAGTATATTCCATGAGATGCTGTGATATGCGAATGAAGGAGAACAAGATTATGAAAATGATTTCCCGTCGTGACTTTATGAAGGCTTCTGCTGTTGTGGGTGCTGCCGGCGTTCTGACCGCCTGCGGCGGCTCCTCCAGCTCCACTGCTGCTTCCTCTACCGCCGCTTCCTCTGCAGCTGCTTCTGAGGCTGCAACCGGCAGCGCAAACGTCGGTGTCTGCATCTATCAGTTTGCTGATAACTTTATGACCCTGTACCGCACCGACCTGGAAGAGTACCTGAAGGATAAGGGCTACTCCGTGACCATCGTTGATGGCAAGAACGACCAGAACACCCAGACCGAGCAGATCAACACCTTCCTGCAGCAGGGCGTTGACGTTCTGATCATCAACCCTGTTCAGACCACTTCTGCTCAGACCATCGTGGATACCATTTCTCCCTCCGGCACTCCCATCGTCTTCATCAACCGTGAGCCCGAAAAGGCTGTTCTGGATTCCTACGCAGGCAAGTGCTGCTACGTTGGCGCTGACGCACGTCAGTCCGGTACTTACCAGGGCGAGCTGATCCTGGAGACCGAGACCCAGGGCGATATCAACGGCGACGGCAAGATCACCTACATCATGTGCAAGGGCGACCCCGAGAACATCGATGCTCAGTACCGCACCGAGTACTCCATCAAGGCTCTGACCGATGCCGGCAAGGAAGTTGAGTGCCTGTACGAGTACCTGGACAACTGGGATCAGACCACCGCTCAGCAGGACGTTGCAAACGCTCTGGCACAGTACGGCGAGAAGATCGAAGTTGTGTTCTGCAACAACGACGCAATGGCTCTGGGCGCTCTGCAGTCCATCCAGCAGGCCGGCCGCACCGTCGGCAAGGACATCTATCTGGTCGGCGTCGATGCTCTGACTGAGGCTGTTCAGGACGTTCTGGACGGCAACATGACCGGTACCGTTCTGAACGACGACGTGGGCCAGGCTACCGCTGCTGCCGAGGCTACTCAGCTGTTTGTTGAGGGCAAGGACGTTGAGGAGTACTACTGGGTCGACTACGTCAAGGTCACTACCGAGAACGCAGCACAGTACCTCTAATTCCTGTAGCACAAAACTCACGTTTGCAAGGTACGCAGTGAGTCCTATGGCTTGGTAAAAGCTTAAAAGCGCGTGCGTGCGAGATTTCTCTCGGGCGCACGCGCCTTCTTTTGGAAAGGACGCACCGCGCGGCCTGCAAATTGCAAGATAAGGAGGCTCTGCGGAATGTCAGAATACCGTCTGGTAATGAAAGGCGTGGTCAAGACCTTCCCCGGCGTAAAAGCGCTGGACCACGCGCAGTTGGAGCTCCGCCCCGGTAAAGTTATGGCCCTGATGGGCGAAAACGGTGCCGGTAAGTCCACCCTGATGAAGTGCATGTTCGGCATTTACAAGATGGACGAGGGCGAGATCGAATACGAGGGAGAAAAGGTCGTTATTGCGAACCCGTTGGAAGCACTGGGCCGCGGCATTGCCATGGTGCATCAGGAGCTGCAGCCCATCCCGGCCCGTACCGTGGCTGAGAATATCTGGCTGGGCCGCTACCCCACCAAAAAGGTTGGCCCCATCACCATTGTGGACCACAGCAAAATGTATGCCGATACCGATGCACTGCTGAAGAAGCTGAAGCTGCAGATCAATTCCCACGCAAAGCTGGGCAGCCTGAGCATTGCCCAGATGCAGATGGTGGAAATTGCAAAGGCTGTTTCCGCAAACTGCAAGGTGCTGATCCTGGACGAGCCCACCTCCTCCCTGACCGCCAATGAAGTGGAATCGCTGTTCCGCATTATGCGTGAGCTGAAGGAGCAGGGCGTTGCACTGGTTTACATCAGCCACAAGATGGACGAGATCAAGGTCATTGCTGACGAAGTGACCATCATGCGTGACGGCCATTACATCGGCAAGTGGGACGTTGCCAACATGACCAAGGAGCAGATCATCGCCAAGATGGTCGGCCGTGAGCTGTCCAATCTGTTCCCGCCGCTGGAGAACCACCCCTCCGAGGAAGTGATGATGAAGGTGGAGGACTTCACCTCCATCCATCCGCGCTCCTTCCGCCATTGCAGCTTTGAGCTGAAAAAGGGCGAGATCCTGGGCGTGGCCGGTCTGGTGGGCGCACAGCGCACCGAGCTGATGGAAGGCATCTTTGGTCTGCGTGCACACACCTCCGGCAGGGTGTGGATCAAGGGCGAAGAGGTCCACATCAAGCAGCCCCGCGATGCCATCCGGAAGAGCGTGGCTCTGCTGACCGAGGACCGCCGCGCAACCGGCATTATGGGTGTGCTGAGCGTGGCCGACAACATCTCCATTGCATCGCTGGACGCTCTGCGCAAGGGCCCCATCATGCTGGATGACAAGAAGATTTTGGATCTGGTGGCGACCAATAAGGAAAAGATGGCCATCAAGGTGCCCAGCCCCAAGACCCAGATCAAGAGCCTGTCCGGCGGCAACCAGCAGAAGGTGCTGATCGCCCGCTGGCTGGCCAACAACCCCGATGTGCTGATCCTGGACGAGCCCACCCGCGGCATCGACGTCGGTGCCAAGTACGAGATCTACTGCATCATTGCCGATCTGGCCAAGCAGGGCAAGAGCATCATTATGATCTCCTCTGAAATGAGCGAGATCATTGGCATGTCCAACCGCGTCATGGTCATGTGCGATGGCCGCGTCACCGGCTTCATCGACGGCAAGGACGCGACCCAGGAGAACATCATGGAGCTGGCTACCCAGTTTGAGACCGCGCCCGAAACGGCAGCGGCCAATCAGTAAACAAGGAGGCTGTCTATTGTGGAAGCTACCAAGAAATTAACGGGTAAATCCGTAAAGAAATGGCTGGGCAACAACGCCATTATCGTTCTGATGCTGCTCGTCTCTCTGTTCGTCGGCATCATCCATCCGAACTTTTTTGCACCTGCAAACCTGATCAACCTGTTCAAGAACGTGTCCATCCGCTACATCATCGCGCTGGGCATCTCCGGCTGTCTGATCACCACCGGCAACGACCTGTCCGCAGGCCGTCTGGCTGGTTTTGCTGCCTGCCTGGCCTGCATCTTTGCGCAGACCGAGGGCGCTGCCGGTAAGTTCTACCCCAACATGCCCACTCTGCCCACCCCTGTGGTGTTCATTCTGGTCATTGCCATCTGCGCCATCGTGGGTCTGTGCAACGGTCTGGTCGTTTCTTACCTGAAGGTCCAGCCCTTTATCGCTACCCTGGGTATGCAGCAGGTCGTCTACGGTATCTGCCTGGTCTACACCGGCGGTACCCCCATCGGCTCCCTGAACAAGAACTTTACCTCTCTGGCCTCCAACACCATCCTGAAGGTCCCCGTGCTGATCTGGATCGCCCTGGTCGTGGCTGTGTGCTTCTGGTTCCTGTACAACAAGACCCGTCACGGCAAGTACATGTACGCCATCGGCGGCAACGAAGCTGCTGCTGAGGTTGCCGGTGTCAACGTTTACGCCACCAAGATTCGCATCTACATCCTGGCCTCCTGCATGTTTGGTCTGGCAGGCTGCCTGCTGGCTGCAAAGTCCGGCGGCGCATCCGTCAACACTGCAATGGGCTATGAGCTGGACGCCATCGCAGCCTGCACCATCGGCGGTGTTTCCACCACCGGCGGCGTCGGCACCGTGCCCGGCGTTCTGGTCGGCGTTCTGGTCTTTGAGCTGATGAAGGTCGCTCTGCAGTTTATGAACGTCAACTCTTCTTACACCTATATCGTCCAGGGCCTTGTCATCATCGTGGCTGTGGCCATCGATATCCGTAAGTACCTGGCAAAGAAGTAACCCTCTCATTCGCATACAGAGAAGCCCCCCGCCGGTTCTCCCGGCGGGGGGCTTCTGCTGTTATTTTCCCAGCTGCCGCTGCTGCAGGCGGTACTGGCGGGGTGTCAGCCCCTCCTGCTGCTTGAACAGGCTTCCAAATAGCCCTCCGCGTTTTCTCGCCCACTCTCCGAAAAAAGTTGGAGAACTTTTTCTTTCTCGTTGAATTGCACAAGAACGTGCCTCCTTGTTTGGCAGCTGCGTTGAATTTATGAACGTTCTTTGAATTTTGATATTTTCCTTCGATTTATTATAACACAGCTCCCGGAAGAGTGGTATACTACAAGCCAGAAACAGTGCTGTTAGGTTCGGAAAACAAAGATCGTTGAATGAGGTGTGTCTTATGAGTGTTTACGAAAAAATTTCCGGTTTTGCGGATGAGATCAGCCAGGACTTTGACCAGCAGCTCAAAACTGTGACGGATCTGGGGATGAAGTATATCTGCATCCGCAGCGCCGAGCACAAGGGCATTGCCGATTACACCCCCGAGGAAGTGCGCACCGTTCTTCTGCCAAAGCTGCGGGCCGCAGGCGTGGGCGTTTCCAGCCTGGGTACGGCCATCGGCAAGGTGGAGGTGGACGATGAAGAGGGCTTTGCCAAGCAGCTGGAGCAGCTGGAAACACTCTGCGAAACGGCCAAGCTGCTGGACTGCTCCTTCATCCGGATGTTCAGCTTCCTCATCCCCAAGGATGCCGATGCAGACAGCTATACTGATGTGGTGCTGGATAAGCTGCGTCAGTTTATCCGGATCGCGGAAAAGCATGACATTGTCCTGCTCCATGAAAATGAGAAGGGCATCTACGGAGACACCGGTGCCCGCTGCAAGTTGCTGTTCGACCGGCTGGCCT
>OHVL01000386.1_pt1 | contig 9274 bp, 8 predicted proteins | sample 1579511 | NCBI WGS metagenome assembly OHVL01 (sample SAMEA3882545, study PRJEB24775) | human gut metagenome | biome: human-associated habitat; feature: intestine environment; material: feces | place: Netherlands | collected 2009/2010
CTAATTTACGGACGCGAAGTCCAAGATTGGAAGACGATATACCGATTGCTCCATCATTATACAGCTTAAGCAACAAGATGGATAATTCCTTACTGGCTGTAAGGGATATTAATCCCAACTATAATGATAGTTATGTAATAAAGAATAGTACGAGCATTTTTAATTTTATCAGCTATCATAATTCTGTATGCCTCCTTCTTCCATGAGATTACAGCAAACGTAGTAGTAATGTCTATCAAAAGGCTTTTACATATTAGATAAAAGCATGTAAAATTTCTTTTACATAGCTTAATTGCGGTCTATTTAGCTTGTTTCTTGACTACTCAGGAAAAATATTTCTACCCTCGCCCCACCTGTATTTTCAGAATTTGAAAGTTTAATACCTCCACCATATTTTTCAGCCACAGTTTTTGCAAAAAATAGTCCCATCCCATAATGGGCTTCGCCATTTCTACTTGTGTCATCCATAAAAAACTGCTCTGTGCCATGCAATAATGCTTCTTTTGTAAATCCTGATCCGCTATCCTCCACAATGAATGTCAGCCGGCCATCCTGCTCCTTTGCGTCAATATAAATGATTCCATTTTCTTTTGTATGCTCCACTGCATTCTGAATCACATTCATTACGGCCCGGAACATTGGATCATAAGCAATCGTTACCTTTTTATCACTTTGTTCCGCCTTCCAATCTATCTTCTGGTGATAGATTTCTACCAGTCCGAGTGCCTGTTCCTTTATATCTGCGAAAAAATCTTCTAACCTCACCGTTGTATAGGTAACATCACTGCAATTCCATGATTTTGTGACATCTATCAACTGTTTTACATAACTTTGTATCTGTGTTGTGCCGTTCAAAACATAAGTGATATTTTTCTTCTGTTCTGTGGTCAGTTCAGTCTCTGAAAGTAGTTCTGCATTTCCCCGTACAATCGTAAGAGGTGTTTTAATATCATGCGCCAAAGCAGACATCTGCTGTTTCTTTTCCTGCTCTGTTTTCCACTGCTTTTCTAAAGATTCTCGCAATGCATCTCGCATATCATCGATTGCCGATAAACAGTCATCAAACTCTTTGATACCGGAACAGGATGTCTCATATTCCAGATTTTGATCCTTTATTTGTCCGATTGCGTCTAATACAGGCTGCATCTGCTTTTTGATTCTTTTTCCAAAACGTATGGACGGAATGATGATAATCGCTACCGCTCCAATCACAGACATAATAATCATCACATTCTGTGGTCCTATAAAATGCTCCCTCAAAAAAGCTGAATGATATTGAGGTGTCAGGCGATATTGCAATACAACATATTCATTTTCCCTTACAATTACTTTATAAAAATATTTCCCGGATGCGTTTCCGTACTTTGCAACATTCCATGCTATCTGTTCGTATTGTTCTGACAGATCTCCACCTATTTTCTCTCCATTCTCTGAAAAGATTACATAATCACAAAGTGCGGGAATCATCTCAGCAGTCACTTTATCTGCACGTAGAATCGTATCATATGCTTCATTAATCTTTTGCTCTGCATAATTTGCCGGATAAATACAGCCCACACTAATCAAAAGGTACAGCAGCAGATAAGCAACAATCACCAAACCAACTAATGATCCAAGCATGACCAGTACATATCTCATAAAAATCCTGCTGAGTGCATTGCTTCTCTTTACTCTTCCCATTTATATCCAATCCCCCAGACTGTTTTTATCGGTGTATAATCATAATCCGCAAATTTTGCTCTTATATTTTTGATATGCGTGATTATAGTACTGTCATTACTCTCATTGTCAAAGCCAAAGACCGCTTCCAATATCTGTTCCTTCGAGAAAACCTGTCCTCTGTTTTTAGCCAGAAATTCACAGATTTCGTACTCCGCTTTCGTAAGAGGAAGTTCCTTATCATCAACCAATAGTTTCTTTTGAGATATTTGAATACAGACCCTCCCCAAAACCATCCGGACAGAATGTTCCCTGTGCTCTCTTCTAAGATGTGCATTGATCCTTGCCCGAAGTTCCATCACTCCAAATGGCTTTGAAATATAATCATCTGCTCCTAAAGAAAGTCCGTTTACCAGACTGTTTTCCTCCGTTTTTGCCGTAAGAAACAAAATCGGACAATCCACAAGTGCCCTGATTCTTTTGCATAATTCGAAGCCATCAATTCCAGGCATCATAATGTCCAGTAAAATCAGGTCATAACGATGTAATTCTTCCATATTAATTTTTAGTGGATTACTTACTTTGGTAACCAGATGTCCATCCTTATTCAAAATGCTTTCTATCATTTCCAAAATTGCCGGTTCATCATCAACTGCCAGTATTTTTGCCATAGTTTCCCTCGATTCTATTCCGATATTCTGTTTCCTTCCCAGTGGTTTACCCACCAAAAATAGTATACCATACTAATCCCTGTAAATATTAAGCAACCTGGTATGAATGACAACCATTCACCTACACTAGTTTCTCCCAATACAGATTGCAGATAAGTATATGGTACTCTACCCGTCCAGCAGACAAATACATATTTCCACACATAATCTCCAAGTCCGGTAAGCATCAATGCACTAATTAGTCCTGATATAATCCCTGCTCCAATGGATACCCCTTTTCCAAACTGAAAAGCCAGAATCAGCTGCCACAGATAAAGTGGAACACTGCTTCCCCACAGCAGCAATGCTGCAAATATACATCCTTTCATGATTTCGATATCGCTTGATGCGATTCTTCCAAATCCAATTCCGAATATGATTGCTGTCAATAGGATAGAGCACAGACACAAAACCAGTAGCATCAACAGTTTCGATAAAAATGCTGCAGGTTTATCCGGTAAAGACAACAGATTTTGAAAATCACCTGCATTTTGTTCCTGTTCCATCACACTTGCTGTAAAAATTCCAATAAGTACCGGAAGTCCTGCTCCTATTGCCTGATAAAATGCAATCACTTTCATATTTTCATTCCATGGTGAAAAAAAGTAATATATTAAAAATATAACGCTGGTTATAATCGGAATCAGTAAGTGTGCCAGAATCACAGATGTTCCTTTCATCTTTCGCAAGTCTGCATTAAGAGATCTTCCAATCATCTTATTTCACCTCTCTTCTCTCAAACCATTTCAAAAACAGAACCGTTACAAAAACAAACCAGATGATTGAGAGACACATTCCCGGAACAATGACTCCCGTATCCAAAAGAGGATTCCCTGCTTCTGCGGCAAGTCCATTTGGTAAAACATGAAGCAACGGGCACATCATTCGCATAGGGATTGCAGAAACAAGTACATACCAGATTCTGGTTTGTGATATTACCACACCGCTGACGGTAATAAATAGGCAGACGAACAGGTTTACAATCATTCCAAATCGTTCACTTAAAAATAAAGCTACCGGAATCTCCCATAACTCAGAAACCGTCAGAAACAATACTGCAATCAACGCTCCTCCAACTGGAACATGTGTCGTTAGAAGAAAGCCTCCAAGCGTTGCTCCTGCAAACACAATCACATTAGAAAACAAAATCATGTACCCAATATAAATAATTTTCCCCAGCAACAATTTTCTTCTGTCTGTGGGAATAGTCATTAAATGATAGTATTTTATCTTTTTCTCCTGCGCCACAGAAAGATAACAAAATAGAGCAATCATCCCCGGCAGCAAAAGTGTATACCACCAGTTCCAAACACTTTCTGCATAAGCATTTGTCATCCCAAGAGTAAATATAAATGCCATGACAAATGTAAGAAGAGGAAATCCCCAGATAAACTTTTTTCGCATGGTTCTTTTGGCTTTTTGATGTTCTGCTTTTATAATATTAACCATGGATTTCACCTGCTTTCTGGTTTTTTCTTACCACATTCATAAACAAATCTTCAAGATTATCTCCCTGCTTTAATGCTCCTTCGTATCCTAAGATTCCACCTGAAATAATCCCGACTTTATCTGCAAGTAACTGTACCTCTGAGAGAATATGACTGGAGAGAATTACAGTGATTCCCTGTTCCGGAAAAGACCGGATCAGCTCTCGTAATTCCTCGATGCCTATTGGATCTAATCCATTCGTAGGTTCATCCAATATCAAAAGTTCCGGTTCTCCAAGCAATGCCATTGCAATGCCTAGTCTTTGCTTCATCCCCAAAGAAAACTGTCCTGCTTTCTTCTTTCCGGTGTTTGTAAGTGATACAATCTGCAAGACCTCATCAATTCTGTTTTCATCTGTACCAAGCAATAATTGTCTTACCTTCAAATTCTCTCTGGCGGAAAGATTTTCATAAATAGGCGGATTTTCAATTAACGCTCCTATTTTTGATAAATCTTTCCTATCCAAAAGTTTTCCATCAAAGTAAATCTTTCCTGCAGTTGGTTTCATCATACCGGTCAGCATTTTCAATGTGGTAGATTTACCAGCGCCATTCGGTCCAAGCAGTCCATAAATCTGTCCCTTTTCGATATTAAGTGAAACATTATTTACCGCTTTCTGTTTTCTAAAATATTTACATAGATTTTGTGTCTGTAACATCATTTCCATCTTTACTATCCTTCCTTCTATATTTCATTTCTTACTGAAATATAACCTAACAGAAAAAAATAAAGATTTGATGAAGATTTATTCCCGTATGGAATAAACCATCAATTGAATATCATTATCAGAACTCGGCTTTCCACTGAAATCAGCAAAGCTGTTACAAATACGAAGTCCTAATTTACAGAATATCTCCGTGATTTCATCCAAACTATATAACCTTATAGGATTTCCTTCTTTCATTTCAGGCTTATAAAGTGCTTCTCCATACATATAGTCTACCTGCCCATATATCAGCGTTTTTCTATCCTTCTCCCATTCAAAAGCAGATAATGTAAGTTCCTTTTCTCCTGCATCCCATAACTTGCAAGGGAAATGTGTTTGGGCATAGCTTCCATTCATGATATCCATAAAGTGCTTTCCACCATTTTTTAATGCTTTCGCAATGACAGAAAAAATCTTATGATTTTCCCCATCGTCTTCAAAATATCCTATTGCTCCATCCGCCATATTCAGCACAACATCAAATTCCTTATCAAATGTGATCGTGCGAATGTCCTGACAAATGAACTTTGCATTCAAATTTTCTTTTTTTGCCTGCTCGTTTGCATAATCTATGTACGCCAGTGTAATATCAATACCGGTAACATCATACCCACGTCTGGCAAACTCCAGTAAGTGCCGACCAAATCCACATGCAAAATCAAGCATTTTTTCCGTTCCTTTTAAATGTAACTGCTTGATTAGAAAATCTACTTGTCTGTTGGTGTCTTCTTCCCATGATAACCAATCGCATTTAGAACTATTTATAGCGAATATAGCAACTTTTTTAATGTCATTAGTGTCAACGTGACAACTTTTTTTAATGACAACCGTCTATTTTTCGACGCTATTTTTTGGAAACAGCAACTTTTATAATACCAATATGTTATATTTTACTGCGTTTAACCTCAATAACACATAATTACTATATTCAAAACACATGTATAGCGTATTTTTCACTTATATTTAGAAAGACACATTAAAAAAGGTGTCATTTAAAATCAAACGTTAAAAGTTCAATGATATCAGTAACCCATCAACATTAAAAAGGGTGTCATATTATCTGTGCGGTATTATATTAGTTGCTATATTTTCTTCATTAATTTAATAACAAAAATGAGCAACCCCCTTCATCAGAGAGTTGCTCTTTGTTTAATTCAATACAAAATGCTTCACTTTACTAGTGTAACCATCTTTTTCTTCTTAATTTTTTGGCGTAAATGCGTAAATTTACCACCAAAAATTACTAATTTTTTTAATCCTAGTAAAGCTTAGCTCCTGCAGGAATCTTGTCATCAACCATCAATAAATTCAAGCATTCATGACCATCTTCTTCATGTACAGCTGAGATCAACATACCTTCAGTATTGATACCCATCATTTTTCTTGGTGGTAAGTTTACAATCGCAATTGCAGTCTTTCCAACCAATTCTTCTGGTTCATAATATTCGTGAATTCCGCTTAAAATAACGCGATCTTTACGTTCTCCGTCATCCAAAGTAAACTTTAATAGCTTCTTAGATTTTTCTACAGCTTCACAAGCTAAGACCTTAACAGCACGGAAATCTGACTTACTGAATGTTTCAAAATCTACCATATCTGTGAAGATTGGTTCAATTTTTACATTCGAGAAATCAACCTTTACAGGTGCAGCTTCCACTGGTTTTTTAGCTTGCGCTTTCTTGTTTGAATCCCCCAAGTTCTTCATGTGAGGGAATAATAATACTTCACGAATTGTTCTTTGATCTGTCAATAACATTACGAAACGATCAATTCCAAGTCCTACACCACCAGTTGGAGGAAGACCATATTCCAATGCTTCTACATAATCTGTATCCACTTCGTTGGCTTCATCATCACCTAATTCACGAAGTTCTAATTGTTTTTCGAAACGTTCTCTTTGATCAATTGGATCATTTAATTCAGAGAATGCGTTCGCATATTCGTGTCCACAAATGAACAATTCATAACGATCCGCAAATCTAGGATCCTTCGTATTCTTCTTAGCTAATGGAGAAATGGATGTTGGATGACCATATACAAATGTTGGTTGTACAATTGTTTCTTCAACATATTTTTCGAAGAACAAGTTAATAATGTGTCCAACTGTATTATGGATCTTTTCAACTTCAATATCATGTTCCTCAGCCAATTTAACAGCTTCTTCATAACTCATATCTTGCCAGAAATCTACACCACAAGCTTCTTTGATCGCATCAACCATGTGAATACGTTTGAAAGGAGCTTTTAATGATAATTGTGTTCCTTGATAAGTAATATCTGTAGTACCCAATACTTCATTAGCTACTGAATCAAACAATCCTTCAATCAAGTCCATCATTCCGTGTAAATCACTATAGGCAACATACGCTTCAACTGTTGTAAATTCAGGGTTATGCATCGCATCCATACCTTCATTACGGAATAAACGACCAATTTCATAAACACCTTCTAAACCACCAACAATTAAACGTTTTAATGGTAATTCAGTTGCGATACGCAAATAGAAGTCCATATTTAATGTGTTGTGGTGCGTTACGAAAGGTCTAGCACTTGCACCACCTAAGATTGGTTGCATAACTGGAGTTTCAACTTCCACTAAACCTTGACCATCCAAATAGTGTTGGATTGCACGAATAATTTTTGGTCTTGTTAGTGCAATATGCTTAGCTTCTGGATTCATGATCAAGTCTACATAACGACGACGGAAACGCTCTTCAACATCTGTTAAACCATGGAATTTTTCTGGTAATGGACGAAGTGATTTTGAAAGGTGTGTATAGTTTTTAGCACGAACAGACAATTGTCCATGATCTGTTTTCATAACAGTACCTTCAATACCTACAATATCTCCAATGTCATTTTTCTTAAAGATTTCATATTGATCATCACCAATTTCATCTTTACGAACATAAATCTGAATTTGACCTTCACGATCCTGGATATTCATAAAACCAGCTTTACCCTGACGACGCTTCGTCATGATACGACCTGCAATCTTAACTGTTACTTGTAATTCATCTAATTCTTCTTTTGTCTTGTCTTCATAAGATGATTTGATAATACCCGAATTTGAAGTACGATCATAACGAGATCCAAATGGATCAATACCCATGTCGATCAAATCTTGCATCTTTTGACGACGAACTTGTTCTTGTTGCGTTAACTTTTCCATTGTTTTCTCCTTTTTCTTTTATCCATAAAAAAAGGCACTTGCCACAAAGGGACGAAGTGCTCGTGTTACCACCCTAATTTACCAGACAAATCACTTTGCCCAGCCTTAGTCACTGTCTATAAACAGCGCTTCCTTTAATGCAGGAAATACAAATAGCTCCAAGTCTTTATTCCCAATTAGTCCTACGCTTTTTTTCACCAACCAAAAGCTCTCTAAAGTATTTCTAAAAGGTACTCGCCCTCTTCATTGCCTTTTTATACGCTTTTATCCTACTAGACAATACACAATTTGTCAATTTAAGATTTATCCATATATCGAATATTTAATTCTTTAATACTGTTTTTAAATAAAACATCGATCTTGGCATAATATGTTTCTACATCCGGCTCAAAATTATGTTGAATCCAATACTTTAAAAAGTATAATAAATCATTCGCATAATAATCCACTAAAAAATCTACTGTGAACCTTGAATCCATCCCAGTCACATCTAAATAAGAAAATACATTTCTAAATATTTCTTTAAACACATTACTCATTAAATCTTCAAAACCATTCTGTCCTGTGATTCTGTAACAAGACTTAAAAAAATCACGATTATCACTTACAGTCTGAAAGATGTGTTTTATAATTTGAGGATTGGATTCATGCTCAATCCCTTTATAAAACATACGATGAATCAAGTATTCTAAAGCCTCATACTTATCCATAAAATGATTATAGAAAGTTCCACGAATAACACCTGTTTTATCGCAAATCTGTTTGATTGTGATCTTTTCGAAAGGCTTTTGTTGCATCAAAATATACAATCCCTCACTCAGAAGATCTTTCATTGTCACCTTTTCATTAAATGTCATGAAATCACCTCTACAATCGAATTAATTTAAAAATTAATGATAAGCTCATAAATAAGTATACGACTCCGCAAAGAAAATAATAAGCCTTTTGATATCCGGCACCATTATAATATCCAATATAAAAATGAATCATATAGCCAGCAAGTACAATTAAAAATAAAACTAAAGACTCCATCAAATAAGGAAGATTCATATAATAACAACCAACTCCAACAAAGAAACAGTCTAGTCCTCCAATAAGAGCCAATTTAATAATTTGTTTTGTATCAAACTCTTGTAGTCTTTCCACAAACTTTCCACGCTTAAAACTATAAATGATCATTCCATTTCCAAGAATTAAAAAGACAAATATCGCAACACATTTATTCAATGTTGCCAATGGACGTCCAAAAATATATGTGGACATTCCATGTCCTAATAAAAACATACCCGAACTGCATAGCGCAAAAATCAATCCATAAACCAATGCTTTTGAAAAGCGAATATTACGAATTGAAGCCCCCTGTTCTAGTGCACATACAAATACGTCTAAACTCAGACAAATACTCAAAATCCCAAAAATCAACATAACAATACACCCTCACTAACTTTATTGTATACGAACTTTAAAAATTTTAAAATTATGGATGAACATATTTCAATAAATGTATTTATGCACTACAATAAACCTATGAAAAACATC